>Ga0302320_10018274_pt1 | contig 14150 bp, 8 predicted proteins | sample Bog_T0_3_FD_202130 | JGI IMG/M metagenome (GOLD analysis project Ga0302320, IMG submission 202130) | Peat permafrost microbial communities from Stordalen Mire near Abisko, Sweden - Bog_T0_3 | ecosystem: Environmental > Terrestrial > Soil > Wetlands > Peat | place: Sweden: Abisko, Stordalen Mire... | reverse complement strand
GACCGCCTCTACCCGATTTCCGGTTGGGGCGAAGAAATGGTAAGCGCGCCGCGTTTTCCCGACTGGCAGAATCGCCTGGAATTCTCGTTCAGCGGCATCGGCGGCTTCGGGCGGTTGCGCTTCAGTTACCGGCTGCAACCACAGGATCGCGAGTGGAGCGCCGCGACTCCAGAGCGCACGGTGATCTATCCGCGGCTGCCCGCGGGCAAGTATACTTTTGCGGTGCAGGCCATCGACCCGGCAGGGTACGCCAGCGCGAACGCCGCCTCGTTCGCTTTCGAAATCGCGGCTCCGGTCTGGCAGCGATGGTGGTTCCTGTTGCTAAACGCATTCGCCTTAGCGGCTTCCATCTACGGCGTCTGGCGCTTCCGCCTGAATCACCTGTTGGCGATCGAGCGCGTAAGGATGCGTATCGCCACGGACCTGCATGACGACATCGGCTCCGCGCTCTCGCAGATTGGCTTGCTGAGCGAAGCGGCGCAGCGCCCGGCGAGGATCGATACTATGCCGGAGGCGTTGACACGCATCGCCCACGTTTCGCGCGAAACGGCCGCGTCCATGGCCGACATTGTCTGGACCATCAATCCCAAGCGCGACTCACTCGGCGACCTCTCCGTCCGCATTCGCCGCTTCGCCAGCGAACTGTTCAGCGCGCGCGACATCGATTGTACCGTGGTCACGCCGGAACCGGATGAGGATCTGAAACTGGGCATCGATACCCGCAGGCAACTCCTGCTGGTGGCGAAGGAAGCCATCCACAACGTCGTCCGCCACACCCACAGCACGAAAGTTTCGATTGAATTGATGCACGAGGGACGATGGTTGGTGTTCCGGATCCGGGACAACGGCGCGGGATTTGACCCGCAAGTTGTGACCGAAGGACACGGAATTGCCAGCATGCGATCGCGCGCCGAAGGGCTGGGCGGGAGGCTGGCGATCGAATCGGAGTACGGTCAAGGGACCAGGCTGGAAGTTCGGATCCCGAAGTGAGGGAGCATCGTATCTCTTACTGAGCTCGCGCGTTCTTGGTAACCATGCCGCAGTTTGCACCCACCCGCACGGAGGCCGGGGTGTCTCGGATAGTGTCTGGCGATCTGTCTAGGTGAACGCAACTAGACCGCCACCCTTCCGCGCCCTAGATGCACTCGAAGCAGCGGCCACGCTTGCGGGGGAATCTGCTTTGGCCGGCTATCCCCTGCTGCCCAGCGTTCGCGGAGACCTGCTGATGAAGCTGGGGAGGTTCACGGAGGCGCGGGAAGAGATCTAACGCGCACGGGCGATGACGAAGAATCTGCGGGAACAGGAATTGTTGACGAAAAGGCTGAAGCAGTTGGAGAAGGCGGAGCAGTCAGTTAGAAAAAAGTGGGACAGTTTAACTTCTCCAAAGCGCACCTCTCTCCCAATTGCATCCTTCACGCACTGTGGGGCTCGCTTACCCATGCATCAATGAATATCCGCGCGCCTCAGTTGGTCAGTTTAGTGTACTCGCGCCGGACTTCCTGCATCACCGGCAGGTTGGCGTCCGCGCCTTTCCCCAGGTCGAAAAAACGCTCGTAAGCGGCGCGGCTCTCCGCGCCCTTGCCCTCCAGGCTGTACGCGCGCGCCATTCCCAGGTACGACAGTGGATACATCGGAGAAATAGGATCGATTCCTGGATTTTCCGCGATCGCCTTATATTCCGGAATCGCACGCTCAATAGGGCACTTCACGCGCTTTTGCGCCGTCGCCGGCGGCACTATCGGGTTTCTTGGAATACCCGCTCTGGTGTGCATATGTGCGCCCGAGTGCCAACAGCCGCGTAATCCGCGTGTCGAAGGATAGCGCCCGATCAAAGAAGGGTAACTTTAGCACATCCCCGCGCAGATTGTGCTCCTGCCGCCGTCGCGCTGTAGCGAATTGCGGCGCCTTCCGGTTTGGCCTCAGCATTGCATAAGAAGGGTTTCACCGCCGTTCGATGAGCAGCCTGCGTGACCCGGGCGACGATTGTACTTGGACGACGGGGCTGGGCGAGCGCGCCTGCTAGCATGCGTCAGGCGACTGGGTGATGGCGCCGGAGGGGACGCCCTATGTCAAGCAAGCGCTTCATTGCCCGAAAGCGAATTCGCAATCGCGTTGCATCGCATCCGCGGCCCGGAACTTTCGTTTTCGCCTTTGTCCTTGGCTTGCCGCTTCTTGCGCAAACAACTCCCGTCGCCTCGAGCCAGGCAACTCAGCTACCCCTTTCAGGACGCGGCATCGCAAATGGCTCGGTTTCCACGACGGATTCCATAACGAACACAGGCAGTGGAAATAGTGTGAATATCGTCAACAGCACGGTCAATTTGACGAGTCCCTATAGCGGCAGCGTTCCCAACAGTTCGAACGTAAATCTTGCTTTACCACTCACGCTAGACAACGCACTGAAGCTCGGGCTGCGCAATAATCTCGGTCAAATCAGCCAGAACAATAGCGTGCTTGAAGCAATAGGGCAACGGCTAATCGCGCGTAGCGCTCTACTGCCCAATGTCGGTTCCAGCCTCGGCGAAACACTCTCGAAGGTCGATTTGGCCTCGCAAGGGCTGAGCAGCTCCGCGATCGGCATTCCCGGACTGCCCGCTGTCATCGGGCCGTTCCACTTCTTCGACGCGCGTGCCGTTCAGGTCAGCCAGACTGTGTTGGACCTGGTCCAGCTCGGAAACCTGCACAGCGCCACGCAAAACCTGAAAGCCGCCCAGGCAGCCGCGATGGACACGCGAGATCTCATCGTTTTCGCAGTCGCGGGCACCTACCTGCAGCTCACTACCGCACAAGCACGGATTGTCGCGGCGCGCACCCAAGTGGAGACCTCCCGATCGGTCTACCAGCAGGCCTCCGACCGGCTCAAAGCGGGATTGAATGCCCGCATCGATGTGACGCGGAGCCAGGTGCAATACCAAACCGACGTGCAGCGGTTGCGCTCGGAACAGGCGGATGTCGAAAAACAAAAACTCAACCTCAGCCGGATCATCGGTCTGCCGTACGGCAGCGAATTCACAGTGGTGGAAGACTTTCCTTACGCAGCTTTGGAGGATCTAAGCGTGGAAGAGGCGCTGAAGCGCGCGAGCACAACTCGTGCCGATCTACGATCCGCGCGCGCCGCGGTGCATGCGGCCGAATCGGCAGTGGCAGCGGCTCGCGCCGAATATCTGCCCAGTCTCTCGATGGCCGGCAACTACGGGGCTGAGGGCGTCAATCCTTCCCAGAGCCACGCCAGCTATACGGTGGCTGGGACGCTCAGCGTTCCGATCTTCCAGGGTGGCAGAGTGCAAGGCGATATCGAGCAGGCGCGCGCCGCCCTCAATCAGCGTAAAGCGGAACTGCAGGATACATTCGGAGCGATCGATCACGATGTGCGCGCGGCATTCATCGACTTGAACGCCGCGGCGGACCAGGTGGCGGTTGCCGAAAGCAATGTCTCACTTTCCAAATACACGCTCGTACAGGCGCGGGATCGCTTCGTGGCCGGCATCGCCGATACGGTCGAAGTTGTACAGGCACATCAGACTGTCGCGCAGGCCGACAACGATTATATCAACGCTGTTTTCGAGCACAATTTGGCTAAGGTAGCCCTGTCTCGCGCCATGGGGCAGGCGGAGATCACCGTACAAAAGCTCTTAAGGGGCAAATGACCATGCCGGAACAAAACGAGGCAAAGGAACACGAGCAGAGCCTTGACGGGCACAGGAGTCTGATCACTCAAGATCGTCCAGCGGATTCGGCGATCGACGCTCTTTTTTACGAGCAGGGAAAGCTTCGGGCAGACCTCGATCGGCTGCTCCGTGCCGCAGCCGCAACACCAACCGAACCCGCCGTTGCACCTAAGGAGAAGGAGGCCGGAAAGGAGGGGCCGGATGCTGGCAAACCAGACGCGGGCAAAGACGGCCAGGCGGAAATTCCGAAAGAGCCCTTCCGCAAGCGCGCGACGGATTGGACAAAGGCGCATCCGATCGCCACGGTCGCTATTCCGATCCTTCTCGTTGCGGCGCTCGTGGGCGGATGGTTTATGTGGGGCTACCTGCAGAGCTATGAATCCACCGATGACGCCCAGGTCGATGGCCATGTGAACGCAATCAGCAGCCGGGTTACGGGGACGGTAACCGCCATTTACGTGGAAAACAATCAAACCGTGAACCGGGGAAAACTGGCGGTCGAACTAGATCCTCGAGACTATGACGTGGCGATCTCACAACAGAGAGCCAATCTGGCACAAGCCATCGCCAACGTTGGGGTCCAAAGCCTGAACATCCCCATCACGCGGCTTACGCAGGCGACCGATGTTTCGACCGCGGATCTGGACGTAACCATCGCACAGGCCGGGGTCTTCGCGGAACAGCAACTGGTGGCCTCCGCTCTCGCCGATTTAACGCAGGCTGAGGCTAACGCGGCCAATGCAAAGGCAGAGGAGGTCCGCTATCGGATGCTGGTCGAAAAAGAGGAGGTATCCCGGGAACAATACGATCAACGCCTCGCGGACACGCGCGCGCAGATCGCTATCGTCGCCGCGCGGAGAGCCAGCGCGGACGCCGCGAACAAAACCCTCGATCAGCGGGCTGCAACATTGGTGCAGGCGACACGCCGGGCAACCGAAGCAACACAAAACTCAGGACGGCAGGTCGACGTGCAGCGCGCCACGGGGGCAGCTCGCGAAGCGGCTGCCCGGATCAGCAAGGCGCAAGTGGATCAAGCGCTGCTGAATCTCACCTATTGCAAGATTTACGCCCCGGTAGGCGGCATTATCGGCAACAAAACCGTGGAGGTTGGCGCGCAGGTGTCCGTCGGCCAGGAGTTGTTCGACGTCACGCCCATCGACGACCTGTGGGTCACGGCCAATTATAAGGAGACTCAGTTGCGGAAGATGCGCGCCGGCCAAACCGCGACCATTCGCGTCGACACCCTGGGACGGGACTTCGAAGGCTACATCGAAGACATGCCCGGTGCAACAGGCGCGCGCTATAGCCTTCTGCCGCCGGAGAACGCAACCGGCAACTACGTCAAGGTAGTGCAACGCCTTCCTGTCCGAATTCGCTTTAAGCCGAGCCAGGATGGCGTCACTCTACTACGAATCGGCATGTCGGTGGAACCAAAGGTCTGGTTGAAGTAGAAGACTTAGCCAACGTGGCCGGAGACTCCAATGTCGAATGGATGCCAAAGTCCAACCAATGGCTGATTGCAGTCGCAGTCATGCTTGCCGCGTTCGTGGAGGTGATGGACACCTCGATTGCGGCGGTTGCGCTCCCCAACATCGCCGGCAGTATTTCGGCAACGAGCGACGAAGCGACCTGGGTTCTGACGAGCTACCTGGTTGCCAACGCGATTTTCATTCCAGCGAGTACGTGGCTATCGCTCAAATTCGGCCGCAAGCGCTACTTAATTACCTCCGTGCTCATTTTCACGGCGGCCTCGTTCGCCTGCGGATCGGCTCACAGCCTGGCCTTTATCCTCACCGCTCGCGCGATACAGGGCGCTGCCGGCGGCGCCCTGCAACCTCTTGCACAGGCCATTCTTCTTGAAAGCTTTCCGCCCGCCAAAAGAGGCCTGGCGATGGGCATGTACGCACTGGGTGTAGTGGTAGCGCCTGTGATCGGCCCTGCGCTGGGCGGCTATCTCACCGACCAAATCTCCTGGCGCTGGGCGTTCTATATCAATATCCCGATAGGTATCCTGGCTGCACTGATGCAGAGCCGATTCCTCGAGGATCCGCCCTTCATCAAGAAAGCCAAACCCGGACCACTCGACGGTACCGGACTTGCCTTTCTCGCGCTCTGGCTCGGCGCTCTCCAGGTTGTATGCGACAAAGGGCAAGAGGACGACTGGTTCGGCAGCAGTCTGGTCCGCTGGATGGCCGTCGCTTGTATCCTTGGCTTCATAGCCTGGCTCGTTCGCGAGCGTGCCGCGAAATTCCCTCTGGTCGACCTCAGCCTTTTTCTCAACCGTAACTTTGGGGTCGGCTGTCTGCTGGTTGGGTTATTTGGCGCGTGCATCTACGGCGTTACGACGATCCTGCCTCTCTTTTATCAGACTTTGTTGGGCTATGACGCCACGGCCGCGGGCTTGGCAGTCGCGCCGCGAGGAATCGGGGCCATGTTCTCGGCTGTCGCCGTTGGCATCCTCGTCAGCCGGGTCGATTCACGCAAGCTGATTGCCCTCGGCTTTGTCGTCTTTGGCCTTACGGCCTATTGGACCAGCAATATGACACTGCAAATTGGCCCCTTTAGTCTTCTGTGGCCGACACTCATCAGCGGCACCGCACTTGGGCTTATTTTTGTGCCACTGTCCGGAACGGCACTAGGCACGCTCCCGCAAGCGAAGTTAGGCAGTGGTTCCGCCTTGTTCAATCTCGTCCGGAATGTGGGCGGCAGCATTGGGATATCGGCGGTCAACACAATCGCACAGCGCCGTCTTCAGGATCACCGCGCTGAACTGGTTCGCTCGCTCGGAGGCACGAGTCCGGCAGTGCAGCGCTATATCGGTTCGGCCACGGCGACTATGCAGCGGCATGTAGGCCCTCACTTGGCCATGCAGCGCGCATACAGTGGACTTGAAACTATACTCAACGGTCAGGCTCAGCTATGGGCGTACATGGACGACTTCAGGTATATGGCCCTGTTATGCGGCGGATGCGTTCTAGTTGTTTTGCTCCTCAAGAAGACCAAGAGCAGCGCGGAAGCGGCTGGATAGCTATTCGGCGCAATTTCCAGCCTCGCCGAAGGGAATCGCATCTCCGTTGACTCCGTTGAACTCGTAGATTATAGTTTAGGTCCAGGGTTCGCCCGCGGCTCCGGACGGCTTCAATTGGAAAACCGTGCCGCAACCGCCATCCGGCGGTACACACAAATTAGGAAACGGCCCGCCGAATTGATTCGTACCGTAGAGCGCCCCTTTCCGTTGACAATCTGGCCGCGACACTGAGGGCGCAACAATCTTCAAGGTCACGCCCGATCGTGCCCTCACCAATTGAGGGAAGCTGGGACCGGAGCGCGGTGGACTGTTAGCGCCGACTTAAAACGACCGCAATTCCGCCGGTTTTGACGCCGTTGGGAGGCTCATTTCGGGTGGCGGCACACACTCCGGCGCCGGCCGCCGGCAAGAAGGTTGGCAGTCAGGGGTGTCGGATTCGAGGGGCCGCACAAGATCAGCGCAAGGTGGACCCTCCCGCGCCGTCAACAGGAACAGGGGCTATGGAAACCCGGCGTTGTTTCGTGTCCAGGCGGACCGACTCGACGACGAGATAGAGTTTATCGGCGCTGTTGACCTTGCCCGCTACGGAGTAGGCCACATCGGGCCGGCTTTGGACTCCCTGTTCCGCCGCTGTTTTGCAGGACGTCTCCCGTCCGCCGGGCGAGGGTGTGCGGATCGAGGCCAAGAACTTCGGCCAGCACGCTGTCGCCGCCGTGGCCGAGTTTCATCGATTCCAGACCGGCGTATAAACGGCGCTGCTGCTCGTCCAGCAGACTGTAGAACAAGATGATGGCGGCTTTCATTTCATCGGGGGACACTTCCAGCCGAGGGGCATCGACAACCCCCCCGCGCCGCCGTTGTGGCAACATAAAGGTGATTCCATGTTCCGCTCTATCGCCTGCTTTTCCGCCGCATTGATCGCCGCCTGCGCGCAGCAGCACTCCCCCGCGCCCCGCGGACAGAAAGACTTCGTCCAATCCTGCGGCTTCTGCCACGGCGACGACGCCACTGGCTCCCGCGGGCCCGACCTGGTGCGCTCCCCGCTGGTCAACAAGGATCTGGGCGGCGACCTGATCGCCCCCGTCATCCGCGGCGGCCGCCCCGACAAGGGCATGCCAGCCCTGCCCCTCCCCGACAGCACGATTCAGGATATTGTCGCCTTCCTGCACATGCGCGTCCTCCAGGCCGTCAGGAGTTCCCACGTCGGCGGCGATTATCCGATCGAGCGCCTGCTCACCGGCAATGCCGAGGCCGGCCGCGCTTACTTCAACGGCGCGGGCCAGTGCGCGTCCTGCCACTCTCCCACCGGCGACCTGGCGGGTATCGCGAAGAAATACGCGCCGCTCTATCTGGAGGAGCGCATCCTCGCCCCGCGCCAGGGCCGCAACGCCACAGCCACCGTCACCACGCCTTCCGGCGGGCAGGTCGGCGGCAAGCTCGAACACCTGGATGAATTCTCCGTCTCCCTGCGCGACGCGGACGGCTGGTACCACTCCTGGCCGTTGAATCAAGTCAAGGTAACCGTGCAGGAACCGCTAAAAGCCCACCGCGACATGCTCACCAAGTACACCGACGCCGACATACATAATCTATTCGCCTATCTGGAGACTCTGCGGTGAAATCGAATCTGGCGCTCTGCGCGACGCTCTTCGGCGGCATGACGGCGGCATACGCGCAAGGCTTGGACCCCGCCGCGCTGCTCAAGCTCCCCACCGATACTTGGCCCACGTACAACGGCGATTACACCGGGCGCCGCTACAGCCCGCTCAAGCAAATCGATTCCTCGAACGTTAAATCGCTCACTCTGGCCTGGGCGTTTCAAGCCAACTCGCAAGCCATCAAGTCGACGCCGCTCGAAGTGAACGGCATCCTGTATTTCACCGTGCCCGAGCAGGTGTGGGCCCTCGACGCCCGCACCGGCCGCGAGGTCTGGCACTACCACTACAAGAAATCCGACGGCGATCACATCGGCCATCGCGGCGTGGCCATGTGGGGCAACTGGCTGTATTTCGAAACCCCCGACGCCCATCTGGTCAGCCTCAACGCCAAGGACGGCCGTGTGCGCTGGGACATCGAACTGGCCGACGTGCAGCTCGGTTACTTCGCCACCATGGCGCCCCTGGTGGTCGGCAATCGCGTGATCGCCGGAGTCTCGGGCGACGCCACCGACGTCCCCGGCTTCCTCGAATCCGTAGACCCCGAGACCGGCAAGCAACAATGGCGCTGGTACACCGAGCCGCGGCCCGGCGAGCCCGGTTCCGAAACCTGGCCCGGGAACAGCGATGCCATCACCCACGGCGGCGGCATGACCTGGATGACCGGCACCTACGACCCCGCGCTGAACCTGCTGTATTGGGGCACAGGCAATCCGAATCCCGTGCTCGCCGGCGACGCGCGCCCCGGCGACAATTTGTATACCTGCTCCATCGTCGCCCTGAATCCCGATACGGGAAAGCTGGCGTGGTACTTCCAGCCTTCGCCGCACGATACGCACGATTGGGACGCCGTCGAAACCCCCGTCCTGTTCGACGCCGATTTCGGCGGCAAGCCGCGCAAGCTGCTGGCGCAGGCCAGCCGCAACGGATTCTTCTTCGTCCTCGACCGGACCAACGGCGAACATCTGCTGACCGCCCCTTTCATCGACACAAACTGGACGTCGGGCATCGATACGCGCGGCCGACCCATCCCGCTCAAGGAGAAAGAGCCGCACGCCGATGGACGGCTGGTCTATCCCGGCTCCGATGGCGCAACCAATTGGATGTCGCCCAGCTTCGATCCGCAACTCGGCTTGTTCTATGTGGTGGCGCGGCGTGTCTACAGCATCTTCTATTACACGGCCACCGGAAAGCCCGAGGGCTGGGCCGGCCGCGATCACAATATCTGGGAAGAGTCCACGCTGCGCGCCATCGATTACCGCACCGGAGAGATCCGCTGGAACCACGAATTGGGCGCCAACGAGAGCGTCGCCGGCATCCTCACCACCGCCGGCAACCTGCTCTTCACCGGCGATTCGCAAGGCAACCTGCTGGTGCTCGATCCAGCCACCGGCAAAACCCTCTGGCATGTGAACGCCGGCGGTTCGATGGTCAGTTCGCCGATGACCTATGCGTTGGATGGCCGGCAATACGTGGTCGAGGGAGTGCAGGGCGTGCTATACGCCTGGGCCTTGCCGGAGTGAACCGTTTCTTTCTCGCCGTGCCGATTCCCGATCTTGCGGTAGTGTATCAGTTTGAATTTTTGCCGGCGGCCCGCGTAATTGTCGCAAGAAGGCACCAGTAGACAGAGGGTTGCGACTCCAACGTGCCCGAAGCGGCCCTGGTGAACGACGCGCAAATGATCGGCTTCTGGCCAAGTTTCTGGTGCCAGTTACCGGCCGCACAGGGCCGTCATTCGCCGTTAACCAGTGGGTTGTCCGAAACGACGCAAACGGAGAGCGGGAGACGCCCGCCCTGGTGGGCACGCCCAAAAGGCAGCAACCCGGCCGATGCTGCCGGGTCTCACCATCGCAAGAAACCCTGTTTTATTGGGTTTTTTCAGGTGTTTTGGCGATCCGGCGCTTCGCTTTTTGGCCCGGCTGCAGCTCGCGCTCGCGAGCGGGGAAGCTCATGTAGTGGGTAGACAGAGCCGGGTTCCGCCTGACCCGGCGGCCTGGGGTTGGCAGCGGAATGTAAGCAAGCGATGGTTACCGCGCGGCACGCGCATCGGATGGATAGAAGGCAAGCATTTATTCCTCGATCCCGGCATTAGCCACCAGGTCGTAGAACGAGAGGCAGAGACTCTACGACCGGAAATCGGAGCATCGATGTTACGTCGGAGCCTGCGGGCACGCGTTCTATTGCAAAGACTGCATCCGGCAAGACTCTTAGAGATGAAGTGTAATCGTCCAAGGCGCCCAAGCTGGATCGTGGGGGAATCGGATGAAGGCGAAAGGGGGAGGCGTCGATGGCGTGCCCACTAAGGCGGAATCACCGCCGCTGAGTTTTTTCCCCGCAAAGTGTACATCTTTCGTTCGTTCTCCGCATGTTTGATTAGGAGGGCATGAAGATGGCACCACAACAGGATGAATCTGATTTAAAAAGAGGGACTGGGGGCGGCACAGCCCGCCAGGCAGTGCGCCACCCGCACCGGGGACTCGCGGTCTTCGCGCTATGGGTGTCCGGCCTTTGTGCGCCGGCCGCACGGGGCGACATTTTCGTCAGTAACGGAGCGGGGAACCCCTACGATTTCGGCCAGGCGGTGTCGTATAGCCAGTATACCGGAGCATCCAAGCTAGACATCACCGCAGGTCTGTTGTTAGCGGAAGGACTGGCCCTGGGGCCGGACGGGAATCTGTATGTAGCGGATGGCCAATCCGTGTTGCGTTTTAACCCGTCGACTGGAGCGTTGATCGGAACGTTCGTGAGCCCCGTCAGCGGTCCAGCGTTCTTTTTTGGCATTACCTTCGGTCCCGACGGTAACCTCTATGTGGCCGATAATAACGGCTATATCCTGCGTTTCGACGGGACGACCGGTGCGCCGACAGGCACGTTCAGTTGCGCACCTCCCGAAGGCGGGCCCTGCTACCCGGTCGCTTTGACGTTCGGTCCCGATGGCAATCTTTACGTGTCCGACTCGGGCTCGCGTGGTGTACTGAAATTCAACGGCAGCACCCTGGCCTTTATCAGTATGTTTGTTCCCACCATGGGGACCGCCGCTGCCCCCGTCTACCCGTGGGGCCTGCACTTCGGCCCGAATGGGAACCTCTACGTGGTGTTCAGCCTACCCGTCTCAAACACCGATGACTACGTAAATCAGATTTTCGAGTTTAACGGGAGCAGCGGCGCCCAGATCTCCTTTTCCACTTCGGGCACAACCGCAATAGACTTTGCGTTCGGCCAGGATACGGAGATTTATGTGGCGAGCAGCTCCGGGTTTACCAGGTATAGCTCCTCAACCGGCAGTGTGGTCGGCACATTCGGATCCATAATCTCGCCCGTGCCGTACGGCTTCATCGCGATCGGAGGCCCAGTGGGCATCTCGCCTTATTTGCCGCCTTATCTGCTCTATGACCCTGTCGGGCTTGCGCCCACGCAGACTCTACGGCTTACCGTGATCGACGGCCCCGTGCGCGTGCCGCCGGGCGTTCCGGTTCAGGCCCAACTGGGATTCCAGAACAGCGCGGGCGCCCTCGTGGGTCCGAGCACGACGGTAAACCTGAACCCCGGCCAGACAGCTTTCCTCGATTTGGATGCCAGCACGCTGATATCCTCAGGACGCATAGAGCTGCAGCCCGTGGTAACGGCACTGCCCGGCACCCCGCTTGGAAGCCTGTCGGGGAGCGTGGAGATTTATAACACCAGCAGCGGAGTTGGTTCCGTGTTCTATCCGGGTATTCCGGTTCCACCAGCGTCCCCTATCACGGGTCCGCCCTCATTCGTGCCGCAAGGAGTAATGCATGGCCAGAGCATTCAGATTAGTGCACTGGCGCCTCCGGACAGCCCGTGCGCCGCGCTGCTGAGTTTTGAAGATGTCAACGGCAATCCAGTCGGGCCCAGGCAACAGGTGAATCTGACTCCCGGCACCATGGCTTCGCTGAGTTTCAATGCCAACTCCTTCACCAAGTCGGGCCGCGAGGAGTTCGTTCCCCAGCTCGCGCCGAATAACCCAACCGGAGGCCCGGGCGCGGCCCCTGCCTGCCTTGGTTCGGTAGAAGTGTATAACACGCACACCGGCGACACGGCGACCTATCAGACCCTCTTGCCGGCCATCGGTACACCGCCGGCTGTTTCGCCGTAGCGCTTCTGATCCAAGTTCACTAGCAAACTGAAAAGGAGAATCCTATGTTTCGCAAAACGACCAATGAATTCGCTTCTCGCATCAACACAAAGCCCATTCTGATTTGGCTGGCGCTGCCGCTCTTTGTAGTGCCGGCATTCTGCCAGGTTGGGCATGTCCATGAACTGTATTACAACAACGCGGGCTGGGTAGACACGGATCTGACGGCGGCTGCCGGTGGTCCCCCGGCAACGTTCTATGGCTCCATCACGGCATTCCCCACTACTCCGAACGACCAGTTACATGTGTACTACGTGGATGCCAACTCTCAGCACGTGCACCAGCTCTACTACAACGGCACAAGCTGGAGCGATAATGACCTTACCGCCTTCACCGGCGGTCCAACAGCCTCCGCCTACGGAATCAGCGGCTTCGCCATCGGCAACTTGCAGTACATCTTCTACCAGGGGTCCGACAGCCACGTGCATGAGCTCGACTACAACAACGCGGACTGGACCGATTCCGACCTCACCGATCTGGGGGGCGGCACCCTCGCCGGCGGCGGCCCCGTTCTGGCTTTCGCCACTAAACCCAACAACGAACCCCACGTCTTCTATCAGGCAGCTTCGAACCTCGACCTGCACCAACTGTATTTCGACGGTACGGCCTGGAGCGACTCTGATCTCACTTCCATTAACGGCGCCTCCTGCTATACAAGCTGGATCGCCGGCTTTGCGGTCAAGAACGAGCAGCACGTCTTCTGTCCGGGATACGGAACATATTCGAACAACCTGGATATGCTGCACATCTACTACAACAATTCCAGTTGGGTTTATGAAGATATAACATACAAGGTCGGCGGGTTCCGCACTCCGATCAACCTTGGGAGTGGGGTCGCCGCTTTTCACGTTCCCGGCGTCAACCAGTTCGAAGTTTATGGCGTAACCGACGACACACACGTGCACCAGTTTACCCACTTGAAGGGAAAGTGGACCGACGAGGATTTGACCGCCTCGATCGGCGCTCCCGACGATGCCGCTTACGGCGGTATGGTCGCCTTCCCCACCACGCCCAACAATCAGTTCCACGCCTATTATCAGCCGGGTTCCGACGTTGACCAGATCTATTTCAATGGGACGAACTGGGCTTGGGAAGATCTGAACGGCGGCACAGGGCAAGCTAATAACAACACCGGCATGGCCGGCTTCGCCATCGGCAATTTGCAGCACGTGTACTACGTGGCGAATTACTAAAAGACGATCATGGGGTAGCGCCTCGCGCCGCGGCACGGCGGCAGCACTGTGAGTTCAAGTCTTCCGCATGTCACTAGGGCGTCAGGCACAGGTACACTCGCACGCTGGCCGGCAGGTGCATCATGCGCGCACTGCCGCCAGCACCGTGCGCAGGGCCGCCACGTCCACCCCGGCTCCGATGCGTAGCCGCTCCCCGGTGTTTAGCAACAGCTCCAGGACAGGCTCCGTGCACACGACTGCCACGTCCGCCCCCTCTCCACCACCCGCGAACCGCAATGGTTCGGCTTTCCGGAGCCGCTTGCGCCAGCCACAGAAAGATGCCTCCGTGCTTCGCCGAGGTGTTGCCGCAATGTGCCACATCGTGCGTGTCCACGATGCCCCAACGACCGTCCCGTTGCTCGACGTGCCCATCCTGAGCACCGCGTCGTCGGACCGGTAGTGGAACTG
>Ga0302320_10018271_pt1 | contig 14151 bp, 12 predicted proteins | sample Bog_T0_3_FD_202130 | JGI IMG/M metagenome (GOLD analysis project Ga0302320, IMG submission 202130) | Peat permafrost microbial communities from Stordalen Mire near Abisko, Sweden - Bog_T0_3 | ecosystem: Environmental > Terrestrial > Soil > Wetlands > Peat | place: Sweden: Abisko, Stordalen Mire... | reverse complement strand
ACCAATGAGTACTCTCAGGGTACTCGTCGATGAAGCCAAGGACTAACTTCCATGACGCGACATTGTTGGCTTCGTGTTCAGGAGTCATGGCCAGATCATCTCACCACAGGAGGGCTTCGACAAGTGGCTCTGGTTTAAAGAGGTGGATCAGATTGAGAGAGAGTCCCCTCAGGGGCTAAAGCCCTTGGTCTATTTCGGGCGATTGCGGCACGGCTGAAGCCATGCCCTTTCAAAACATAGTCTTTGACTGAGCCTTCATCACAGCGGTGACTCCTCAGAATTGCGGTTCGTAATCTGATCGTTTACGGATTGGGTTTCCCCGGCTACTATGAGGACTCCGGAGGAATCCCGACCCATGAGCGCAGGCGCTACACCTCTCAAGCCCATTCGCAAGCACTACAACTCCGACCAGGTGCGCCCTATGTACGCGCGGCACTCGCTGCTAGGCGCTGCCCCGCGCCACGCCATCCCTGAACAAGGCATGGCGCCCACCACGGCTTACAACTTGATCCACGATGAGTTGATCCTTGACGGCAGTTCGCGCTTCAATCTGGCCACCTTTTGCAGCACGTGGATGGAGCCCGAGGCGCACAAGTTGATGGCTGAGACCTTCGACAAGAACATGATCGACAAGGATGAGTATCCGCAGACAGCAGAGCTTGAGATGCGCTGCGTGCACATGCTTGCCCAGTTGTGGAACTCGCCGAGCCCCGAGACTACCATCGGCACGTCGACGATTGGATCGAGCGAAGCGTGCATGCTGGGCGGGCTGGCACTGAAATGGCGCTGGCGTCAGAAGATGCGCAAGCTGAGCAAATCTACGGATAAACCAAACCTGGTGATGGGAAGCAATACGCAGGTCTGCTGGCACAAATTCTGTCGTTATTGGGATGTTGAAGCGAGGGAAGTTCCGCTGGAAGGGAACGAGGTTGTCACCAGTCCGGAACGCGCCGCAGCAGCTTGCGATGAGAACACCATCGGCGTTGTTTCTGTGCTGGGCAGTACTTTTACTGGGCATTATGAAGATGTTCTGGGGCTCAGCAATGTTCTTGATCAACTTCAGGAGAAGACCGGCCTGGATATTCCTATTCACGTGGATGGCGCCAGCGGGGGCTTTGTCGCGCCGTTCTTGCAGCCGGAGCTTCATTGGGATTTTCGCTTGCCGCGCGTGAAGTCCATCAACACTTCGGGTCACAAATATGGACTGGTTTATCCGGGTGTGGGTTGGATTGTGTGGCGCGAGTTATCGGATCTCGACCCTGATCTGATTTTTAGCGTGGATTATCTGGGCGGGGCCATGCCAACGCTGGCTATCAATTTTTCGCGACCGGCGAGCCAGATTGTGGCTCAGTATTACAACCTCATTCGGCTGGGCCGTTCGGGGTATCGGGCTATTCACGAAGCGTGCCGCGAGGTGGCTATTGAACTTGCGAGCGAGATTTCTGCATTGGGTCCGTTCGAGATGCTATCGACTGGGCACGATCTGCCTGTCATCGCGTGGACGTTGAAGGAGCCTTCAGCTTTCAACTGGTCGCTTTACGATTTGTCAGACAGGCTGCGCGACCGCGGCTGGCAGGTGCCTTCGTATAGGATGCCCGCGAATCGGGGAGATCTGATTCTGCAGCGCGCCGTGATCCGGAATGGATTTACGCATGATCTGGCAGGAATGCTGGTCCGCGACATTCGCCGGCATCTGGATTGGTTCGCGACACAGCCCGGTTTCAAAGCATCGCCGGAGGGCGCTGGATTCCATCATTGAGTTGACAGTGAGGCAGGGCAATCGCATTTGAAATAGCTTACGATTGAATTTCGTTTACGAGGCGCGGAGAAGGTCGAACGAGGAGCTGCAGGTGGATCGAAACGTGGCAGAGGCTAAAGCCCGACATCTTTTTTGAGGTTTTTTGCGGCACGACTGAAGTCGTACCCTTTTACAGAGCCTAATTCGATGATCTCTTTGCGGCAGCCTGAGACGTTCGCTCGCCATGAGAGTTCGAATGCGATTTCCCTGGACAGTGAGGGACCATTCGCGGAGCCGAAACACCTGATCTGTTATTCTGCTTAGCCATGCGGTCCGTTTTTCTATCGGTGCTTACGCTCGGACTCGTTGCTGCGCAGGGACAGACCGCAAAGCAGGCTTCCAGCGGAGATGCGGACGAATTTCTGCGGGCCGGCATTGCCGCTGAGCAGCATGGCGACGTGCGATCCGCGATCGAAGACTTCCAAAAGGCTCTCGCGATTGAGCCGGGATTGGTGCAAGCCCGCGTTGGTCTAGGAGTGGCTCTTGCGGACACAGGAAAATTTGATGCGGCCATTGAAGAAGACCTGCACGCATTGCCCGCCGCTGCCGACAAAAATGCTGTGCGGATGAACCTTGGCATGGCCTATTACAAGAAGGGCGATCTTGCCCATGCACGGGAACAATTGGAGACGGTTCATGCGGCCGCGCCCCGCGATGTGTCCGCCGCCGTGCTGCTCAGTTATGTTTACGTCAAGATGGGAAGAGAAGCGGAAGCGGTGGATCTGTTGATGCCGCTTGAGGCTGGAAACGAGAGCAACACCGATCTCGAATACGCGCTTGCGTTCAGCCTGATTCAGTCGGGCAGGGACAAGGATGGCGTTCCGCGCATGGAGAAGGTCGCTCAGGCAACGCACTCAGCCAACGCTTATTTCATTGCGGGCGCCACGCATGTCGCTCGGCAGGAAATGTCCGATGCTCGCACCGACCTGGACGCGGCGCGGCATCTGGATGGCTCAATTCCAGGGCTTCCGACTTTGATTGGCCAGGCCGAGTATGCACTTGGAGATATGAAGGCCGCGGCTGCTGATTTCCAAACCGCGCTGCGAGCAGATCCGCGCGACTTCAATGCCAATCTGGACCTGGGAGCCATCCGATTGAAGGAGCGTGATTTTGAGAATGCGCGGCCGCTTTTGGAACTGGCAGTGGAGCTTCAGCCAGCGTCTCCGATTGCTCGTCTTGAATTGGGGAAGCTTAACGAAATTACGGGCAAGTATGCTGAGGCTGCCGCGGGATTGGAAGCGCTTGTAAAAGCCGAGCCCGAATGGATGGATGCGCATTGGGAACTCGCCAACACTTATTTTCTGCTGGATCGCCCCGAGGACGGCAAGCGGGAGAGGATGATCGCACAGCAACTCAAAAGCAGCCACAGGGCTCAGGGAACAGACGACAAGAAAGATTGACCGGGCTCTCGCACTATTGCGCTATCTTCCATGCACCGTCCACAAGCACGACATTCATACTCTGCTGCACTTCACCTGGCTTTTTGGGGTCGATCAACTGAATCTCCGCCGAATCGCCGCGAACAATAATCTTTCCCAGCTTCATCGCTGTTGCTTCCGCAGCCATGCCGGCGAACATTTTCAGCGCTTGCTGCTTGTTGCCGGCAATCATCGCATCCATTGATTCTAGGGAATGGGGATCGACTGCGGCTTTGATCGCTTCTACGTTCCCCTTGCGGCAGGCATCGAGAAACGCGAGGACTGCCTTGTATTGCGGACTGCTCAGCGCGGCAGCTCCAACGAGCGTTGCGCTGACTGTTGGACGTAGAATCACGGCGCAATGGAAGTCGGCATTCACCTTCCAACGGCTTTCATCTTTTTCCATGGTCTGCATCGGTGCTTTCATGCGCACTTTGCCGCCAGCATGCTCGCCGATAGGGCCGTCTGCAACGAAATTCAGATTCTTATCCTGCGGATTGGTTGTGCTTTCGGTGTAAAACATCAACCCGTCGGTTGTCAGTAATTGCCCTCGATCCCACACGCCGGTTGCTGGATCGATGGTGATGATCAATCCATGCACAGCGCCTGCACGGGCCTGTTTTTCGACCCAGAAAAACCAGTCGCCTGAGGCCTTGCGAAGCTCAGGCGGGACGGGCGAGTCGGTCAACAGGACTGTCAGTTTTTCCTTGTCGCCGCCGGCCAACAGATCTGCTTCCATCACGGCGTAGACGGAGTTTAGTGCGAATTCCTGTGTCCCAACGCGTACCTTGCCCGAGACACCATCCGCAGCCGCATGCGCGATTGCGGTTCCGAGCAATGCGCACAATATAGCGGTGGCGCCGATGAACCAACGGGGTCTCCGCATGCTTCGGGCTCCAGTCTGTGAAGGCTTGTACGCGAGCTCTACGCCTGATCGCGCCAAAGGTACACGCCGCCCAGAAGTCCGCTTTCGTTGGACACGACTTCCACATTCTTCGGCGGCAAAAAGTCGAGCTTTTTGGTGTTGCCGCCGCCCAGGTAGAGGTGGTCCCAGTTGAAGAGGGCTTCAGTGTCCTTGATAGCTTCCTGGATCAGCTTGTTCCATTCTTTTTTGCCGAACTTGTCGAGGCCGCGACGGCCCAGGTAGTCCTCGTAGGTCATGCCTTTCTTGCGCCAGATGGCGTGTCCCAACTCGAGGCCGGGGCAGAGGTGCCCGGTAGTGAAGAGGGCTGCGCCAAGGCCGGTGCCCAGCGTCAGCACGAGTTCGACGCCGTGACCTTTGATGGCGCCATAGCCGGCTACATCGGCGTCATTGCCTACGCGGGCCGGCTTCTTCCAACGCTTTTCCAACTCAGCCTGTAACGGGAATCCGCCGGCCCACAGCGGGTGGAGGTTGAACGCCCCAAATGTGCAGCCATGCTTGACGACGCCTGGAAACCCAACCGAAACGCGGTCGAACTTTCCCATCAGCTTGTAGAGCTCATCGAGGCTCTTGAGCACGGCATCGGGCGTCGGCACCTCGGGTGTCACCACGCGCTGGCGCTCGCTGACGGGCCTGCCCTTGGCATCGAGCAGCATGGCCTTCAGACCCGAGCCGCCAATGTCGATGGTCATGGTGATGGGGTGGGAGGAAGCGGTTATGGGTACAACAGGCACGGGCTGAGGGGCGGATTCGGCTTTGGGTGTCATCAGCAATGAATTGTAACGGGTGAGGGTGGGTTTTGGATTAGGCAGGTAAATCGATATTTACGGATATTCACAGGGAGGCTGTGGATTGGCCCCATCCCCTACACTGAAACTTGCCTGCCATGCCGGTCCTACCTGCCATTCCTGATTGTTGCGAAGTCGCGTTGCCGGTTCCACTGGACCGTGTGTTCACCTACGCGGTGCGCGATGGGCAGCTTCCGCAAAGGGGAACGCGGGTGGTTGTGCCGTTCAATAAGGAGAAGCTGATAGGCGTTGTCACTGCGGTGGGAGTGGCCGTTCCGACAGAGTTTGAGGTGCGGTACCTGGAAGCGGTTCTGGACGATGAACCGCTGCTGAGCGACCAATTGCTGCGCCTGGCGGAGTGGATGGCTCAGTATTACCTGGCACCGTTGGGCGAGGTGTTGCGGGGTATGTTGCCGCTGATGGCAGAGGTGCGGCGGACGGTTTACTACAGGATTACGGACCTGGGGCGGGATGTGCTGGCGGATAGTGTGGAGCGGGAGTCGGAAACCTTTGGAGGAAAGGCCGCATCGCAAAAGCCGGGCTCGAAGCGGCGCGGGAAATTGTCGCCGGAAGAGCAGGATACGGAGCACCGCGTTCTTGCGCGTCTGGCTTCGGGAGAGCCAGTGAAGGTATCTACGTTGCGAACATCGACGGCAGCCACTTTGCCTGTGCTGGCGTCGCTGGTGCGCAAGAGATGGGTTGTGCGGGAGACGACGGCAGTGGAGAGGGATGCACGGCGGACGGAGCGCTTCGCGGTGCTGATTCCCGAGGCGCGGCTTCCGGAATTGACTCAGAAACAGCAGGCAATTCTTGCGGAACTTGCGGCGTGCAGCGGGGAATTGCGGTTAGCCGAATTGAGGGCGCGGGATCTGCCTTCGTCCACATTGCAAACGCTGGTGCGGCGGGGCCTGGTTCGGATTGACGAGCGTCCGACGGCATTTCGGTTGGGTGGATTGCCGCCGGCTGCGGAGCCGTTTCGGTTGAACGAGCCGCAGACGGAGGCGCTGGCTTCGATTGCCGCGGCGCTGGGGGCGTTCCATACATTTTTGCTTCATGGAGTCACAGGGTCCGGGAAAACGGCGGTTTATCTGGCGGCGATGCAGAGGGCCTTGGATCTTGGGCTGTCGTCGATATTGCTGGTGCCGGAGATCGGGTTGACTCCGCAGACGGCGGGGTTGCTGGATCAGGCGTTTGGGCAACGCGTGGCGCTGCTGCACTCCGCGCTTACGCCGGAGGAACGCAGCGAACAGTGGCGGCGCATTCGCAGCGGCGACGCGCCCATCGTGGTGGGCACACGGTCGGCCATCTTTGCTCCCATGCCTAATCTGGGGTTGATTCTCGTTGATGAAGAACACGACCAGAGCTACAAGCAGGAGGAAACGCCGCGCTACAACGCGCGCGATGTAGCAGTGATGCGCGCCAAGCTTGAGGGCGCGGTGGTAGTGCTTGGTTCGGCTACTCCGTCGTTGGAGAGCTGGCAGAATGGAGTGCTGGGCAAGTATGCGCGCATCGAGATTCGCGAACGGGTGATGAATCGGCCGCTGCCTGAGGTTGAACTCATCGACATGCGCCAGGAGTTTCAGCAGACGGGGCAGGATCAGCTTTTCTCCCGGGCGTTGGTGGAGCAGACCAAGTCTGCATTGGACCGCGGTGAACAGGCTTTGATTTTGTTGAACCGTCGCGGCTATTCGTTCGCTGTAATTTGCCGCGCGTGCGGCCAGAAGCTTGAGTGTCAAAACTGCGCTATCTCTCTCACGCACCACAAGCCGCCAGCAGAAGATGCGGGACAGGCGAAGGAAGGCCAGCGGCTTGAGTGCCACTATTGCGGGTATCGCCGCACGGTTCCCGCGCGTTGCCCCAAGTGCGACAGCGAGCATCTCTACTACCTCGGAGCCGGTTCGCAACAGGGAGAAGAACGGCTTGGCGAGATTTTTCCCGGCGCGCGCATTGGGCGTATGGATCGCGATACGGTGCGCGGACGCTACGATCTCGAACGACTGCTGGCGCGGCTGCATTCGGGCGAAATTAATTTGCTCGTAGGCACGCAGATGATCGCCAAGGGGCACGACATACACGGCATCACACTTGTTGGCGTTGTCGGCTGCGACCACTCGCTTTCTATGCCGGATTTTCGCGCGGCGGAGCGGGTTTTTCAGCTTATGACGCAGGTTTCAGGGCGCGCAGGGCGAGGTGATTTGCAAGGGCGCGTTGTCGTGCAGACTTACTATCCCGACCACTATGCGATTCTTGCGGCGAGCAAGCACGATTACACAAGCTTCGTCGATCGTGAACTGAAATTTCGTCGGTGGATGCATTACCCGCCGTTCGGTGTGCTGGCTAATGTGCTGGTGCAATCGCAAAAGCTGGAAGAGGCTGTCGCCTGGTCGAGCGAGATTGGCAAGTGGTTTCAGAAGGCCGCTCCGGAGGGTGTGCGCGTGTTGGGGCCATGTACTGCGCCGATTGCGCGTATCAAAGGGACATACCGATTTCATTTGATTTTGAAAGCCTCGTCGCGGAGGGTGTTGAACGCGGCACTGCGGGCGATGCTGGCGCATGCGGATACGGCTGGAGTGCCGCGGCGCAATCTTGTCGTCGATGTGGATGCACTCAGGCTTATGTAAACGCCGACTTACTTGTAACCAAGAAAGCAACTTTTCTCTGGCGCGGCGAACCATGGCGCGGATAGACTCGAAAAGTTCTTCCAAACAAAAACATCTTTTGCCCAGGAGGGCAGTGAATGCAGTTTGTCTCGATCAGCAGGTCCAGTAGAACCCTTTGTTTCGCGTTCTTCGCAGCGCTCATTGCTGTGGCAGCCATGGCCATGGAGTCGTCCGGCCAAAGCGCGCCTCCGGTTCATGTCTTCTTCCGCGTGCAGGCTGCGTCGTCTGTTTCCGCGCCTATCAGCGGGCGTCTCCTCCTCTTCGTGAAGCAGGGTTCGGGCGATAAGGATGTCGAGACCAGTGAATTTCGGCCTTCGGAAACTTGGGTAGCTGCGCGTGAGGTGCATGACCTCGCTCCTGGTGGGTCCATTGAATTTGACGCCGATGAGCTAGCCTTTCCTAAACCCTTTTCCGCATTGCCTGCTGGCACCTATGAGGCCCAGGCTGTGCTCGACGTTGATCATAGCTACAACTACGGCGGCCGCGTGCCTGCGGACTGGGTTAGCCCCGTTATCGCGCTTCCTGCATGGACGCCGGGGAGCGGTGCAGAGCCCGTGCTTACGCTCGACCATCATGCGGAGGCGAACCCAAGGCGTGTCTCGATGATTGCGGCGACCAAGGCGCAGCTTAAACCCGATGTCGCGCGGTTGGAGGAATTCCAGAGCCCCTTGCTCAGCCGTTTCTGGGGCCATCCGGTCAGCATCAAGGCCTGGGTTGTTTTGCCTCCGGGGTATGACGAACACGGTTCAGAGACTTATCCAACCGCATACTGGACACACGGTTTCGGTGGCGACATTGATGGGGCAATGGTGTCTGGAGTCACGCTCCGCGACCGCATGCAAAAGGGCACGATGCCTCCGATGATCTGGGTGATGCTCGACGAATCCTGCGCGCAGGGCACGCATGAATTTGCCGACTCGGCCAACAACGGCCCGTGGGGAGCGGCACTCACTACTGAGTTCATCCCAGCTCTCGAAAAGAAGTACCGCATGGATGCGCGGCCTACGGGAAGGCTGCTGAACGGCCACTCCAGCGGCGGCTGGGCGACGCTTCAACTGCAGGTGAATTATCCCAACATCTTTGGCGGCACGTGGTCAACTTCGCCTGACCCAAGCGACTTCCACGACTTCACTGGGCCCGACCTCTACGCTTCGAACGCCAATTTATTCCGACGTCCCGACGGATCGCCGGTTCCAATTTTTCGCGACAAGGGCAAAGTTATTGCTACATTTGAAGAGTTTACCCACATGGAGGATGTTCTTGGTCCCTATGGTGGCCAAATTTCTTCTTTCGATTGGGTATTTTCTCCCAAGAGCAACAGCGGCGCACCGGAGCAGATGTTCGATCATCAGACCGGCGATGTTCATCCGCAAGTCGTCGCTTACTGGCACGATCACTACGACCTTGCGCACATTGTCGAGTCGCATTGGGCAGAGCGCGGAGCCAGCCTCAAGGGCCGCATTCACCTCTTCGTAGGAACCGCCGATACTTTCTACCTCGACGGTGCCGCGCACAGGTTCGAAGCTGTTCTTAGCCGTCTGGGCGCAGAGCCGCACTTCACTTACATTCCTGATCGGACGCACTTCGATCTCTACCTGGTGGACAAGGATCCGCGCGCATTGTTCGATCAGATTGGCGCGGAGATGTACGCCGTCGCCCGGCCGGGAGTGGACTGGAAAAAGAAGTAGAAGGGGACTCTATGGGCCGCTGCTTTTGTCAGGCGGCGGCTTGAGGTTGTCGAGTAGCTCTTACGGTGCAGAGTGGAACGGGTCGATGTGGAAGAAGTGCATGAGGGAGCTGTTGTAGAAGGGTGTGGGCGTGAAGGTGAGCAGGAAGATTGCCAGGCCGATTACGCCTAATACAAGACGTCCGCGGCTCAGTTCGGCGTCGATTACGACCTTGGGATGGCGGAGCGCTGGAACCATCAGGAATATACCCCAAAGGATCCAGCCTACCCAGTAGAGCGTGCCCATGAGAAAGAGCGCAATGGGCAAAAAATTCGTAAATATCTTATGCACCTTGGGTGAGATGGCGTAGAGAATGTGGCCGCCGTCCAATTGGCCGCCGGGAATCAGGTTCAGCGAAGTAATGAACAGGCCAATCCAGCCTGCGACGAGAACCGGGTGGGGTGCGATGTGTTCGAAGGATGGGGTGGCCGGGTCCCACAGCGTAACAAGGGCATGGATGAGCCGGATGGAGAGCGGTTCTGCACCAAATACCACAATGGCGTCTGGAGTATTCGCGGCCGCGTGAAAGCTTAGAGCAAAACCCACAGCCACTGCCAGAGCTGACGCTACATACCCTGCCAGCGGTCCGTAGATGCCTACATCCATGAGCGCATTGCGTGTGGGAATGCGCGTGCGGATCTGAATGATGGCGCCAGCTGTGCCGCTCAGGGTAGGCGCGGGGAGCACCCAGGGGAGCGTGGCGCGAAGCTTGTGCCATCGACAGGCAAAGTAGTGCCCAAACTCGTGAATGAGAAGGATTCCGAGCAGTGATGCAGAGAAGGCCCAGCCTGTTTTGAACAATTCTGGATGGTCTGAGAGCCATCCCCAGGGCCAGAGATCGCTGTCGTGGACCACCGGGGGCATGCCCTCGACAAAATTCTGCATGAACCGCGCGCCGTTTGCGGTTGTTGTGACAATGCTGGCGCCCAGCAGCAGCAGCGGAAGGCCATACTCCCGGAAGTAAGAGCGCACCTGACCTCTCGACATAATCTTTTGGGAGGCCGCGACGGCCGGAGTGTTCTGGCAAGTTCCGAGCCCGGGCTGCTTCATGGGGCCGGCGCTCATTCGCAGTCGAAATGATCCGGAAGCCCCACTGCATCCATTCTCAACTGTGCGGGGCCGTTCCGTTGTCGAGCGAGTGGAGTTCCTTGCCGGGTTTGAATCGTACGGCCTTTCCTGGGGTTATGCTGACTTCGGTTCCGGTGCGGGGATTGCGGCCGATACCGGTTTTGCGCGCGCGAACGCTGAAAACGCCAAATCCGCGCAATTCGATGCGCTCGCCGGCGGCCAGAGCCTGCTTCAGGCCCTCAAAGACCGTATCCACCGCAGCTTCTGCCTTGGTGCGCGGCAGACCCGTGCGCTCGATAACTTGATGGACGATGTCCTGTTTAATCAAAGGGGTGACCTCGCTGAGGCGTCTTGAGAAGAATGTACTACTCTTACGTTGCTGATGCTACAGGTTTTGCCGCATTTAGGGAATAAAGGAAGATTCATTTTCCGCTTTTTTCTGTTCAGGAATCAAACATTCACCCTTTCGACGGTCTATGGGGGCGAGTTTCCCCATCAAATTCCACATGCGGCATTGTCATAGCCAAGCGGCGTTTCGTAGAATCGTGAAGCAAAGCTTCCGCCATCAAGAGTGATTTTTGGCCGGACAGGATAAATTTGTCCCGCGCAGGAGATGCATGTCGATTCAGAGTGACCGTTGGATCCGGGAACAGGCGATCAACCACCGGATGATCGAGCCCTTCAGCGAAAAACAGGTGCGTGAAGGCGTAATCTCTTACGGCCTCTCTTCGTATGGTTATGACCTGCGGGTCTCGGACGAATTCAAGATTTTCACCAATGTGAACAGCGCCATTATTGACCCGAAAGCTTTTGACGAGCGGTCATTTGTCTCCGTCCAGGCTGAGTCGGTCATTGTGCCGCCGAATTCATTTGCGTTGGCCCGTTCGATTGAGTACTTTCGTATTCCCCGGGATGTACTGACGATCTGCGTTGGAAAATCGACCTATGCGCGCTGCGGAATTATTGTGAACGTGACGCCATTCGAACCGGAGTGGGAGGGATTCGTGACACTCGAAATCTCAAATACCACACCTCTACCGGCCAAGGTTTACGCCAATGAAGGGCTGTGCCAGATTTTGTTCTTTCGCTCCAACGAACCCTGCGAAGTCAGTTATGCGGACCGCAAGGGCAAGTATCAGAACCAGCAGGGAATTGTGCTGCCCAAACTTTAGGGCGCATCTTGCGGTATTTTTGTTGAATTGGTTCAGAAGGCGCGAGGACACGTGCGGTGATCTGGGCATCGATGGTGCTTGGATGACCGCGCAGCGCAGCACTCCTACCCGGAATCTGTGGGAGGATCATGTCCGAAGCGCGCCATCCCGAACCAATTCAGATCGGATTGGTGTCCGATCAGCCGATTCGGCTTGAGGGCCTGGTTACAGTATTCGATCAGCCGGCAGCCGAAGGCAGCGTTCAGCTGGTTCCCATCATCGGCACTTTGCAGGAGATGCTCAGCCTCCAAGCACTCGAATATCTGGTGGTCGATATGGATTCATCTCCCGGTGGGTTGGCGATGCTGGATTCCATTCGCCGCGCCCGCCCCACTCTTCGGCTGATCGTGATCGGTCCGGATGGTAATGATGAACTGGTTCTGGAGTCGATTATTGCCGGTGCCAGGGCCTATCTCGATATGACGTCGGACATAGAAACAGTTCGCCAGGCCGTCGACGTGGTTACAGGCGGGTCCATCTGGGCGCCGCGCCGGCTTCTGTCCAAGCTGATTGACCGTCTTCTGAAAGTCCCCGATGGCAACATCGCCAACGGTCCGGTGCACCTCACAGACCGCGAGAAGCAGGTTTTGGAATTGATCTTGCAGGCCCGCTCGAATCGCGAAATTGCCCGACAATTGGGAATAGAGGAGCGTACAGTCAAGGCTCATGTTGGCCGACTGATGCGGAAGACCGGCGCGGACAACCGGATTGAACTGACCATGCGCGCGATGAACCGGCCGTTGACCCCGCATGGGTCTCCAAATGCCGAGAGCCACTCAAACAACCCGGTCCGCGGGCGCTCGAAGGGTGTTGACTGAAAGGTAATAATCGCGGTTACTTAAAGCCTCAGTCCTTAGGTGCCGTTGTGTCAGATCGTGTTTTCCAACACACTTGTTAACAGAAACAACGCAGATCTGGGGAAAGGGGTTCCCAGGCATCATGTTTTCCATGAGGCCTGAGAACTCCTTCTTTTTTTGTTTATTCAAGTCGTGAAAAATGCCAGCGATTCGGCCACCTCTCGAGCGGTTCCGCAATTTTCTTGAAGTTAGCAAAGTTGTGCGGGGTGCTTTTTCTTGAGGGACAAGCGACTTGAGGTCAGTGGATTCCCGCTACAAGGATAGGAGAACCGCTCTGTTCCCTCGGCGAACTTTCAGATTTGGTTGCGAAATTTGCAAAGCTTGCGACATTGGACCCAAGGTTCCAGGTGTTGGGCAAATTCCGAGGCGATTTTGCTTATAGATTAACGTTATCGTTACTTTTTGTACCGATCCTTAAGTACTCTTGTCTCAAACACCTTTTTCGCACAGACTTATAAACAGAAACAACGCAGATCTGGGGAAAGGAGTTCCCAGGCGGCATGTTTTCCATGAAGCCTGGGAACTCCTTCTTTTTCATTTTTCGGCGAGGGCCGCGATTCTCCACCGCACTCTTCATTTTCATTCCTACTTTCGAAGAAGTAGGGACCCGAGGATTCGAGTTCACTTAAGATTAAGGATCGGTTTTTTCCAGATTGCAATTGAGTAAAAGCATAAATTCAATAAGTAATATTACTTTATAGTTAATTAATTAGTCCTTTCGTAACTTCAAAACTGTCCAGTTTTGACCAACAAGAAAAGATAAAGACGGTCACACTGATTCTCAGAACCATCGCAGATCTGGGGAGGGGATTCCCCGGCGGTATGATCTCCGTGCTGTCTGGAATCCCCCTTTTTTCTCGCCTTCACAGCAGATCCTGCGTTGCTTGATCCAGCCCTCCCCAACGTCCATTTCCGCATCTGAGCTCTCATAGTTGGCAATCGGGGCTCACTTCATCTCCGTCTGGAGATGCGGAACGCCTCAGCCATGCCACAGATGCTGTAGGCTGTTTCTGGGTGTCGAGCTGAACTGCGACTTCCAACAAAGCAACCTTCCGAGCCAGCAAGACGGCATTGGAGAGGAGAGGACCATGATTATGAAGAAACTTATTGCTTCCCTCGGCATTTGTTTCGTGCTTACGTGCTCTGCTTCGGCAGCGTCTTCGCGCGACGATTTGCAGGCTCGTATTGACGCGGCCAAAACGGTCCTCGACCAGATCATGGCCGCCAACGACTCGACCATCCCCTTGAACATTCTTCAGCAAGCCACCTGCGTCGGCGTGGTCCCAGGGCTGATCAAAGGGGCTTTCATCGTAGGCGCGCAATACGGCCAGGGGGTGGTTACCTGCCGTACAGGCCACGGCTGGAGCGCGCCGGTGTTTATTCGGATGGCCGGTGGGTCGTTCGGATTTCAGATTGGCGGCCAGTCCACAGACCTGATTCTGGTTGCGGTAAACGAACGCGGCTTCCAGGACCTTCTCAAGGACAAGTTCAAGATTGGTGGAGACGCCTCAGCGGCCGCAGGGCCGGTTGGCCGGAACGGAACCGCTGCGACGGACTGGAAGATGAGCGCCGAACTGCTGAGCTACTCCCGCAACAAGGGGCTTTTCGCGGGCATCGATCTGGACGGCACCAGTGTTAGCCAGAACTCGGAGGACACGGAACTCTACTTTGGCGAGCCGCACAAATTCGATGCAATTCTCAA
>Ga0302320_10018270_pt1 | contig 14152 bp, 16 predicted proteins | sample Bog_T0_3_FD_202130 | JGI IMG/M metagenome (GOLD analysis project Ga0302320, IMG submission 202130) | Peat permafrost microbial communities from Stordalen Mire near Abisko, Sweden - Bog_T0_3 | ecosystem: Environmental > Terrestrial > Soil > Wetlands > Peat | place: Sweden: Abisko, Stordalen Mire... | reverse complement strand
TGCTTCTGACGATAATTTTTTCCCTCTTGATTCCACTATCCGTTTATATCCAGGTACTATATAGAAAGGACCCTTCAAGATATGAAAAATACTATTATATCTGTTCTGTTTTCTATGCGATCCTGTTCACTAGTCTTCCTTTAGCGATTTCGAAACAGGCATTTAGGGATTTAGACTTGAGATGTTGGATCAAAGCGATTGAAATGAAATTCCTAGCGTTTTACTCTCATTTGTTCTTCGCTTTCCTTTTGGGAATATTCTTTTTGGTTCAAGTTCTAAGGACTCTCAAACATGAAGTGTTCAAAGATCTGGAGAAGACCTTAATAAAGAAACTGTCAGGAATACCGATAATTTGCATGATTTTTTGGGTGTTTCCAGCCATGTTTAGCATTTTCTCAACTAAGGAAGCTTTTGCTGATGATATAGTGTATTTTCTATTTATGCCAATGCAGGGGTTGGCGAATTCTATCGTCTATGGGAATATAAATGATGAGGTTCGGAAGAAAATAATGGCATTAATTACTTTGGACTGTAGAGAATTGAGAATAAAGAAAAAAAATAGTACGATTCAAAGTTCCATTGATGCCAGACCGAAATTCGAAACGCAAGATAGTACTGTTAGTCATTCAGAAGATATTGAAGAAAGTGTGATACAGAAATTCGAAATCGAAATTAGAAGTGCTCAGAAACATTGAGAAATGGATGGTTATTTATTTATAAATGTTTTTTTGTCAAAATTTTGTTTTTTTTCTAAAATATTATGATTTTTCTAAAATATTATGAAAATATAAAAATGACTTAAATAATCCAAAGATTTTCAAAAAAAAAAAGGGATTTTTTCTTTTTAATTAAATTATATAAAAAACAGTTTTTTTTTTAAAGAAAAATTTAATTATATAAAAATTATAATTTTTTTAAAGTCTATTATAATCATTGGTAGGTAGCATAAATATTCATTCATAAACGAATTTCGCACAAATTAGGCTTTCATGAATTATGAAAAATTATAAATTTCCAAAAATATTAAATTAATTATGGAAAAATTCATCATAAAAAATAATCTAAATCGTTCCTTCTTATTGAAAAATGGAGGCATTGTGGTTATTTCAAAAATCGGTCCGATTCAATTTGGAGTTCCTTCGGGAATAATAAACGAATTTTCTGAAATGCAAATTGAATTCCCGAAATTTTTTGTGATCCCCTCAAATTTTTTTGAAAAAAAACATCTGATCAACCTCTTTGATCTTGAATCGATAGTCTTGCATAATTACGCAAATAAACGCAAAACTATCATAATTTGCACAAAGGAGCTTGAAAAAAACATTAGAACCATATTTAATGAGGAAGTCTCAGGCCCACCAGACTACAAAGTTCAAAAAAGTTGTATTTTTTAATAAATTTACAAAAAAATTAGCAATTCGATGAAGAATTCCATTCAAGTTTTGAGGTCAAGGCTATCCCTGACTTAAGAAGTGAAGTGAACCATTTTTTGAAGAAGAGATTCGGAAATGATGTCAAAATCCCTTTGTCATTGGATGATTTAGCGGATTTTTTTCTTTTTGATCATGCTGGTAAAATAAAAAACTTTCATTTTATCATTTGCAAGTAATTTTTTCAATAATTTATTAACAAAGGGAGGGCAGAATTGAGCGATGGCATAACTATTAAAAGATATGATGATAAATTTTTTATCTATGAAGATGATCGTGAGATTACTGTGATCACGGATACCATCGAATTTTGTCTTTCGGAGAAATTCAGAGGCAAAACTACTGATGAAAACAATTCAAATTTCCATTTCCATTTCAACATCAACTCACTTACAAGCGATATGATCCCAAAGACTGAGAGTTTGAATCAGGAGATCGTTTTAAGTTCTTCATTTACTCCTCCTCTTTTTGGAGTGACAGGGCTTCCATCTCCCTTTGTTGAAACTAATCCGGAATTTAAGAGCAATGGCTTGTTGATATGGATCAATGGAAGGTAACATTTTTATTTATCTCAAATTTGATTGGTTTTAGAGGTGTTATCATTGATCCACCCCTTTTTACACAAGATATTTTGGATCATTTGGGAATCCCTTCACTTTATATCGAATGGTTCATTTTAACACGATGTCATAGCAGTCATGATTGTGGAGCCTTTCAAAAAATTCTTGCTTCCTCAAGAGTTGAGGTATTGATATAAATAAACGATTAAAAGAAAGCAATTAATTAATTTTTAAGATTATCACAACAAGAAGCATTATGAACTCTTTTTTGAGGAAATATTCTGCTTTCACTGGAATGCCTATTGATATTTTAACCAAATTATTCAAGTTTCGTCCCATAATAATCGGAGCCCCGTTGAATTTAAATGGAGCCATATTCCGTTTCTTTTATAATTTCTGTTCAATTCCATCCATTGGATGCGAGATCTATCTCCAAGACAAATCAATTTACTATTCGGGAGACACATGTCTCAACCAGAAAACGTTTTTCTTTTAATCTAGATTGTTTTTTAGAGTTATATGTTAGACTTGACAAAATCAAAGCAGAAGAAGGTGTTTTTACAAAGGAAAGAATCGATAGTTTGCTCAATAAAAAATGGCACATTTATTCAATGATTTTGCATGAAATAACATATTTTGATAAAATGAACTCAACCCTTAGAAGTCTTTCTGATCTTCCCGAAAAGGTTTTTATTAGAAAAATAAAAATTCAATTAAAATTATCATGTTTTTTTTTTAAGTTCAAAGAAAAAGTCTTCCTTTTGAATGATCACCCGTTGGAATCAGAGTTCCATGATCTGAAAATCCTTTCCAAATTCCTCAAAGCACAAAAAAACCAAACCTTCGAAATAAAAGTCAAACCCCCAAAATCGTTTGATTATCTCAAAAAAATCGAAATTTTATCATCAATTGAAGTTTTTGAAAGCGTTTCCTTGCGAAATGCAAAGGATCTTTTGCATTCTGTAAAAGAAGAACATTATGCCCCTGGAGAATTAGTCATTTTCTTTTTTTTAATTATCATTTTAAGAATTTTTTCTTGTTAATAGGTCATTAAGCAAGGAACTTATGGAAATAAATTTTATATCATCATTAAAGGAGTCGCGAGGATTTTTTCAGACAAAATAGAAAATCAGTAAAACTTTGATTTTTTATTTTTACAAAACTCGTTGAATAGATTTTCACGATTTTATTATATTGGTGACTATTTCGGAGAATCAGCCCTCGTTAATAACAATTCGAAAAGAATGGCCGAGTGAAAATTTATTTGCTCTTATAATTGCTTTTCTTAAAAAATTGTTATTTTAGTGTCGAAGCAATCACTGAACTGCATCTTTTGGTGATAGAAAAACATGATTTTTGGTTTGTTTTCGGAGACGGGAAAGGTGGCGGAGGTCCGATTTTCCATAAGCTTCTGAATTTGCTTCAAGCGAGAAAATCCAAAGCTCTTAACACTATACAAAAGTATTTTCTCATTAAGAAATTCCTTTAATAACATTGGTAGAAATTCCTCATTGGCGGAATTGACAGGTTCTCAGAAAACTCAATTGGAAATGATATGTCAAGAAACCACGGTATTTATTCCAAAAAATCAACAAAAAATAGACTTTTTTATAAAATTTGACTGTTTTTATTAAAAATTGACTCTTTTTCTTAAAAAATTGATTCGTTATTAAAAAATGGCTTTTTTTTTATTGACTTTTTAGATCAAGCAAAATCAAATTCTTTGGTCAGTTGGGGAAGAGGCTAAATTCGGTTTTTTAATAGGAAAAGGCACCTTTAAATTCATTGGAGAATGTCCAGAAGCTTTATTGCCAGAATTTGAGACGGGAGCCTTTCTAGGTGAGATCGATAGTTTCATAAATGGTAAGCCTTTATCAACCACAGTGCAATCAGTGACTGACAGTACGATATTCTTGATAGATAAAGAGGATCTCTTGAATTTCTTTAATAAAAATCCAGCACTTTATGTGATGTTTTCGAATTCGAAATATTTCGATTAATTCATTAATAAATTAATTCGATGAATTTTTAAGAGTCACTATAAATCACACAAAAAAAGAACCTTTAATCTGGAAGATCTATAGATTGTTTTTTATTTTTCTTAACAATGTTTGAAATTATCTCGAACACTGGCTTTTCGCTCACCACATTCACATTCCGATAATAATCTTCAACATCCTCAGCTATAAATATCATTTGTATGTTGCTTTTTGAGATCTGAGTCAAAGTCGTCCGATCATCTATGCGCAAACCTGAATCTTTGTTACAAAACACCACATAACAATTATTTTCTTTATTGAAATTGTCCTGCAATTCTCCAATCCGAAGGAACTTCTCCACATGTTTCGATATCACATTTCCCTTGTAATAGATGGAAATTTGCAAGAAATCATTTTGTTGTGGGAAATATGCCAAAAGCAGGATTTTTTTCTCTGTGTAATTATAAAAGATCAGGTTTTTCTCAATATCTAAGGGATCTGAAAACAATGAGTCTGAATGTCTGAATAATTTGAATTTGAGGTCTTTGAAATATTCTTGTGGGAGAAAAAATTTTAAAGGGAAAAACAAGAAGGACTTCATTGAAATATATTCAATAGTCTGAAAACGTATTAGAAGTATTTCCAAATCAATCAGAAAGTCTTGAGGGTTTTCAAAACTTATAGTCATTTGAGGCAATTCACCTAAATTAACTGATTTTTCATTGAAGATTTCTTCAAAAGAAGGTGATTTGGTTAGAGAATCTGAAAGTTTTATGGAATTTTGGGACGGTTGGGAGTTTAGCTTCAGGTTCAAAGTTTCAGGAATTTTGAAGAATTTATTGAAATCCTTTTTGAAATCGTCAAAGGAAAGACGAGGTGAGGTCTTGATGTTGAATTCAGTGTCGATGTCATTAAAGCAAATGGAGAAATATTTATGTTTTTTCTCGAAGATTTCTTTGGAACTCGAGGATTTTGTTAGACTGGACTTGGTTTCTTTTTGACCCATGAAATTTAGGAATTTTTAATTTATTATTTTTTTTTGCTTTTTTGTAAGGAAAATTTTCATTCAAAAATTAAAATTTGCCATGTCAATACATTCATTTCAATAAAAAAAAAACGAAAATTCTATTTTTGAAAAAAGCAATTCAGTTTCAATATTGTTTATTTTTTTTTATTTTAAAATCAGGGTCTTCCTGAAATTATATTAATTTTCCCCCTTTTATTAAATTTAAATTTTTATTGAAAAAAAAAAATATGATCTATAAAAAATTTTAAATTTTTTAAAAAAACTAATTTTGGAAATTATTTTTGTTGTACATTGCCATTGTCTATTTTTAAAAAAAAAATTAAATATTTAAAAAAAATATATAAGTTTATCAAAGAATAGAGAAAAAAAAAATAATCATAATTGTTTTTCATTTTTTAAATTTCTGCTTTAAAATTTTCTTTTCTTTTTTAATAAATAAAAAGGGAAAAATTAAAAATAATGAGCTACCCCATGAAATATTCAGAAAGCAACTATAGTAGTGATTACGAAGAAGATGATGATTTAATGACCATAAAAAAATTTTTGAACACGATTTCCGAAGAAATATTTTCTCCCTTTAAAGACCCCATTCCTGACATCGAAGAGTTTTCAAAAAATCCAGGTAATATGAAAAAAAATTCTTCTGACTATAGTTTTTTATTAAAAGAAATGACCGAGAATTTTTTTCATCAGTTTTTTATTCGTGAAAATTACATCAAAATGCTCATTCAAATCATTTGTACAAGATCCAAAATTCTCATAAAAAACATTTTACTTTGTTTTTTAAAAATTTATAGCACAAATCATAGAACGACACCGCGAAAAACTAAACAAAACGAATGGTGAAATTACTAATTTGAACCGAAAAGCTGATAACTTAAGAAAAGAATTGGATTATTCAAAAATCAACATGAATGAGTACAAGGCAAAAAAATAATCATTATATTTATTATCTTTGATCCCTTAATTTTGAAAAATTCAGCAAATGTATAACGATATGTTGGAGAAATATCAAAAGCTTGAGGAGAATCTGAATACAGTGGAGGGGAAAAATGAAACCTTACGTGAAAATTTGTCGAAATATGAGAATCAAATAAATAATTTTAACGAAATCAGGGAAAAATATGAAGTCGTTAACTTTTTTTTATAAAAGAAAAGGAAAAAAAATTAATAGGAGCTGAAGAATCTGCAGAACCCGTACAATGATATTCTGGAGAACACGAAATTTGAAAATAAAGACTTGAGAAGTGAAATGAAAAACCTCAGAGGTCTTTTCATTTGTTCAATTATTTTGAATTACTTTTATTCAATTGAAGGGGAAAACCAAAAATTTCAAGATCAATTAAAACATACCCAGGAAAAATACATGGTCCTTTTACAAAGCCATGAGGATTTAAACTTATCACATTCAAGTTATTGATTTTGTATTTTTTTTTAAAAAATTTTTGATGAAGTTTTCTTAAATTTTAACAATTTTTATTAAATTTTAACATTTTTTTTTTAATTTTAACAATTTTTTTAGATCTTGAAAATCGGAATTTCAAGTTAATTCAAGATATTGCGCAATTGAAGGAAAATCTGGTTGAATTGTCAGAGAAGAATACTGAACTTATTTCTGAGCTCGAAACCTCCCAATTGAATAAGGCGAGACTCCATAAAGTTTCTTTTCATAGTGTCGAGCAAGGTAATAAAAATTGTTTTAAAAAAGAAAGAAAATGAAATAATTACCAGAAAAAGTAACGGAAACCGAAAATATTCAAAAAAAGAATGTTGATGGAACGAAAAACTTAGAAATTGATGGAAATAGAGAGCACAAGAGACATGGATCGTTATTTACCGAATTAATAAGCTTGCGCAAAACCGATCTCTTTTTTGAAGAAGAATTCATGGAAGAAGGTTTGAATTCTCGAAAGGAAAGCACATCCAAAAAAGAGGAATTCACCATCCTAGATAATATATTTGATCAGAAGATTATTCCTGAAATTGGTATTAATATAATTAGACCTTACCTTTTTAAAATCCATCATTAATAAGATAGCACTAGTAAAAAAAATGAAGAAATCATTAATAATGATGATACGAATATTAATCCATTGAGCAATAGTAATCAAAATGACAACACCATTATCAGCAACAATATCATAATAAAAACAAATAGAAAATCTGAATCCCAAAATAAAAATAGTAAACAATCTGATTACAGCTTTAAGAAAAAAAGTGAAGATTTGGTAAAATCTTCAATTTCAAACGAGATGATCAATTTTAATACTCCTATTCACAAATCCGACGCTTTAAAAATACTGGAAAATATCCCTAAGATCCATGCATTTGAAGTTCCGAGAGACAAGAGAAACGAGAATGAAAGTCCTGCTCGATTTAAAAAGGAGGCCTTTGCAAAAAACAGACGCAACCCATATTTGGTTTTTTATAATAACTAAGATGTTTTTTTATAATGTTAATTTTAGGATTTCTTCATTTTAGTAAATAAATCATTTTAATTTAATTGTTTTTGTTTTACTCTGATAAGACCAGCCAATGTGTGAAGCTCAACTCCAATATGATGGACGATATAATTGACGTAACTTAAGATTTTCTTTTTTTAATTATGAATTCCAAATTTTTTGTTTCAGATTGATGCTAAACCACTTTACGATGTGGTTATGGAATTGGGGGTTCCTTTTCATCAATGGTATGGATGGCTCAAAAATAGATTAGTGGATGTCTTTATTGAAAAGAAAAAAATGCATTCCTCCAACTCTTAAAAAATTTCTAATTAAATATTAAATGTTAGATAAAGGATTATTATAAATTTCAAATTAAATTCGCAAAAAAAAATAATCATATTCATATTCAATATTTCCCCAGAAAAAATAATATCAAATGGGTTTGCTTAGGCCACTCGCTTTGACTTTGACAGGTTTTTCTTAAGAAACCATTGAATTATAACTTGAATCTTGATATATTTTAAATCCATTTAGGCGCTACTGTCATTTTTCTGACATACCCTGGAAATTATAAGAGATTTGACCGAAACGTCCTCAGACCAATTAGAAATTATAGAGCGAATTTACAAGATTGGAATAGATTCCAAATGGAAGAAGAGTTCACTGATTTCCTTTCCGAATTAGGTAAAGGTGTTGTCAACACATTAACAGGAAATTAATTAAAACATCCATTTCGAATAAAACAATAAATAAAACTTTCAAATCATAAGAAACGAACAAGCAAAAACAAATGCTAAAAAAGGAGGAAATATTTTTTATTAAATCAACAAAAACAAGAAAACACATCTCAAATTTCAAATTTGAGGTCGATAATTCTTGATAATAAAAAAATAATTATTCGTTTAATTTTTTTCTTTTCATGAAATTACTATTAAAATCTAAAGGAAAAAAACATTGTATTTTCGTAAATTTAATATAAAAGCACCTTCTAATTCTGAAATAGTTTAAATATAATTAATATAATAACGAAAAAAAAATTTCAAGATAATGTTCTCTGATGATAATCAGTCAGTTTCTTTCCTGAAGGAAGGTGGGGATGAAGAGTTTGATAAGGCAATGAAAGGGCTTCAAGAATTTTCGTGTCAAGTAATTGAAAAAAATGAGAACAGACCGTCTATAGATTACGAAGCGCATAATGTCATAAAGAACTTGGATAACTATTATGATAACAAAATGAATTTCGAAAACAATGAAATGATCACTCCCTCTTCAGAAGTCATGGGTAAGTTAGATAATTTATATGGGACAATCATGGAATCCAAAAAGGATAAAGGACTAGAAGTAGAAAGAAATAGGGAATATCTTGGAGATCCAAAGGAAGCTCCCAGCAGGCAAAACACTGTGAAAACAAACAACTCAAAACCTAACTCCAAACGTCAGTCATTGCAAACTGAATTATTTACTAAAAATAACAAAAAACCATCAAAAGATGACAAAAGCTACTTAGACTTTCAGAGACTCAAAACCAAGGAAGAGGAAGATTTCTCGAAGAGTTTCTATGACTACCCTGTTATGTCCACACCTTCAATCAAAGGATCGTTTGCGGCAGGTTTTGAGCCTGCGAAGACAAATGCCTTACCAAATCAAACTCAGGCTTACCCTAATTTAGTACCTGGGGTGCCTGTGTATCAGGTAAACAACAAACTAACCTATACACCTCCATCATACCCCCCTAATCAACACATTTACCCAGGCAACACACCTCAAAATTATTGCAATCCTGCTTATGGCAAACCTCAACCAGCCTATGGCCAACCCATGCCTGCCTATGGTCAACCTCAACCAGCTTATGGACAGCCTCAACAAAACTATGGACAGCCTCAAACAGCTTATGGACAGCCTCAACAAAACTATGGACAGCCTCAACAAACCTATGGACAGCCTCAACAAATTTACGGACAGCCCCAACCAGCAGCCAATTTATTTTTTAATAATGGCACAAATTATAATTTCCCATATAACCCAAATGACCAAAGAAAATATTAATGAATATTTAATTTTCTTGTTTTTTCATAAATTTGCAATTATAAGAAACAGTTATTGTTGGAATTTAATTTAAATGGAAAATTTTTTTCAAACGATTATATTCAAAATAATTCATAATTTTAATTATATATCGTCTTTTTATTTATCTTTGAGTTGATTCAATGGGAGCCTGCTGCAGTGGAACAGCCCACTCGGATGTCACTGAAGTAAACATTCAAAAACCGAATAAACACGAGGAAGAAGAGGAATATGTGGGGACAGTCACAAAAATTAATAATCATTATAGAGGACTTGTAGTTCGATGTGCCCCTCCTGAGCCAGATGAGAAATAAGCATCATAAATTATAAATTCAAAAATTTCATCTATTTTTTTTTCGCTCTCTATAACCATAAAAGTCGAACCTTGAATTTTTTAAGTCGTTTTTCTTCCTAACAATTTTTTCTAACCTAACCATTTTTTTTTTTGTTTATTTTAGATTTTTTTAAGTTATTCACTTTTTTGATATTTTTCAGAATTTCTTCTTTTTTTTTAAATTTTTTTAGCGTTAAAATTTCATTTTTTTTGTTTGAAAATTGGTTTATTTTCTCTTTTTTTGGTTTTTTAACATTTTTATTAGAACTTTGATTTAACAATTTTTTTTCCTTTATTTATTTGAGTAGAAAAGGTAAATCCACATTTTTAATTCCATCTCCAATATAAATTCCTCCGAATGTTTTGGTGTTGGCTTTGTGATACCCAACATACCCAGGCCAAGAAAGGCTTCTAATGGTGATCTAAAAACAAGATTACAGAGCTTTATAAAATATCTCATTATTTACTATTGCTCCAGATGCATCTTTCTGAATAGACCAGCATCCCATTGGTAAATCAGAAGTCAAAGGGTCAAAGAAATTAAATTTAAAGAGGACATCATCTTGAGCTTGAGAAATGAATAAAAAAATAAAGTCCAAAACAAGAACGATATATATTTTAAAGAAGGAAAAAAAATGAAATTTAAATCAAAAGACATGTTTACAAATGAAAGCTTTCTTATCTTCGCTGATTGGGTTTCTGAAATGTTGATAGTTGTTGATATCCGATGCTTCTTGAAGAGTCAATCCTGCAAAAGCTTCATTCAATCTCAATTCATGGTTCGGAGTCAATTTATAGGCTCCAATGGGAATAACTTGACATTCAGTTTCTATCGCTCTCACAATATAGGCTAATCTATCTAATTCATAAAAATTCTTCGGAGGCACCTTCACCTCCTCTTCTTCATCTGAGTCAATTGCCTTTTTTTGTTGGGCCTGGATATTTGCAGGGTCATCAGGATTTGCTTGAGGGTCCGCACCCCCATCAGGGTTTTGGGGATCGTCTTTTTTTAAAGAAAATTATTATTATGGTAAAAATTGAAAAATACCAGGATTAGTGACTTGAATAAGACAATTGTCTTTTTTTCCTGTGAAGGGAAGTTTAAATGTTTCAACTTTGTCTTTGTATTCAGGGTTGAAATCTGGAATTTCAATGAAATTGAAGTCGTTGGTACTTTCAGAAAAAATTAATAACAATCAATATTAAAGGAACTACGCATAGAAGAATGTTTTATGAGGGAACTCGTAAAAGTTGAGGAAGTTCAAACATAAGGCAATGTAATAATCCCCACCAGTGCCTTCAATTTTTCCCCAAAACAAAACCTGATCAAACCTTTCATTCTCATTTATTTTCATAATAGCCAATTCCAGTTTCATTCTAAAAGGAAGGGAATAATTTTTGGGTTAATAATGTATTTTTGGCACCTTTCATCTAGATTCAATGTTCTACCAATTTGGTTGGCGAATTTCATATCAGCTGATAAGCGAGAAGAGTCCATCTGATAGGAAGTTTCAAAAATGTATTTGAATTTTTTTTCTTTGGAATATTAATCAAAAAAAGTTATTTTTTCGTATTAAGAATTAGTTAGGAAACTTTTTTGTTTTTTTTAAATAGTAAAGTTTTAGACTCAAGGATAAATGGCATAAAAAATTTTGATTCTGGAAAATTTTTTATTCCTTTCAAAGTCGTTATTTCAAGAGAGTGATTTTTTTCGTTTAATCTTATCCATTTCAAATTTTTTAAATTTATTTCGAAATAAAACCTCAAATCATTCATAACAAATAATAAAATTTCAAAATCCAATCACCTTCGATCTCAAAGCCAAAAAATGAGTTATCAGAACTACAAATATGACGTTCCAGGTGGTTCTGGCCAATATACATCCTACACCTATAGCTCTTCCGGTGGAGGTGGCCCGAGTTATGGTGCTGGTGCTGGCTCCAATACTGGTGGAGCCTCCTATGGTGGTGGCGGTTCCTATGGTGGCAGTGGTGGCTATGGTGGTAGCGGTGGTGTCACTTCCTATGGTGGTGCCAAAGATCAAGGCGGCTATGGAGGTGGATATTCCTCTGGAGGGGCGATATCTAAACCTCAAATTCAATCACAACCTGCTGGGGGGCAAGGTGGTCCAAAAAAGGATGATTACTTTCTTGGTGCTAAGCCAATCACAAAAACCGATCCTAAGGCTCTTTTGCCAGAGTTCTCAGGAGAAGGAGCTTATGGATATGTGACAGTTGACAACACTTCCAAAGGAGTGGAAGACACTTCAAAAGTTAAGATTTCAAAGACCAATACCGGTGATCCAAGTGATTTGATTCAGAAATATGGGAATATGAGCGCAGATGAGCTTTCACAGAAAGGTAATCTTGGAAAAACCCTTTATGGGAGTGCAGTCCAGTTTGCTAGTTCCGATGCAGGATTTGAGCGAGTGTTGGATAATTGCCTAAAGAAGGGAGTAAATTATGTTGACCCTGATTTCCCAACCAATGGCAAGTCTTTGTCAGGAGGAGATGCTGATTTCGACAACAGATGCTATGGCCACAAATTTGTGAGACCGAAGGACATTTTCAAAACTGACAACTACAAGATTTTCGAAGGCAAAATCGAACCAAGAGATATTAAACAGGGTATTTTGGGAGATTGTTATTTCCTTTCTTCTTGTGCTTCAATAGCTGAATTCGACCACAGAATTAAGAAAGTCTTTCAAGTAAAGGATGAAAGCGCTGCCAAGAAAGCAGGTGCTTTTTGCGTTCAAGTGGTTGAGCGAGGTCTATGGAAATCTATAGTTATTGACGACCAATTCCCTTGCGATAGTAGAGGCGAAACCTTATTCACAAAAGGTAACCATGCAGAGCTTTGGGTGCTCATTTTAGAGAAAGCTTGGGCCAAGAATTATGGTTCATATTTCCAAATCGAAGCTGGTTTGACCAGAGAAGCCATGCATGATTTGACTGGTGCACCATGTGTGACTCTCTTCGTTGATGAGAAGAATAAAGGAACCTTATGGAAGGAGATTGAAAATGGTGAGAGACAGAACTACGCAATGACCACGGGTTCATTGGATGAGGAAACAGGCGCAGATTTGAAAGGAGTTGGTTTGGCTGAAGGTCATGCTTACAGCTTATTGGGAGCCTATTATGTTCAGACGAACTCAGGCACCAAGGAGGAATTGGTCAAATTGAGAAATCCTTGGGGTCAATTCGAATGGAGTGGCAAATGGTCTGACAAGGACACTAGTTGGAAAAATGTCAACCAAAAAGAGAAGGATAGAGTTGGGTATTCTCTTGAAGATGATGGTGTTTTCTTTATGGACTTCAAAGACTACATCCATTATTATGATGCGGCTCAAATCTGTTACATTCATGATAACTACGTCTATAAAGCCATTGAAGTCAGTTCAAAAGCTGATGAAGAAAAATACTTCAAAGTCACTCTTTCCGGCTCAGGCCATCACGTGTTTTCTGTTTCACAATATTCAGTGAGACATTTGACCCCTGATGAGCAAGACGACCATTCATATGCCAAAGTCGTCATAAAAGCCGCAAATGAAAAAGGTGAAGTCGTAGCTTCGACTGATAAAGCTGATAGAGAAGTCTTCACAGGATTCAAAAGAGATGGTGGTCTCGATGAATCAATCACTTTCCAAACTGGAGTTAATTATGTCTTTGTGAAAGTGTCCTGGAAGGGTGGAAGATCTGACAAATATGGACTATCGTGTTATGGAGTCAGCGAAGCAAAATTTGAGCCTTGTTCAGCCGCTGAAGCTAAAAACATTGGTGGGAAAAGTGTTTCTGCTTCTGTTGGTGGTGGTGGGGGTCCTGCTCAATCTGGAGCTGGTGGTGCCTCTTCAGGTGGATATGGAGGAGCTTCTTATGGTGGTAGTTCTGGAGGGTCTGGTGGCGGAACTTCATATGGAGCTAGCACTGGCGGATATGATGGTGGTTCTGGTGGATATGGCGGTTCTTCTGGGGGATATGGTGGCTCTGGCGGATATGGTGGTGGCTCCGGTGGATATGGTGGTGGCTCTGGCGGATATGGTGGTGGCTCTGGCGGATATGGTGGTGGCTCATATGGCGGAGGATATAAATAATGAAAATTTGAGAAAATTTTAAAACAAACTGAATTTCAGATTTTTTTCAATTTTAATTAAGTTTTTAATTTTAAATGTTTTTTTTATTATTAATCAATTTTAATCATAAGTGAAAATCTTTATTAAAAAAAGACAATTAAAACATTGTGGTATTTAAATTCTGATGCAAATTGTTTTAATTAAATTTTTTTGTCTTTTTTAATTAATTTATTACCGTAAAATAG
>Ga0302320_10018268_pt1 | contig 14153 bp, 13 predicted proteins | sample Bog_T0_3_FD_202130 | JGI IMG/M metagenome (GOLD analysis project Ga0302320, IMG submission 202130) | Peat permafrost microbial communities from Stordalen Mire near Abisko, Sweden - Bog_T0_3 | ecosystem: Environmental > Terrestrial > Soil > Wetlands > Peat | place: Sweden: Abisko, Stordalen Mire... | reverse complement strand
GCCTTTCCCCTCTGGAACACCAACAGCCTTGTCGGGCTATTCTGGGGATGGCTGCTCTTCAAAGAGATGCGTGGCTCCGGCGTCAAGGGTTGGGCAAAAGTTATGGGCGGAGCTGCCGCCATCGTCGCCGGTGCCTCCATTCTGGCCTACGCCACCACCCAGCACTCTGCCGCCCCCGGTCGTGCAGCCGTAGGCATCGTCGCCGCCCTCGGCGCTGGCGTTCTCTTTGGCACCATGTACATTCCTTACCGCAAGGCCTACATCAGCGGCATGAATCCACTGTCCTTCGTCACCATCTTCACCTTCAGCGAAGTCGCTACCGTCTTTGCCCTCGGCTCTGTCTTTCACGGCGGCGCTGGTAACTTGCTCGGCGAGTTAGCTCGCGCGCGCTCCATGATTTTCTGGCCATTTCTCGGCGGCTTTTGCTGGGTCATCGGCGATCTTTTCCAGCAGTATGCGGCCAAATACATCGGCATCGGTCGTGGCATTCCTCTCTCCAATACCAACCAGCTCTGGGGTTTGGCTTGGGGCGCACTGGTCTTCGGCGAACTGGTCGGCCTCAGCCTCGTTTCCAAGGAACTGGTGCTCGCTGGTTCTGTGCTGATGATTGTTGGCGCGGTCTCCATCGGCTTAGCCGATCCCGGGCCTTTGGAACTGCACAATTGGAAGCAAGCCATGAATCGCGAGTGTCTGCGTTACGGCTTGGACATGGCCAGCGTTGCCGAGGTCGTCAATGGCGACGATCCATTCTCCAGTCGGCCCCAAAAGCGCCGCTGGTGGGAACTGCTCATTGTCGCCGTTGCCGTGGGCATCTTCGTCTGGCTCGGCCTCGGAACCTGCAGCCAGCACCTCGATCTCAGCTTGCCTTGGATGATTGCGCTCGCCGTCGGCACTCTTCTGCCCCTCGGCCTCTGCGGTACCTTGCTTTGGCGTCGTACTCGCTTTTCTTAGGCGTTTTCAAGAATAGTGGCGCATCAACTACCGATCGGTGCAGGAGTAGCAGGGATCGATAGATGCCTGAATCAGTGGTGTATCGGCCAACCGTGCGCCTTTCACCATCCAGCGAATCGCCGGCATTACCACAAAGGTCGGGGTGCGCACATGTACGCGGCTAGGATTGCGCGAGCCCTCACGCCACGACACGCTATACAGCACCTCGCCTCGCGGCGCCTCCACCCGGCTGGTAGACGTGCCCGTGATGAAGCGGAATTTTTCCTCGCCCGTGTTGATCTCGCCCGGCGGCAATTTGCTCAGTGCCTGGCGCAGAATTTTGCAGCTTTCCATGATTTCTAATGCGCGTACCAGTAGGCGGGCCGTGACGTCGCCCGTCGCTTGCACCGGCACGTCAAACTCCATCTCCGCATAAGCCGCATACGGAGCGGCCTTGCGCAGATCCTGCTCCACCCCCGAAGCCCGCGCCACCGGTCCCACCACGCCCAGCGAAACCGCTTTCTCCCTGGTCAGCACACCAATGCCCGCACAGCGCGAACGCGCCGTTCTGCTGGTGGTAAAAATCGGAATTACCGTGTGCCCCATCTCCGCTTCTAGCGCCTCCACCATCTTCATAATCTCCTGCGGGTCGCTGATGTCGCGATTCACTCCGCCAATGCGATTCATCGAATAGTTCACGCGGTTGCCGCTGATCGCCTGTAGCACATCCATTACTTTTTCGCGCAGTTCAAAGCAGGTCATGAACATGGTTTTGAAGCCCATCAGCTTGGCCGCGATGCCCGCCCACAGCACATGCGAGTGCAGCCGCTCTAACTCCGCCATGATGGTGCGAATGTAGCGCGCGCGCGGCGGCGGCGTCTGGTTGGCCAGCCCTTCCATCGCCTGGCAAAGCGTCAGCGTATGAATATTTGAGCAGATGCCGCAAACCCGCTCCATCAGTGCCACTACCTGAATATAGTTGCGCGTCTCGGCCAGATGCTCGATGCCGCGAAAGTTGAAGCCGATATGCAGCTTTGCGTCCATCACGGTTTCGCCTTCGCAGACCAGGTCGAGCTTGTAGGGTTCTTCGAGCGCAGGATGATAGGGTCCTATGGGAATCTTGTAACTCATATTTTCACCTCGCGCAGATTCACGCCCGCCGTGTCTCCCCGGCGCAGCAGCAGCGGTTCATAGGTGCGGCCCGCAAAATCCAAGTTATATTCCTCGTGAATCTCTCGCTCAATCCAGTCGGCAGCTTCGCACAGATCAAAGATGCTATCAATCGAGTTCGCCGCGAGCTTGAAAGGAAATCCCAATAACTGGCCGTCCAGATCCCAGTGGTATTCCAGCCGCATCCCTTCATCCTTGGGAAGTTGGTAGGCAGTGATGGTGATGAAGCGCGCGTGCAGCGCGTTCATCGCCTCGGCCAACGCGCGCACACTCATCGTCTCCAACGTCAGCCAATGCACACCACCCTTTATCTCCCACGTCCCAGTGCTGCCCAGTTTTTCTTGAATTTCAGCGAGCAGAGTCATTGCGCTTCTCCTGAATCTTTCTTGCTCACTGTCTCAACGGCAGCCGCGACATGCCTTGGCGCGGGCGGTCTGCGCGCAACGGTATAACTGGTTGATAACTCACCGGGAGTTAGATAAATCGGCGGACAGGCCGAGTCCTGATGCAGTGCATGCGTCTTGCAGCCCTCCACGCAGCGACCGCAAAAGGTGCATTGCCCTGGGTTATAACTCCAGGTAAACTTCCCCTTGCCGGTTTTGAATTCGATGGCGCGCGCCGTGCAGCGCATCTTGCAGATCGCGCAACCGGAGCAGAGCGTTGGGTCAAAGCAGACCAGTCCGCGATAGTGTTCGCTCACTTTGGGCCGCGCGGGAAAAAGCAGGGTGCGCGAGCCACCCCACAGATTCCGCCACAGCATCGAAAGAATCTTCATGCTCTCCACCTCGCAAAGAGCGTGGAGGCAATCGCCAGCACCGCAAAAATTAGCGTACATTGCCAGTAAAAACGCACCGCGGTATCAATCTGCAAGCGCGCCGTCGCCGCCGCCACAATCGAGAGCAACAGCACGATCACAAAAGAAATCGCGACAAAAATCAGCGCGCCAACCCACCACATTGCAACGGGCGGAGCCAGCAGCGTCGCCACTAGTCCCGTCGCTGCAACCCACTCCAATCCATGCGATAACTCCCACAATGCCAGTTCTGGCCCCGCGTATTCCGTCAGCGGTCCGGAATAAATTTCCTGCTCGGCGTTGGGCAGCGAGAAAGGATTCAAATGCAGTTTGGCGGGCAAACAAATCAGAATCGCCGCAATCCCCAGAGAGCGCATCAACGACGGCGGCAGTAGCGCCAGCGCCGACAGGCTGAGGGTATGCTGTGCAGCGGCAATCGACAAAATCGCCAGTAGAAAAACAATGTTATAACTCACACTTAGCACCGCTTCGCGCGCCGAGCCGATCTCGCCAAAGATCGAGCGTGAACTGAAGCCCGCCGCGATCATGCACATCGACGGCACTTCTAGCAGCGCCAGCAGCAGAATCAAATCGCCTTCAAAGCCGCCTCGCGCGGGCAACACCGGCAGCAGTCCCACTGCGCCGGCCGCTGCTGAAACCGCAATCAGCGGCCAGGCCTTCATCATCGCCCCGCTTACTCCACTCCTTGGGGGTGTACTTTTTCCCAGCAGTTTTACTAAATCAAAGAATGGCTGCATGAATGGCGGCCCGATGCGTCCCTGCATCCGCGCCACTGCCTTGCGCTCGACCCATAAAAAGAACCACGCGGCTGGAACCGCAAACAGCAAGCCGGGAAAGATCAGCAGGCGCGCCAAAGCCGTAACCAAACTCGAATGAATGAGGCTATTCATGGCCAGCCCCGCTCTCAGCGGCGTTACTTTCTACGGACTGAGTTACATTTCCGCAAGCACAGGCCCCGCCGCATCCCGGTCCAACCAACGGCATCACCACCGGCTCGACTGGCAGATTGTTGCCCCGCGCGGCGAGAATCTCCGCGGCCTTGGCCACGCCTTGCAGGATGGCGTCCGGGCGCGGCGGGCAGCCAGGTACAAAAACATCTACGGGAATATGCTTGTTCAGCGGTCCATCCAGCGTGCGGCTGTCGATAAAGACATTGGTCGTGGCCGGGCACGAGCCTATCGCCACCACCGCCTTGGGTCCGTAAACCTGCCCATAAACGGTCTTGATCGCTTCCAGAGAGTTATGTGTCACTGGCCCCGTTACCACCAGAATATCGGCATGGCGCGGACTGCCTTCCAGGCGTACGCCCAGTTGCTCGGCGTCGTAGCGCGGTGTCATCGCAGCCACTAACTCAATGTCGCATCCATTGCAACTGCCCGTGTTCAAATGAAAAAGCCAAGGGCTGCGGCGGCGACAAGTACACATCAACTTATCCCATAACTTCATGGCCTCACCCCTAGCAGCATCCCAAGTGCGTCAGGCCAAATTCCGCCCGCCACCAGCAACACCGTCAGCACAACAATCACAGCTTGCAACAGAAAAGGCTCCTTGGTGTGCGGCGGCGCGGGCTCCGGAGGCGGACCCCACCACATGCGAGTCAACGCCAACACATAAGCAATCAGCGCCAAAATCGAAGAGAGGATGAAAACCGCCAGCAGTAGCGGATGAATCTGCAATGCAGTTGAGTAGAGTCTCCACCGCCCAATAAATCCCATTGTTGGCGGAATCCCCAACATGGCCAGCATTCCAAACAAAAATCCAAACGTGCTCACCGGGTAACGCTCAGCTAATCCCTTCGGCTCGCCCTCCAGCGCTCCATCCGCTTCCGGCGCGCTAAGGCAGATGAAGAGCAGCGCTTTGGCTAACGAGTGCGTCATGGCTGCAACAATTGCGCCATTGATTCCGATGATGTTGATGGAAAATACACCAAGCAACAGAAAACCTACATCCTCGACAGTCGATAGCACTAACAATCGTTTCAGGCTACGATGCGTGAGCATCAGCAAAGCAGCCAGAAGAGAAGTTACAGCAGCTAGTCCCAACAAGACGCTATGGTGAACAGAGTAGTCAGGAACAGACTGCGCCGAGACAACGAGTTCACCAAACGCGGCCATATCGACGACGGCGATAATCAGGCCGAGCACCACAGCCGGAAGTTCGTCGGCTAGCGTTAACAGCCAGAAGAAGAACGGCACCGCAGCTAGCTTCACGCAGACACTAGTGATGAGCAGCGCCCAAGCCCACTCGTTTTGTCCGCACTCAAGCAAGACAGCGCTAGCAATCATTGATAACGCTGAAATAAGCACTGCTGCTAGATAAGTCAGCTTGACTGCTTTGGTCTGTGCCGCTTGCCATACAAGCACGATAGTCAAGAATGCGCCCAGTTCCAACAGCCCAAGCCGAAACCGATGATCGACAATCGCCAGACCTGTCACCGTTGTCAAACTGATGAGAATTATCAATGGTAGATACAACTTGGGGATGGAATGACGACTAGCATTGGTGGAGAGCGTAACCAAAAACAACGCGACGGCAGCAATGGCGCAGCCAAAAAACAGCAGCGAGGGAATCGGAATAGGCTCCGAAAGCGGCACACCGCGTGACCAAATCCAAAATTCTGGCCCCAGCGCAAACCATCTCACTCCAGCCAACACCAGCGCGGCCAGCAGTACAATCAGCCCCAGTGCCCGCTGCTCCATCCATCCAACCACCACGCCCAGTCCGCGCGAAGCCGCCTGCAATCCCCGACCCACACTCAGATAAACCGCATCCACATTTGACCAGCGAAAAAACTCTTTCCAGTTACTCAGAAAAATGCTGGAGAAATCACCCGCCGTCAGTCTGCCTTGGTCCGACAGCGGCTCGCCGCCAGTAAAGATTCCGCCTCCTGCCAAAGCCGCGCCGCCGCTCATTGTGGCCGGCCTCGCCACATAAGCAATCGCATAAATTGTCCCACCCAGCACCAGAGAAACCAGCGCCAGCACCAGCCCGCCCGCGGTCGAAAAGTTACCCGCATCGACCGACAAGCCAAACCACGTCACCTGCACCTCTCTCATTCCCAGAGCGCTCAGCATTGGATTGAGCAGAACGTTCACCGCCAACTGCGGAGCCACACCCAGAACCACGCTGCCAACGGCCATCAACCCCATGCCCCACGCCATCGTCGGCGGCGATTCATGTGCGTCTTTGGTTGCGTCCGTCAGCGGTCCCAAAAAGACGGCGCTGGTAGCTTTCGCGCCCAGAAACACCGTGCCCAAACTTACCGCCCAGGCCACCAGCGCGGGCACCGTCCACCCGGCCTGCAAGGCCGCAGCGTATAACATCCATTTGCTGGCGAATCCGCTCATCAGCGGAATCCCCATCATGCTGCCCACGCCAATCATCCATGACAACGTCGTCTGCGGCATCCGCTGCGCCAGCCCGCCCAACAGGTTCATGTCGCGCGTGCCCGTCGCGTGCTGCACTGAGCCCGCTGTCAAAAATAGTCCGCCTTTGAAGAAGCCGTGATTCAGACAATGCAGCAGCGCGGCGGCAATTGCCAGCGGCGTGCCAATGCCCAAGCCCATCATCATGTAGCCGATCTGGCTCACTGTCGAGAACGCCAGCATCCGCTTCAAATCCGTCTGCACCATGGCATACATCACGCCCACCGCCATGGTCGCAGTGCCAACACAAACCAAAGTCCCGCCCCACGCAGCGGGCCACGCGCCAAAGCTATGCATGCGCGCCGCCAGATACACCCCAGCCTTCACGTAACAAGCCGCGTGCAGCAGTGCACTCACCGGCGTCGGCGCGGCCATCGCTTCGGGAATCCACGTATGCAGCGGCACCTGCACCGACTTCGCCACCACGGCCATCAGCATCAACACAAAGACGCCGCCGGTGAAAGCCTGCGCCACTTTGGGGTCGGTCCACAATGCGCTGCCCGTGCGCATATAAATCAGCAGAATCGCGGCCAGTAATCCGTAGCCCGCAATGTGCGTCATCAGCAGCACCTTGCGCGCACCCCGCACCGCTTCGCTGTTGGTATACCAGAAGCCCACCAGGCTGAAGGAGCACAGGCCTACTAACTCCCAGCAGAGATAAAAAATAAATAAGTTAGCGCTATAGACCAGGCCCACAAAGCCAGCGATGAAAACCAGCATCGAGGCGTAGAAGCGTGTGGCGGCCTTGTCGTGCGCCATGTAGCCAATCGAGTAGAGCAGTACAAACCCGCCCAGCCCCGTGCCCATCAGGGCAAACAGGACACTGAGCGCATCCACATGCAACACCAGATCCAGTGGCCCATCCCAATGCAAGGGCCGCACTTCCACGGCTTGTCCGGCCTGCACAAGCCGCGCCGTCGTCACCACGGCTAGCAGCGACGGCAGGCAACTGAGAGCGGCTAAAATCCCCTTCACGCGAGCCGAATCGAGCCGGGCCACTAGTATTTGCATGACAGCGCCCAACAACAGCGAGCCGGGCGCAATCAGAATGAGGGTCTCGGCATTCATTTTTGAGATGATACAATGCGGGACGTTAAGCCAGTGTGACCTTGCTCACGTCCCAACTCCCAAATCTTCCATCCGAAGATCCCAACCGAATCGGGTTTTCTGCGCCGCCCAAAATCTCTATGCAACCGTCGAGTGCTTGCGGTCTATGATCATGAACTCACAATTGTCCAAGACAGGATTGTCGGCAGTAAGTCAGGTATGGAAACAAGGCTGCGTCGTTCTGATAAGTTGGGTTTGTCTAGAACACAGCGTCACAGGAGGAGGCAGCCTTGTCCACAGTATGCAGCATTTTCTCGCAAGTTTTGAAGCTGATTCCACGTTTGGAATTTGGTTCGGCAGTTCGCAAGCATGATGCCGAATGCAACGCCAAGGGTTTTACCTGCTGGGCCAGTTCGTAGCGATGGTCAACAGCCTGCGTGACATCACCAACGGCCAGGCCGCCAGCGAAGGCAAACTGCGACATCTTGACCTACCTGCGGCTCCCAAGCGCTCCACAGACAATTCAACGCATAACTCGGTAGTGTCCAACCTGTTCCGTCAAAACATGGTTTCGCAGCGCTAAGAGCAATGTGTAGAGTTGACGCGTGAGTTCGGTCGTATCATCAGGTCACGTCCATACATCGCCATATCTGCGGAAGAACCGATCTTAAGAGGTTGTTCTATTTGCTTGATTCAGAATGGTTTAATTGGCGGAGAGGGGGAGAGTCCATTCCTTTATTTTGTATGTAGTTGAAAATAATGACTATAAATAAGATAAAATTGTCGTTGTAATACCGTGGTAAGGTTTTTAACATTGGAGGCGCCCCACAATGGCCAACCGCACCGTTTCTCTCGTTCGTAATTGCAAAACCGAGAAAGGCTGGCGACGCTACGCGGTTGCTTTCGGCCGAAATGGGCGCATCCGCCCCGGCTGGGTGATGGTCGGCGACGAGCCTGAATACTTCGAGCTGGGTCGCTACGAACTGCGCTTGTATGAAGGCAGCCGGTTGGTCTACCGCCCTGCTGGCGAGACGCCTTCCGCGGCGCTGGCCGCGCGCGAGTTGCTTGAGCGCAAGCTCGCGGCCAAAATCTCCGCAGCCGAAGCCGGAATTCTCCTACCAGAAGAAGAGGCCGGTCGGGTAAGCCTGGCGCGGAAAGCCCATGAGTTTGAGCGGGACGCCGAGCAGCGCGGGGCACTGACGGCGGCGGCTATGAATCGGCGAGTTATCGCCGAGTTCCTTCGTGCGGTCAAGAAAATCTATGTCGATGAGATTCGGCGAGAGGACATCTTTGATTTTCACGCGACAGCTCGCAAGCACGGCTCCGCAGACCGGACCGTCGCCAACAAGCACATGCGCGTGGCGAGCTTTCTGCGCTTTGCCGGAGTCGATCCCAAGATCATTCCGCCTGTTCCGCGCTACGACGAGACGCTCCCGACCATTTACACGCACGAACAGATCAGGGACATTCTGGCCGGGGCCGGTCCCTATATGCGGCTGGTGATCGGTATTGCGCTGAAGTGCGGGCTGCGCGATCAGGAGATCGTTCACCTTGAATGGTCCGATATTCATTGTCAGGATAAGGTGCTGCGGGTTTCGAGCAAACCGCGCTATGAATTTCGCGTCAAGGATTCCGAGGAAAGGGATATTCCTGTCCCCGATGACCTGCTGGCGGAGATCGAACGATGGCACATAAGGCACCCAAAGGCCGCTTTGTTGCTCGGGACCAAGAAAGACACCCCCAACCGCAAGCTGCTGCGAACACTCAAGCGCCTCGCCAAACGCGAAGGGCTGAACTGCAATCGTTGCGAAGGCTGCAACGGAGTGTTAGGCGAATGCCAGGAGTGGACATTGCATAAGTTCCGCCGAACCTACTGCACCACGCTGCTGCGCTCGGGCGTGGATTTGAGAACGGTGCAGGCGTATATGGGCCACGCGGACCTGGGATCGACGATGCGGTATCTGAGGCCCGCAAGCAGCCCCGAGGCGCAGGCCCGGATCAACGCCATTCAGTGGTAAGAGCTGGCCTATGCCGCGATGAAACGTTCGCGCAGCCAGGCGGCGGTAGCTCCAGGGTCGAAGCGGATCATGCCATCGATTCTCAGATGTGGCATCCGTCCGGACTTGGCAAGCGCATAGATGTGTTTTCCCGAGCATCCGAGCAACTCGGCCAAGTCGGGCGCGGACCACGCGCCTCGGCGTGCCGCAATAATGGCAATGATCTCCGCTTCTGCTCCAGCTGGGCCGGAAGCTGCGCCAGTTTGTAGACTAGCGCGCACTGGAGGCTTTCTGCGTGGCGCAGCGTTGCTCGCAGCACGGCGCGAGGACGCAAGCGGCCTCGTGCCAGGAACTATCGTCGCCGTTTGGGGATCAGTTCTCCTCTCAGTCATCGCCAACCTCACGTTACAGGAGTCGCGTGCCTCTCACCTTCGAGAGTTTGCCTGTAAGCGCGGTTCTGTCCAATGAAAAATGAGGAGAGCGTTATACGCAAAACGCATCACGCGCCATATACGCATCCCGATTTATTTTTTTGCATCCAGTAGAACCGTGCCTGCATCTCAAAATTTATCCTAGGCTGCGGCTTCCCCCGCTGCCGGTGCAAGCCTGTTCGATCTGATCGTCTTCATGCCTTGTGTTCTCATTTTGGAGGACTACTATGGCGCTACCAGAAACACGATTGCTCGAAACCGCGATTGTCCTTGCCGAAGAACTCAGTTTTTCGAGAGCAGCGGCGCGATTGCATATTGAACAGGCCTCGGTCAGCAGGCGAATTCAGGAACTCGAAGACGAACTCGGTTACCTGCTTTTCGTGCGCAATCACCGGTTTGTCACGTTGACAGACGCCGGACGCAAGTTCGTCGAAGAGGCGCGTCTCGCGCTTTTGCACACTGGACGGGCTGTTGCGAGCGGGCGCTCCGCACATGAAGACGCCGAAGCCGTCCTCAACGTGGGAAGGTCTCCCAATACTGACCCGTTCTTGTTAACCACGCTGCTATCGGTCCGGCTGCCGCTGTTTCCACAGTTGAAGACTGAGGTGTCTCAGCAGTTCTCATGCGATCTTGTTCGTGAGGTTCTTGCCGGCGAGTTGGACTTGGCGATTGCCACGGAACCGCCGGAGTCCAAGCATCTCACAACGGTGCAGGTTGCGGAGTCACCCTTCTACATTGCCATGTCTGAAGAGGATGAGTTAGCTGGAGAAGATTCCGTTACTTTTGACAAATTGGTGGGGCGGCCCTGGGTGATCTTCGAGCGTCGATTGCATCCTCCGCTCTACGATGCTGTGATGCGGCTGGCCGAGCAGCGAAGAATTGCTCCATCCAAGCTCCACCGCATCGTGGTCCCCGAGGATGCCTATTCGTCGATTGCCGACGATGGAGCGTTGGCCTTCGTCGTAAAATCAGGCGCGCTTCGGGTTGCGCGCGACGGGATTACCGTGCGGCCGCTCGCGGAAGATGCGCTCATGCTCAAGACCTATCTTGCCTCGCGCGCGGACGACAGCTCCAAAGTTGTAAGTGAATTGGTCAGAGCTTTCATGCGCAAGCTCGCAACATTTACGCGAGGCACATTGTTTTCTGGACGCGCTCCCGCGTGAAAAAGCGGCGGGAGCGCGCTGTTTTAACTGGCGGAGTCCTTTGGAACAATCGCGATGTTGACCGGACCTGACCATTCGCACTTGGGGCAGGTGAGAAGCCCGGTCGCGCTGCCCCGGAACCCGATGTCTTTCAGGTCAATAGAGAACCCGCACTGTGGACACACGTGGGCGCTGATCTTCGTCTGTTTCCTATCTTTGCTTGGTTCTTGATTCCCCATTCCTTACCCTTTCCTTGAGAAAAACAGATCTGCGGACTGAACACTCATTGCATAAACTCCGACTTCCGGTGCTCGGATTCCGTAGGCTCATCGACCCAGGCTGGATACCGGATGCGCAGAAGCACAGGGTTCCGGCGTCCAAGGGAGATTTTGGCAGGATCATCTATCCCGTGCTTGTTGCGCCTCAGTTTCTTATTCCTGGCGCGTGCCCACTCTGCAACTACAAGGATGCCTACGATGATCCCGAATACGGCGGCCAGGCCCGTTATCAGGCCCAGCGCGAATTTTAGTCCCACAAGAAACACGATGACCTCTGGCGTTGCTACTACCTGCACTATGGCAAGTAGTAGCGGAAAGAGGTCTCGAAGATGTTGTCGAGACCCTCGGGAGCAAGGCCGTTCAGGTCAGCCCAGGTTTTGCGCTGGGCGTAGCCGTATTGAATGCCTTGGCGGAAGCGACCGCGTGCGCCCTTGTAGAAGTCGTACCAGTAGCCCACGGTGAACTCCTGGATGTCGCGGTTGGTTGCCGAGCAGGAGCTTGGCGTAGTGGGGTAATTCGTTGTGCCGCCCGTTCCGGTTGGCACCGGTTCGGTATTGCACCCGGCATTTGTGTAACTGCTGATGGTGCCGACGCCATAACCCAGCGGATTGCCCGTCGTCAGGTTGGTGTAGTTGGTGCGCTTCACGTAATCGCCGCCGTAGTTCATATACACATCGAAGCGCGGCGTGGCGTGCCACTCGACGGTCGAGAGCGCCGACCACGTATGCAGTGGCGAGAGCTTGCCATCGGGCCGTGCGGTCACGTCAGCAATGGTCGAGGTTCCGTAGCGGCCCATGCCCGTACCCCACAGACCTTTCAGGCCGAGATCAAAGCGCTTGTTCAGCACCGCGCGGCGCGCGCTGGCTCCGATGCCGCCGCCAGCTTCGGTGTCGTTGTAGGCTCCCGCGCTGGTCGCTGTGCCCGCTGCAATCTCCGCTTTGGTTGCGTTGGGATAAAGCCGCGCGCGGAAGAAGCGCGAAACGCCGAAGATTTCATAGTGGCCGCCCCACTTCGGCTCATAGGCTACCTTGGCAATGAAGTCGGGAACGGCGTTCATCGAGTAGGTCGTCAACAAGCCCGGTGTCGAGCCATTCGACGTATTGGCAGCAGCGTTATAGTTGCCGCCGTTGGCTCCTGGGCTGGCCCAGAGAATCAGCGGCAGGCCGGTTACGTCGCCGTTGACGACCGGCGTGAGCGTCTGCGGATTTTCGAGCGAGGCCGCAGCCCACAGGCGCGGATTGACTTGCTTGGTGATACGGAATCCATACTGCCGCGCCCAAACAAAGCCCGGCACATAATTCGGATCGATGCTTTGCGGCGTCGCTTCCGAGCGTAGCGTAAGCCCACTCTTGTACTCCGTGGCAAGCGACCACATCTGGCCGCCCGAGAAGCTCCAACCGCTGGCGGTTTCCAACTGTCCCCATATCTGGCGCTGGCGCATGACGTAGCTATTGCTCTGGTTGTTGTTCGAGTTGGTGCCCGAGCCAAGAAAATCCATCTCGAAGTAGCCGCGAAAAGTGTTGTGAACGCCCTTGCTCTCGGCCATCAGCGCAAGGCGCGACTGGCGGCCCGAGCCGAAGAACTCGCTGGTCTGCGCCAGATCGGAGTGGGTCAGCGGAATCGAGGTCCACGCCGTCGGAATATCGCCGCCGGTGGCGTGGTTACGATCCACGGTTTCAGCAGCCGTGAAGCTACCTGCGGGCGAAAGTGTGATGCCCTTGTAGTGCAGAATGTCGGGATGCTCAATGGCAGCTTTCGTCTGCTTCTGGCCATCCTGAATCGTCTCCGCAATGGAGACAGCGTTGCCCTTCAGGTCGGTCACCGCACTCTGGAGAGTGTTGACCGCGCCCGCGTTGGCCGTTGTCGCCTGCTCAACACCCTCGGCCTTACGGCTGGCCTCGGCGGCTTCGGACTTTGCTGCTGCGGCGTCTTTTTGCGCCTGCTGCAATTGCTTCTGCATATCGTTCATCTGGGCTTGAATCTTCTGCATATTGTCGAGCAACTGCTGATTCGTTTGCTCAAGCTGAATCTGCTCAGCAGTTTTCTCTCGTGACTGGTTTTGCCTGTGGGGCTTCGGCTTCGCGTGCTTTGAAGAAGCTGGCTCCTGCGCAAAGGCGACGCTCGCGCACAAAAGCACCATTACCAATATCTTTTTTCCTGCGTTCCTATTCATGATTTCTCTCCTACATCTTGCCGTGCGAAACCGTGAAATCTTCATGTGCTTCTACGGACCGGGGTCACTGCTGAAACAGGTAGATATTCATGGCCTGGGGTGGTACAGCGTACTTAGTAGTTGCGTAGTTGATGGCGTTGATAAAAATGGCATACTTGCCGCCGGGATTGCCGACCATGGCCGTCCCTGTGAACGTGCATGTGATGTAGCCGTCGGAGTTGACCCCTACAGTTCCAGTTCCGGCGGTGGTGCAGCCCTGGTTAGGATCGAGAACGGTAATGGAGACAGAGGTGTACCGTCCGTTGTAGGTAGAATCCTGCTTACCAAGGCTGATGCTCATTGCGGTGGTGGGGTCCAGCGCCTGCGTAACATCGTTGTTGAGATATTCTTCGCCAGACAATCCCGTGCTCGCGTGGCCCGTAAAAGATACAGGGACCGTGCTTGTCGAAATCGAGTAACCCGTATTGCCGGGTTCATAGATAAACCCAAGATAGGATTTCGATGTGGATGTTATATCCGAGGTTGTCAAGGCCGATGAAGGCTCCGCCACGCCGACGACGGAACTGCCGTAAGGGCCGCTCGTTATGATCCCCCCGGATCCTGGAAGGGTGGTTCCAAGGGGAACGCTCTGGTCGGCAACGAAGAATCCGGTAGGCCCGATCCAGATATTCGACTGTATCTCCGCGGATGGGAGTTTGTAGTCGAAACCTAAGTCATTCAGCAGCGTCTCGGTTCCGGTGAAGCTG
>Ga0302320_10018264_pt1 | contig 14157 bp, 14 predicted proteins | sample Bog_T0_3_FD_202130 | JGI IMG/M metagenome (GOLD analysis project Ga0302320, IMG submission 202130) | Peat permafrost microbial communities from Stordalen Mire near Abisko, Sweden - Bog_T0_3 | ecosystem: Environmental > Terrestrial > Soil > Wetlands > Peat | place: Sweden: Abisko, Stordalen Mire... | reverse complement strand
TTTCCCCATGCCCACCCCGGTCCCCTTTAAGGAACAGACTGCCATCGTCACGGGAGGAGCCTCCGGGCTCGGACTCGCCATCACCCGCCGGCTGCAGGCGGCGGGCGTCTTCGTTGCCGTCCTCGATTTTGCGACCAAGACTTTCGGCGCCCTCGCTTCCGAGTTCGGCGCCAAGGGAGCTTGCTTCCAAGTCGACGTGACCGACGAAGGCTCGGTCAAGGCGGCCGTGGCCGAGGTGCTGAAGGCCCGCGGCCGGATCGATATTTTGGTCAACAGCGCCGGGGTCACGGGCAAGACCAACCTCAAGTCGCACGAGGTGACGCTGGAGGACTTCGAATTTGTGCACCGGGTCAATGTCCGGGGGCCGTTTCTCATGTCCCGGGAAGTCCTGCCGACCATGCTTCGCCAAGAATACGGCCGCATTCTCCATATCGCCTCGATCGCGGGCAAGGAGGGCAACGCCGGCATGGTGGCTTATTCCGCCACCAAGGCGGCGGTGATCGGGATGACGAAAACGCAGGGCAAGGAATACGCCGGCACCGGGATCACGGTGAATGCGCTCGCTCCCGCCGTCATCCGCACCCCCATGGTCGACGCCGTGCCCGAGGCTCAGGTCAAATACATGACGGATAAGATTCCGATGAAGCGTTGCGGCACCCTGGAGGAAGTTGCGGCCATGGTGGCCTTCATCGTCTCGCCCGAGACTAGCTTCACCACCGCTTTTACCTGGGACTTGAGCGGCGGGCGGGCGACTTATTGAAACGGGTTAAGTCGGAACCGGGCTTGGGTCCGGCGAGCGCGCCCTGCCACCCAATTAGGCAGCGGCGAACTCCGCTGCGGCCGCTCGCCCAACGGCGACCCGATCGCTCCCCACTCTCGGCTTTACTCCCGAAAGGGGAGTTGACAGTGACATTTGCCGCCGTCGTTCGTGTTACCCTCCATGTACCCCTATCCCCTGCGTTTTGGCCCAACGCTGTTTTTTGCCGCCGGGCTTCTGCTCGCTCATCCGATTTTTGCTGATTCGACCGCGGAAGCGGGGAATCCGGCGACCGCCGCCGCTGTCGGCGGCGCGGCCGACAGCAACCGCGTGGAAAATTCCGTGGTGAAAATCTTCGCGACCTTGCGCCTGCCGGATCCTTTTCACCCCTGGGCCAAACAGTCGCCCCGGGAGATTCGGGGCTCCGGGGTCGTGATCGAGGGCAAGCGCATCCTGACCAATGCCCACATGGTGGTGTATGCGAGTCAGGTGCAAATCCAGGCCAACCAGTCCGGCGACAAGGTTTCCGCCACCGTCGAAGCCGTCGCCCCGGAAATCGACCTGGCGGTCCTCAAACTCGACGACGAAACCTTTTTCGACACCCATGCCCCGCTGCCCCGATCGGCAGCGTTGCCGGCGGTCAAGGATCCCGTGCTGGTCTACGGCTATCCCACCGGCGGCACCAGCCTTTCCATCACCAAGGGCATCGTTTCCCGGATCGAGTTCGCTCCCTACAATTATCCGGTCTCCGGCCTGCGTGTTCAAATCGACGCGGCGATCAATCCCGGCAACAGCGGCGGGCCAGCCGTGGCGGGAGACCAGATGGTCGGCATCGCCTTCGCTCGACTGAATGGAAAAGCGGAGGCTCGCGCGGAAGGCATCGGCTACATTATCCCGAACGAGGAAATCGAATACTTCCTGCATGCCGTCGCGCGCGGCGGCCACTACCGCAAGCCGGTGCTTTTCGACAATTTTCAGACCTTGGAGAACCCCGCTCTGCGCGCCTACCTCAAATTGGACAAGGGCGTCACAGGCGTGATCGTGACCAAGCCGGAGGAGGACGAGCCCGACTCGCCCCTGAAAAAATGGGACGTGATCACGCGGATCGGTGGCACCCCGGTCGACGACGAGGGCATGGTCCGGCTCCCGGGCAAGCCCCGCCTCGCCTTCCGCTATCGCGTGCAGGCGATCGCCCATGACGGCACCGTTCCCCTGACGGTGGTGCGCGGGGGCCACCAGCTGGAAGTCGCCGCCCCGGTGCGGACGGTCCGGCCCATGCTAATCCCTGATCATCCCGGAGCCTATCCCTCCTATTTCATTTTCGGGCCCCTGGTGTTCTCCACCGGCAGCAACCAGTTTATGGCGGCGTTCTCGCGCAACGGCTCGGTCATGACGGCTCTGGCCGCGATTGGCAACCCGCTCGTCACTCGCCTCGGCGCAGTGCCGGCGTTTCCCGGCGAGGAATTGGTTGTGGTCTCGTCGCCCTTCTTTCCCCACCGCCTTTCCCGGGGCTACTCCAACCCCGAAGCTTCGGTCGTTAAGTCGATCAATGGTATCCCGGTCAAGAATCTCGCCCATCTGGTCGAATTCCTGCGCGATTCCACGGACAAATTTATCACGGTGGAATTCGCGAGCCGGGTGGCCGAAACTCTCGTCTTCCCTCGGGCGGAGATGGTCGCGGCCACCGACGATATCCTCTCCGACAACGGGATCCGCAGCCAGGGCTCGCCCGACACGCTCGCGATCTGGAACGCGAAGCCGGCAGCGAAGTAGCTCGAGCCTGGGTTCGGCGTCGGCCGCGGGGCGGGCATTCTCAAGGATGCGGCGTAATGGCCGCAATCGTGATTACGATGATGCGCTTTTCGCCTTTGCCCTCGTCGGGGCCGTTGTGCCAAAAAATACGATAGGCCCCAGGCGTATTGTTTTGCGCGTAAGCTTCGAACACTTTTTCTCCGTTCACTCCCTGCAGCGAAGAGTACTCGTGAGTGTGGAGGCTCGGGTGTTTCGGATTGGTCTCAAGATAACCGAGTGCCTTCAGGATTTGTTTACAGACGGCCGCTTTCGCCGGTTCGGCCTCCAGAGCGAGCAGCTGCGCGCTGGCCGTCGGAGTAAATAAGAGTTTGCGCTGCAAAACCTACTCCTTGGCATGCTTGGCGAAGGAGCCTCGATCCAGACGCTTACCTTCCGCCGATTCCCTCAGCCCCTTCTTCACGCCGGCAAGGGCCGCCGGGTTTTCGAACAACCACATTTCCGAGGCCGGAATGACCCTTACCGGATCGAGGATGATTTGTCCTAACGAATTGCGGTAGATGCTGTACCCGTCGACGCCACCGGCGGCCTCCCCGAGCGAAAGACGCCTTTTCGCGTCAGGTTGGACATACTCGTTTACGAGCTGAAATTTGTCGTCCTTAAGAACACCAGAGTGGGCCATAACCCGAACAATAGAGGCGGTGGGTTTGGACGTCAAGTGGGATAATCCCACTTACGGGGTTTTTATCCAACGAGGCGGTTAACGCCGTAGCTCTAGACCGAACTCGACGCTGGCCGACGGGCGCGCGTGCAGCCGCCGCCCGATCTCATAAAAGTCGAAGACGCGCTCGACCTCCGCCCCCACCCCGAGCGTGAGCTTGGCGCCGGGCGCGATCCGATAGGTCAGGGCCGCCAGGACCCGGTAGCTGTAATATTCCAGGCGGGTCCGTGTCGTCCCGGCCGAGGCGAGAAAGCCGTCGCCGGTCAATTCGCCCCCGAGCCGAAATTCCCAATCCGGCCGCAGGGTGACAATCAGGGCCGGCTCGGGATAAACCGCCTCCACCCGCACCGAGGGGCTCAACGTCCAGACCGCGCCGACAATCGGAATTGCGTGGTGGAACAGGCGGCCGTCGCTGCCGCCGACGACGCCGGAGAAGGCCTCGGTGATGGGAATGCCGGACACCGCCTGCACGGGAGCGTCCCAACTCGAGGCCCCGGCATGGTTCCCGAAATAAAGCCCGGGCCGGACGGTGAGGGCGGCGACCGCCTCCCCCTTGAGAAAATATTCCAGGCTCAGTTGCCCGGCGACTTCCTGCAGCCGGTCGAGCCCGAGAGCCGGGGCCCCGGTGAAGACGTATTGCTGGCTCTCGACCCCCCAGCCGTAGTACCACGGCCCCGCGCCGATCGGCCGGCGCTCGAGGACCGACAGGTTGGCATCGAACTGGGACTGGCGGCCGAGCGGGCCTCCCGCCGGATCGACCAGGCGGCTCGAGCCCGCGGCGGCCACGGTCGCGGTCAGCACGTCGGCGGCGGGCGCCGGTGGCGCCGCCTCTTCCGCCCGCAGGCCGAACGCGACTAAACCCAGGGCAAAAAAGCCCGCAGCGGAACGCGCCATTGATACGTTTCTACTCTCGAAACTGGACCGGGATCAACGCGCGTTCCGCTGGGGATCACATACGACAAAAAGGTTGATGGAGCGCGCCGTCGATCTGCCTTGCCGGAAGCAAGATCGATCTGAGTTTCGCCGGGGTCGCAACTAGATCACTTTTGCCGGGCAGCGACCCAAGCTGACCCAAAAACGCCGCAGTAACCATGATACCATCAGCTGGCGGCGCGCTCCATCTATAGGACTTGGTGTCCGGCAAAATTGTACAAAGAGGCTTCATCCCACTTCCTCCGCTTCGATGGCAACGGTGTTGTGGCTGCGCCGCCAGAAGTAGACGGCGGCGCCAGCCACGACCACAGCCAGGGTGGCCCCGAAAATCCAGGGCCGGGCCCCGGGGAAGGCGACGGTGAAGACTTGGCCGAAGATATAGCCCGCAAAGGCGAAGATCAGGGTCCAGGCGGCGTTGCCGACCAGGTCCAGGGCCATGAAGCGGCCGGCGGAGATCCGGGTCATGCCGAAGGCGACCGGAGTGACGGTGCACAGGCCGGGCACGAACTGGAAGCCGAGGATCAGCTTCTGGTCGTGCCGCTCGATCATGCGGAAGACCACGGCCAGGCGCACGTGCAGGCTGGGGAACCAGCGGACGAGGCGGTTGCCGACCAGCCGGCCCATGAAGAAGCAGACCGTGTCGCTGGCAAAAATCCCGGTCATGCTGGCGGCGATGATCCCGGCCAAGTTGAGATAGCCGGCACCGGCGGCAGCCCCCGCGGCCAGCATCACGGTCTCCCCTTCGAAGAAGGTGCCGAGCACGATGGCGGCGTAGCCATAGTGGCTGATCAGGTCGGGGGCGGGCATAGGGGCGACGAGGGCGGGATCCTGGGCGGAGGGCGGTTAGGAGAAGTCGACCGCCATCTGATCGGAGATCGTGAACGGCTCGGAGGTCGCGCGGCAGGTGCTGAGATAGTCGATGAAGCGGGGCGAAGCGGCGATGCCCTCCTCCCGAATGCGGCGGGTATCAAAAACGGTGTTCAGGCTGGCGAAGGCCCCGTAGAGCTTGATCGCCTTCATCATGAATCCCTTGTGGCAGCGGCCGAAGAGGGTATCGAACTCGGGCTTGCGCCCCTCGATCTCTTCCAAGGTGACGGTGCGGTAGCCGGTGTTGGTGCGGACGGCACTGGGGGACCCGCTGCCCTGGTCGGCGCTCTCCGACCAGCTTTCGGACTGGGCGAAGGCGGCCGCGATTTCCTCCCAGGAGCAGGCCGACTCCATGCCGGCGGAAATATGATAGCTGGGGTAGCGCAGCTTGGGCTTGAGCAGGAGCTGCAGCAGAACCTCGGCCGCGTAGTCGACGGGGATCACGTCGATCTGGCTGCGTTCCTGGCCCAGGATCATGCCGAGGGCGTCCGCCACCCGGAAGGTCCAGAAGATGCTGCTGGAAGGAGCGGTGCCGAGCTGGGAGTGGCCGACGATGATGGAGGGGCGCACGATCACCAGGGGGAAGTTGGGCAGCGTGAGGCGGAGCAGGCGCTCGGCCTCGGCCTTGCTCTCGGTGTAGCTGACGAGATGGCGGGCGGAGGCGAGGGGATAGTCGTCCTCGCGGACCACGGGGGGCGGGGCATCGCCGCAGATCATCGCCGTGCTGACGTGGAGGAAACGCTCGATGTCGGCGACCTGGCGGAGGTGATGGACGAACCGAAGGGTGCCGTCGACATTGGTCGAGAAGGCCCGGCGGTTGGCGCCGAAGGAGGTGAGGGCGGCGCAATGCACCACCCGGCGGATGTCTTGCAGCCGCTCGTCGGCCACGAAGGCGGCCGGGGCGGTGAAGTCCCCGACCAGGATGTGAGCGGGCTTGATCTCGTCGAGCAGCTGGGGGGTGGAAATGAAGCGGGCGAGCGAGTCCTTGGTCCGCTGCAGCGCATGGTCGGTGTCCTCGCCGCGGACGAGGAGCAGCACGTTCGACCACTCCCCGGATTTGAGCAGCTCCGCCGCCAAGGCCCCCCCGAGGAGCCCGGTGGCCCCCGTGATCAGGATGGTGGGGTGGGCTTGGGGATAATCCATAGGGCTTGGGGGGGTTGCGGGTGTACGCGCCTGATCTGCGGCCACCTTACGCTTCTAAAAAGCTTCTGTATGCCGGGCGTGCGCGAATTCCCCTGTAGTATCCGGCCTGACAGCGTGTAGGGTCGGTTTTGCCTTGGAATTGATCTTTCCGCCCGGCCCCTTACATCTCGCCCATGAGCTTTCTTCCCCCCCGCTGGCTGCGCGTTTTGGGCTGGGCCGCCGTCGCGCTCCTCGGGGCCGGTTCGGTGGCGCTCCTCGCGCTCAGCCGTGGCGAACCGGTCAACGCCCTGTGGATGGTGATCGCCGCTGTTTGCGTCTTCGCGATCGGCTACCGCTTTCACGCCTCCTGGCTCATGGCCCGGGTCCTCACCCTCGATGACATGCGCTCGCCGCCGGCGCGGGTGAACGCCGACGGCAAGGATTTTGTCCGCACGCCCAAGTGGGTCGTCTTCGGCCATCACTTCGCCGCCATCGCCGGCCCCGGCCCGCTGGTCGGGCCGGTCCTGGCCGCCCAGTTCGGCTATCTGCCCGGCCTCCTCTGGATGCTGGTCGGGGCGACCCTGGGGGGAGCGGTCCACGACAGCGTGATCCTGTTCGCGTCGGTCCGCCGCCGCGGCAAATCCCTCGGCCAGATGGTCCGGGAGGAAGTCGGCCCCTTCGCCGGCCTGGTTGCCCTCTTCGGCATCATCGGAATCCTGATCATTCTCCTCGCGGTCCTGGGGCTAGTCGTGGTCAAGGCCCTGACGAACAGCCCGTGGGGCCTGTTCACGATCGCCGCCACCATGCCGATCGCAATCGCCATGGGCCTGGCCATGCGCTCGGCCGGGGCGCGCACCGCCCCGCTCGTCGGGATCAGCATCTTTGGCGTTGTCGCCCTCCTGGCTGCCGTCTGGGGCGGCCAGTTCGTGGCCGGCTCCTCCTGGGAGCCGGCTTTCACCCTCAGCGGGCCCCAGCTCGCCTGGAGCATCATGGCTTACGGCCTGATCGCCTCCGTCGTGCCGGTCTGGCTGATCCTGGCCCCGCGCGACTACCTCAGCACCTTCATGAAGATCGGCACCGTCGCCGCCTTGGGCGTCGCCATCGTGGTCCTGGCGCCGACCTTGAAGATGCCGGCCCTGACCCCTTTCATCGACGGCAGCGGCCCGGTCTTCGCCGGCCCGGTCTTTCCCTTCTGCTTCATCACGATCGCCTGTGCGGCGATTTCCGGCTTCCACTCCTTGATCGCCTCCGGGACGACGCCGAAGATCATCGCCCGCGAGGATCACATCCGGGCGATCGGCTACGGCGCGATGGCGACCGAGATGTGCGTCGGGATCATGGCCCTGATCGCCGCCTGCGCGATGCGCCCGGGCGAATACTTCGCGATCAACATGGCCGGCTCGGCCTCCGCCGTCGTGACCAAGATCACGGCCCTGGGCTATCCCGTGACCACCGGACAGATGGCCGCCCTCGCGGCCAGCGTGGGGGAGAAGACCATGATTGGCCGGACCGGGGGGGCGCCCACCTTCGCGGTCGGCATGGCCGAGGTCTTCTCTGGCGTCCTGGGCAGCCGGGCGGCCCTGGCCCTGTGGTACCACTTCGCGATCATGTTCGAGGCGCTCTTCATCCTCACCACGATCGACGCCGGCACGCGCGCCGGCCGGTTTCTGGTCCAGGACTTTCTTGCCCTGGCCTGGAAGCCCCTCGGGCAGACCCGTTCGGCCCTGGCCGGCACGCTGGCGACAGCGCTCTTCGTCGCCGCCTGGGGCTGGTTTCTCTACCAGGGCGTGGTCGATCCGCTCGGCGGGATCAATTCGCTCTGGCCCATCTTCGGGGTGGCCAACCAGCTCCTGGCCGTCATCGCGCTCGCCTTCGGGACCACCGTCCTGATCAAGATGGGCCGGACCCGCTATCTTTGGGTCACCTTCCTGCCCCTGGCCTGGCTGCTCTCGGTCACCTTCAGCGCCGGCTGGCTCAAGGTCTTCTCGGCCGATCCGCGGCTGGGTTTTTTGAGCCACGCGCATCTGCTGCAGGCGCAGCTGGCCGCCGGCCCCGGGCCCGAAGTGGCCGAGTCGCTTCGCCGCCAGCTCTTCAACGACCGGATCGACGCCGGCATCACGAGCCTGTTTGTCGTGCTGGTCGCCCTCGTGGTCCTGGCCAACGCCCGGGTCTGGTGGCAGCTCCTGGCGCAGCGCCGCCCTGCGGTGCTCCACGAGGAGCCTTACGTCACCTTGCAGGAGGCTTGAGGATCCAGGAAGAGCTTCGGATCGTCAGCTCGGTGGCGGGCTCGACGCGTTGAATGGGCGAGCCTGGCCTCGGACGAGGTGAGTTTCCGTGGCGACCCCGCCCCTTCCCAAGTTCGAATCGCTTTGGCTGGTCAGGGCGAGGGCGGCAAAAGGGCCAGCCTTGCAAAGGACGGGGTTCCGTCGTCATTCTGATTCATGCAAACGACGCTGCCGACGCCTCCGTCTTTCGCTGCACTCCAAGCCATGGTTAAGGAGGTAACGGCCTATTGCGGGATGTTTTGGATCGAGCCGACAAATTCGTCTTTATTTGCATGGAAAAGATCGGAACGCGTTCATGGCGGATGCTCTCGTCCAGGATGCGGTGCTGCGTCGCTTTGAGATTATTGGAGAGGCGGCCGGCCAAATATCTTCCGCGACCCAAGCTCTCTTTCCGACGCTTCCTTTCCGCAGCATGAAGGGGATGAGGAATGTTATCGCCCACGATTACGGCGAAGTTGACCTCAACCAGGTTTGGAAAACGGCAACGGCGGACCTACCTGGTCTGATCGCCACGCTCGAACGACACTTCGGTTGAAGTTACCCTTAGGCGTCTTTGGCGGTGCTGATCAAATCGGACTGGCGCCGGGCAAGGGACGGGTGGAAGGAAGAGGCCATGGCCGAAGCACTCTTGCCGAAGAATTCCCTCAGGTAGGGGATGTACTCGCCCTTCCCGTCGGAGAAGACCTCGGTCACCCCCCCGGCATAGGCAGACTCGCGGGTCCTTATGTCCGTGCTGGAGGTGACCATGAGAATGGGGCACTTGACGTGCTGATGGCGCAGGCGCCAGACCAGGGTCAGGCCGCTCTCGCCCCGGAGATGATGGTCCGCCAGGACGGCATCGACCGCTTGGGCGGTGCATTTTTCGACCGCGGCGTTGACCGAGTCGCACTCGTGGACGACGCAGCCGGGGAAGGATTTTTTGAGGGTATACCGGTTGAGGAAGCGGCTGTCGTCGTCGTCGTCCAGAACGACAAAGGCGAGCGGGCGTTCCGCCGCCAGCGGATCTGCGCCTTCCCTGACCTGCTCCACGGCCTCGACGAAGGCCTCCATCGTGAAGGGCTTGGCCAGGGTCAGCGTCGCGCCGAGCTTGGCGGCTGCCTTCAGGTAGTGGGAGCCGAGCCCAGCGCCGGACATGGCGATAATCGGCAGATCGGGAAAGTCCTGGCGCAGTTCAATGATTGTCTCCAGCCCCTCCGTGTCCGGCATGACGAGGTCGGTCACGACCAAGTCGGGCGGTTCGGCGTGGGCCAAGTCCAGGCCCTTTTGGCCGCCGCTCGCCGCCACCACGGTGTGGCCCGCTCGCTGCAGCACGCACGAGAGCAGCGAACGCAGCCTATCGTCGTCTTCGATGAGGAGAATCTGGGCCATGGGGGTTATAACCGTTGACCCGACATCGGGCCGCGAGTGGCATTTACCTTCTTCGGGGAATTCCCCTAGTCATCTCTCGGGGAATTTCCCGATAGCTCGGACGGCCCCCGCACTCCTCGGTTGTCTTTATCGCGCTCCTCCCCTTGGATGCTGGAGCCATATGCCCCTTGCTGAGATCTACTTCCACCGGGCGAACGAGCTCCTCGCCGCAGCCTGGCAGACCAACCGCCCCGTGATTGAAAGGTTGGCGCCGCTCCTGGGCGCCAATGTCGCAGCCGGCGGGGTGATCCACACCTTCGGCAGCGGTCACAGCGAACTCATCTCCCGGGAGATCATCGGGCGGGCCGGCGGCCTGGTCGGCGTCAGCGGCGTCATCGACCCGACCAACGGCTTCATCGAGAACCTGCCCGGCTACGGGACGAAGCTGATCGAGCGTTACGACCGCCAGCACGGGCTGCGCCCGGGTGAGGCGATGATCGTCATCTCCAATTCGGGCAAGAACGGTTCGCCGATCGACGTCGCGCTCTATGCCAAACAAAAGGGGCTGGTGGTGGTCGTCTTGACCTGCCTCGCCATGTCCCGGGTCATGCCCTCCCAGCATCCGAGCGGCAAAAAGCTCTTTGAGTGCGCCGATCACGTCCTGGACAACGGCGGGGTCCTGGGGGATGCGATCGTCGAGATCGGGGCGGCCAAGGGCGGACCCACCAGCACCCTGATCGGCTGCTCGGTCCTCAATTGGCTGATGCTCTCCGTCATCGAATGGCTGCAGGTGCAGGGCCAGCCGGTGCCGGTCCTGCGCAGCCAGAACCTGCCGGGGGCGATCGAGTACAACCGCGAGCTGGGCCGGCGCTACGCCGGCCGGCTGTCCCGCCAGCTGGCCTGAGGCGGCGCGGCCATGAGCTATAAAATCGGCGTGGACGGAGGCGCCTCCAAGACGGAGTGCGTCCTGGTCGATGCGGACGGGGCGATCCTGGCGCGGCATCTGGCCCCGGGCTGCAGCCCGAGCCTGCTGGCGGCCGCCGCGGCGAAAGCGGTGGTGGCCGACGCCCTGGCGGCGCTTTTGGAGAAGGCGCCCCAGCCCAAGATGAAAATCGCGGGCCTACTCCTCTGCATGGCGGGCAATCGCGAATTTTGGAAGGAATACGCCCAGGGGCTGAAGGGCTTCGGCCGGGTCGTGGCGGTGGACGATTCCCTGCCGGTCCTGGAACTGGCCACGGGCGGGCAGCCGGGCCTGGTCCTGCACGGGGGCACCGGCTCGTTCGTCGCCGCGCGCACGGGGGCGGCGACCAAGGATTCCTTCGGCCGGGTCCACTACGCCGGCGGCCTGGGCTGGCGCTTCGGCGACGACGGCAGCGGCTACGACTTGGGCCGCCGCGCCGTCGCCCGGGCCCTCCTTGAACTCCAGGGCTGGATGTCGCCCTCCGGCCTCGGTCCGTTGGTCTGCGGCCATACCGGGCTGAAGGATCCGGGCGAGATCAGCCGGCATTTCTACGCGCAGGCGGGAGTGGACCCCCGCATCGCCGGCCTGGCCCCGGGCGTCCTCCGTCTGGCGGGGGAGCGCGATCCGGCGGCCCACGCCCTGGTGGTCGAGTCGACCTCGAAGCTGCTCGATCTCGCGGTTCGGGTGGGGACCAAACTTTTTCCCAACCGGATCCTGCGCAGCCTGCGGGCCGGCCTGAGCGGCCCGATTTTAACCGATCCGATCGTGGTCAAGATCCTGACCGACCGGGCGCCCCTGGCCTTGGAGGTGGTGCGGGAGCCGCCAATCGAGGGCGTCCGCCAGCTCTTGGACTGGATTTAATAAAAAGTCGGCCCAAGGCGTGAAGCCTTGGGCCGAGGGCGAGCGCGAGCGCGCTTAGGGGGGCGAGCGCTACGCGCCCAAGTTTACTTGACGTCCATGTCGTTGTTCACGGACTTCACGCCGCGAACGTCTTCGGCCAGCCGGGTCACGAGCGCTTTTTCAGCGTCCGAGTCCGCATCGCCGGAGATGTTGACGATGCCATTGTCGGTCCGAACTTTCGTCTTGAGCGCACTCGTCGACTTGTGGGTCGTGAGGGCCCACTTGACCTGGGCGGTGATGGACGCGTCATCGACGTTCGAGGTGGTGGCGGGCCGGCCCTTCTCGTCGGTGTAGGTGCGGTCGTTGACGTGAATGTCGTCGGTGACCGACTTCACGCCGTCGATGTCCTTCACATAAGTCTCGGTCAATTCCTTCTGGGCCGCGCTGTCCGCGGTGCCCGTCAGGGTGACGGCGCCGTCGTTGATCGCGACGTGCGTGTTGGTCGAGCTGACATGCGGCTTGGTCAGGAGCATGCTGTGGATCTTAAAGGAGAGCCAGCCGTCGGAATGGTCCGCGCCGGGCGATTCGACCGAGATCTGGTCGTCGACATGCTGGACGTTCGGGAGCTCGTTGACGGTGTTTTCCGCCAGCGCCTTCTGGTTTTCGTCCTGCACCGTGCCGGTGAGGGTGACCGTGCCGTCCTTCGCTTCCGCCTTCACCTTGTCATTGAGGACGGTGTGAAAGTTGTAGGAGGATTTGGCCGTCATTTCTATCTGCTTGTCGGCGGCCGAATCGGCGCGGGCTAGCCAGGGGGAGGTTGCCGCGAGGACAACGACTGCATAGGTTTTCAGTGTGATTTTCATCGGATGATTTCGTTTTTGGAGTATGTTCTAACGCCCGGAGTTGGTCGGACGTAGCGCCATGGACCGAGATTTGTAGGACAAGTGGCACTGGGTGCTCCCGAACCGCCGGGTTTTTCTAATTAAATCCTTTGTTCATAACGTTTTGCATTCTAATGGGGTCTTCACCCCTGGGGGATGCGATCGTGCGCAATGCACGGGTCTTGGAGCCTGAATCGGCCGGATCGCCGCTCATGTTCCCCAACTTTTTTTCCTCTTCCCGCCGGCCCGCGCCCGAGTACGAGCGCAGCTTCGTGCGGGAGGTCACGGTCAAGGCGCCGCCCCCGCGCAACCGCCGGCTGGAGGCCCTGATCGTCCTCGGGTGGGTCCTGATCGCCCTCAAAAGCGTGGTCGTGGTCTGGGCCGTCCGCCACTATCGGATTCCGTTCAACCCGCTGTGGGTGATCGCTCCCACGGTCGCTTTCGCCCTTCTTATCACCTACGTCTATTGGAAGCGCAGCTGACCCCTTACCCTTTCTGCAATGATCATTCTGCTCATGGGCGTGTCCGGTTCCGGCAAGACCACCGTCGGCGAACTTCTTGCAGCCGACCTGGGCTGGGCCTTCTGGGACGGCGACCAGCTCCATCCCCCGGCCAATATCGCCAAAATGTCGGCCGGCATCCCCCTGACCGATGCCGACCGCGCACCCTGGCTGGCCGCGATCCGCGCCTCTATCGACCGCCGGCTGGCCCGGAAGGAGAACGGCGTCGTGGCCTGCTCCGCCCTGCGCGAGCAGTACCGCCATCTCCTCGTCTCCGATCCGGCCCAGGTCAAAGTCGTCTGCCTGTGGGGCGACTTCGGGCTGATCGCGCAGCGGATGCTGCGCCGGAAGGGCCACTTCATGAAGGAAAACCTCCTCAAGTCCCAGTTTGAGGCCCTCGAGCTCCCGGCCAACGCCCTCCTGGTCAACGTGGCCCTGTCGCCGGCCGAGATCGTGGGGAAGATCCTGCGGGCCCTGGGGCTGAAGCGCCGCCACCACCCGCCCGCCGGGGCCAAGGCTTCGCCCGCCCGGCGCCGGAGGGGACGGAAGGCGGTGAAGTCCGGCCAGCATAAGAAGCCGAAACGCCCCGCCAAAGCCCCCAAGCCCCGCCGGGCTCCGCCGTCCCCTCGCCGCCGCCGTGGCAAATAGTCCTTCCCCCGTCTCCCGGCGCTTCCGGCTCCTCGGCAGCGTGCTCAGCGTCCTGCTGCTCGCCGGGTTGGCCGGAGGGGGCTGGTTTTACGGCCGGATGCGGGCGAGCCTGCCGCAACTGGACGGGACCGCCCGCATTCCGGGGCTCACTGCCCCGGTCACGGTCGAGCGCGACGCCCTGGGAGTGCCGACGATTCACGGCGGGAGCCGGGAGGACGTGGCCCGGGCCCTCGGCTTCCTCCACGCCCAGGACCGGTTTTTCCAAATGGATCTCCTGCGCCGGCGGGCCGCCGGGGAATTGGCGGAACTGGCCGGCGCGGCGGCCCTCCCGCTCGATCTCCGGTCGCGGCCCCATCACTTCCGCGCCCTGGCCCGTCAGGTGGTAGCGGCCGCCCGCCCCGAGGAACGCGCCGTCCTCCTCGCTTACACGGCCGGCGTGAACGCCGGTCTGGCGGCGCTGCCGGCCAAGCCCTTCGAATACTATGTCCTCCGGGTCCAGCCCCGGCCGTGGATCCTGGAGGATTGCGCGCTGGTGGCCTACGCCAT
>Ga0302320_10018263_pt1 | contig 14158 bp, 12 predicted proteins | sample Bog_T0_3_FD_202130 | JGI IMG/M metagenome (GOLD analysis project Ga0302320, IMG submission 202130) | Peat permafrost microbial communities from Stordalen Mire near Abisko, Sweden - Bog_T0_3 | ecosystem: Environmental > Terrestrial > Soil > Wetlands > Peat | place: Sweden: Abisko, Stordalen Mire... | reverse complement strand
GGCAGGGAAGCGTTCCCGCATCCGCCCCCGGCACATGCCTCATGAAACAATCAATTCATGATCGGGATGGCAAACAACGCGCTGGGCCTCTACCTCTCCATCCCCTTTTGCCGCTCAAAATGCACCTACTGCAACTTCGCCTCCGGCGTCTATCCGGCCAGCGACCATGAGCGCTACATCAACCGCATCATCGAAGACATGGCTGCTGCCCCCGCCTGGGCGGCCCTCAGCGGCGTAGAACTGCCGCGCAACGTTGACACCGTCTACCTTGGCGGTGGCACGCCCAGCCTGCTGGCGCCCGAGCTCATCGCGCGCCTCTTTGCTGCCATGCGCACGCACTTTCGCCTCGAGCCCGGCGCTGAAATCACCGTCGAGTGCGCCCCTGGCCAGCTTGCCGGCAGCGCCCTCGACGCGCTGGTTGCCGCCGGCGTCAATCGCATAAGCCTGGGCGCGCAGTCCTTCATTGACCGCGAGGCTGCCGTCAGCGGGCGCCTCCACACGCGCGCAATCATCCTCGAAGATATTCGCCGCCTTCAGGCCGCAGGCGTTCACAACCTCAACGTCGACCTCATCGCCGGTCTCGCCGGCCAGACCTTCGCTTCCTGGCAAGAATCACTCCAGATCCTCATCGACTGCGGCGTCCCCCACGCCAGCATCTACATGCTTGAGGTGGACGAGGACTCGCGTCTCGGCCGCGAAATGCTGGCTCATGGCGCGCGCTATTACGCCGGCCTCGTTCCCACCGACGATGCCATCGCCCGCATGTATTCCGATGCCATCCAGTCGCTGGCCGCCGCCGGTCTCGCCCAGTATGAAATCTCAAACTTCTGCCGCCCCGGCTTCGCTTCCCGCCATAACCTGCGCTACTGGCAGCACCGCCCCTATCTCGGCCTGGGACTCGACGCCTCCTCCATGCTGCGCGAGGCTTCCCCTGAAGCAGGCTCATCGGCTGTTGCCCGAGTCCTCCGCTCCACTACCACCAGCGACCTCAAGGCATTCTTCGATCACCCGGAACCTGAAGAGACCGCCTGGCTCTTGCCCCATCAACAGCATGAAGAAGCCTGGTTTCTCGGCCTCCGCCTCAACGCCGGAGTCGACATCTACGCGCTCGAAACAGAATTTGGCCATGCCCCTGTTGCGCCTGCCCTCGCTGTCGTCGCGCGCCTCCAGCAGTCGGGTCTGGTCGTCAAACACGGCAACAGCGTGCGCCTCACTCCGCAAGGCCAACTGCTCTCAAACGATGTCTTTCAGGAGTTTCTTGAACTGGAAAAGTTGGTGCCGTGAAAATACGTGGTGCCGTTTCCCCAGCCCCTCGTAAAGCCGCATCGATGCTACCAGGCTAGTAGTTCGTCCCCGGAGGTCGGTGAGATAAACGTTACCGGCGCCGGCGTAGGCTGTGCTGACTCGCCAAAGCGCTGGATCGACTCCGGCCCCTCCGCCTTGGCCCACGCGAGCGCCTGCTCTGCTTCCCGAAGAACCACCACCGGCGAGCGGCCATTGCTCTGCGCAAGGCCAAAACAAGCTGACAGCCGGACCAAAGAGTGCCCCTCCACCTGGAATGGTTCGCTGAACACCTCTTGCCGCAGCCGCTCGGCCAGCGTGAGGGCGTCCGCCTTTCCGCAGCCGGGCAGCGCCACCAGAAACTCATCCTTCCCCACCCGGCCCAGCAGGTCATAGCTCCGCAGCAGCCGCGTCGTGCGCGTCACCACCTGGCACAGTAACTGGTCGCAGCTGTCGGCTCCCAGCCGAGAGTTCCAGTGCCCAAAGTCATCAATGTCAAACAGAATCATCCCGAGTGAACTGTTCATCCGCTGCACTCGATCCGTCTCGCGAAACAGCATCCCCAGCATCGCTTCGCGGTTATAGATCTCGGTCAGCCGGTCCAATTGCACATTTAACGCGGCCGCCTCCTGCAACAGTTCCAACTCGTCGGCAATCTTGTGTGCGCGCAGCACCGCCTCCAGCCGAACCCGCAGAAATGCCGGATCTAGCGCCCGCGGTAGCAGGTCGTCGATCACACCCTCAGCCAGCCGGTCCCGCCACTCCTGCGTCACACTGTCTGAAATCAGCACAATCGGAAACTGCCGCGCCCCTTCCTCCGGCTGCACCGCCGCCAGTAGCCTCTCCAGGCTCATGCCCGGTTCCGTGCCGCACAGGTTCGCGTCCAGCAGCGCCAGGCTCGGCGGATGTACAGCAGTCAGCGCGGCCAGAGCCGACTCCGCCGTCAGCACCACCTCCACGCGCGATCCGCATGCCGCCAGCGGCATCTCAAGTGCGGTCAAAAGCTCAGGATTAGAAGAAGCAAGAAGAAAGGATGGATGCGCATGCGACGACATGGTCAAAAGCCTCGATGCTGGCTTTATCGGCATTGGTTAGAAAATATTTATAAACAAGCCGCAGATTCTTGGGCGCCTTCAATGACCTAATGTAATGAACTAAGTGCCAAAAGTACCGCTAATCCCCAGCACCCTTCGGCTCCATCCTGCCCCCATCCCTCCCGCTGAAATTCACGCAAAGAATGGGGTACAGATGTTAGCTTCCCAGCCCGCTAATCAACAAAATCCACTTGCGGCGGAATCGTGATGATCCCGCGCTCATACCCCACGTCCAGCAGTTTGCGAATCGCCTGCCGCCCATCGGCGCCATAATCCAGCGTCCGCTCGTTCACATACATGCTCACAAACCGGTTGGCCAGCCGCGAGTCCAGATCGCGCGCAAACTGCATCGCATATTCCAGCGCAGCTTCGCGGTTGTCCAGCGCGTGCTGAATGCTGTCATGCACCGCCTTGGTTACAATGTGCAGCGATTCCGCGCCCAGCGACCGGCGCACCGCGTTGCCGCCCAAGGGCAGCACCAGTCCCGTCGTCTCGCGCCACCACACGCCCAGGTCCAGAATCTTGTGCAAACCGCTCGATGCATAGGTAAGCTGACCCTCGTGGATGATCAGCCCCGCGTCAAACTTGCCCGCCTGGATCGCGGGAATGATCTGGTCAAACGGCACAGTCTCCGTCTCCAGCTTCGGATTGAAGATCTTTAGCGCCAGGTAAGCCGTCGTCAGCGTGCCCGGAATCGCGATCTTCAGGCTGCCCAGGTCTTCCAGCGCCAGCGGCCGGTTTGACACAATCATCGGCCCGTAGCCCTCGCCCACGCTGCCCCCGCAGCCCATCAGCGTGTAGTTCTTCTGCACGTACGGATACGCATGAAAGCTGATTGCCGTCACGTCATAGAACGCCTCGTCCTGCGCGCGCCGGTTCAGCGTCTCAATGTCGCACAGCGTGTGCGTAAAGCGATAGCCCGGCACGCGCACCTTGTTGGTGGCCAGGCCGTAGAACATGAAGGCGTCATCGGAGTCGGGACTGTGCGCTATCGAGATATCGATGATTGTTTCCGGATGTGTGGTTTCAAACTGCTGGTTGCTCACGGTGTCGAACGGTCCTTTCAAAGTGCGGACTGCTTGGGTTGCTTCAATCTCAGGTTAAGCGCTCTTGCGGCGCAGGTGGTTCAGCCCTACTGCCAACGCCGCGGCCGCCACAACCTTCAGAGCATCGCCGGGAAGAAACGGCACCACGGCCAGCGTAATCGCCAACCGCGCCGAAATATGGGTCAGCACGCCAAGCCACAACGCGCCGCAGGCCAGAATCGCCACGTTGCCGGCCGCAGCGCTCAACGCAGCCGCGCCAAATCCCCGCCTGCTCCGCCGCCACAGCGTTGAAACCAGCCAGGCCGCCGCCGGATACGCCATCAGGTAGCCGCCCGTCGGTCCCAGCAGATGCGCCAGGCCGACCATGCCATTGGGAGCAAACACCGGCAGCCCCAGCGCGCCCTGCGCCAGGGTTGCGGCCATCGTCCCCGCCGCCAGTCGCGGCGTCAGCAGCAACCCCAGCAGCAGCACGGCAAATGGCGCCAGCGTCAGCGGAACCGGCGTGAAATAGAGCGGCAGGGCAATATGGGCGCAGACCGCCACCAGCGCGCTGCCTCCCACAGCAATCCCACCTGCCCGCAGCCAGGCCGAGCCGCGAGCGGTCGCTTCGGTCGGACCAATAAGGGCTCCGGTCAGCGGGTTCGCCCCCTCAGAAATCTCGTTGTTCAACACCCCTCCTCTAAACCTCTGGTTCCGCGTCCGCTTCTTCTTCCTGCTTGATAACATCAACCAATTCAGGGGGATGAAGGCGGATCGCCCGGCGCTGAAGCAAAATGTGAATCGCCATCCCCGCAGCCGCAACCAGCAGCGCAATCAACGAAACGAAGAGGCCCAGGACTAACCAGCGCATGGCAGTAAACCAGGCTCAGAATACCAGACGGGCATCCATGCCGGCCCCGGCCGCCCGGCCGGCACCTCCCCGCCCACCTATCCCCCGCTGCCCCGCAAACTCCCCCGCAGCCACTCAAGATAGCCCTCACTCCCGCTCTCCACAGGTAAAACCAGAAACTCCGGCGTCTCATAGCTATGTAACTCCAGCAGTCGGGCCTCCAGGGCCGCAATCTGCTCCGCCCCCGTCTTCAGCAGCACCAGCGTTTCCGTCGCCGATTCCACCTGCCCCTTCCACCGATAAATCGACTGCACCGCCGGAATCAGCGTCGCGCACGCCGCCAACCCCTCCTCCACCAGCGTGCGAGCCAGTTGCCCAGCTTCTTTGGGGTTGTCGGCAGTGGTGAGGACGATGCGGGCTTGGGCGGTGGTTTTCGGCATGGGCGCCTCCTCGGTCAGAATCTGATGAGTCGAAATTCAGGTCAGGGAAGCGTCAAAATGCGGTTCAGCAGAACCACTTCTAGGTCCGGAATCGAGCTCAGCCCTGCATCGTTTGTGAGAAAACTCGTCGCGCCGCTCAATCGTGCGGTAGCTAGCTGGATGGCATCCGGCGTCTTAAGCCCAAACGTAGCTCGAATTTGGGCAGCCTCCGTCGCACTTCTCTGAAGTGACTTGAATTGTCCTCAGGTTGCGGGTGCGCAGCAAAATGCGGGAGTACCGCTGCGCCAGAAACCGATTGCCGCGCCTGAACGGGTAAACCAGAACCTCGGTCAGCGTGAGCGTCGAGGTGACCACCTGAATCTCGCCGCGCTCGACAGCCTCAAAGAACAGATCAACCAGCGCGAGGTAGGTCGGATGCTCCTCAACGAAATAGATCAACGGCGCGGAGTCAAGCCCCACAATCGTTCCACGCAGTTTTACTATCCATTCCATGAGGCACGTTCTTGATTCACATACTCCTGGGCGTCGATCCCTTCCCAGATTTCCTTCCCCAGGCCGCGCAACTCCATGATGCTGTGCTCAGGTTCGGAATCGGCGCCTTGGCCGGCCTGGACCGCCAATTCCTGAATCAGACGCAACTGTTCGTCACGGCTTAACGAAGAAGCCATTTGCAGCGCGCTTTCGTAAGAATGTGCAGCCACGGCGAACCTCCAACTCTAATCATAGCCGCTTTTTCGCCCAACACAAGACCAGGCAAACTTGCCCACTGCGCCCGGGTGATGCAGTATGGACCTTGCGGGCTCCTAAGCCCCATGCGCCTGGAGAGACAACACAATGAGCACAGCAATCAAATTTGGAACCTCCGGTTGGAGGGCGATTGTGGCCGACGAATTCACCGTGGCCAACATCCACCTGGCCGTGGCCGGCATTGCCGCCTACGTCAAGACCCAGCCTGAGCCGCACCGCGTTCTCGTCGGCCGCGACCCCCGCTTCCTCGGTGAGAGCTTTGTGGCAGAGGCAGCCCGCGTGCTGGCCGGTGCCGGCATCGCGCCCATCGTCATTCCTGACGCCGCGCCCACCCCCGCCATCGCCTACGCTGTCCGCGAACTCAAAACCTCCGGCGCCATCAACTTCACCGCCTCCCACAACCCCCCGGAGTACAACGGCATCAAGTTCTCCACCCACGACGGCGCGCCGGCCCTGCCTGAGGTCACCCGCCAGATCGAGTCGGCCATCGCCGACCTCGCCGAATGGGGCCAGGCCGTCAGTCACCTCAATCCCCCTGAAGGCGGCTTCGAGACCGCCGACGTCAAACCCACCTTCCTCACCCGCCTCGCCGAACTCGTGGACCTCAAGGCAATCGCCAAATCCGGCATCAAGGTCGTCTACGATCCCTTCTGGGGCGCGGGCCGCGGGTACAGCTCTGACATTCTGCGCGAAGCCGGCGTCCCGGTCGAAACCGTCCATGACTACCGCGACGTCCTCTTTGGCGGCCACGCCCCCGAGCCTGATGGCCACCTGCTGGACGATTGCAGGGCCAAAATGAAGGAGACTGGCGCCCACCTCGGCATCGCCACCGACGGCGACGCCGACCGCTTCGGCATCGTCGACGCCGATGGCACGTTCATCCAGCCCAACTACATCATCGCCCTGCTCTTCGATTACCTCGTCGAGACCCGCGGCTGGCGCAACGGCGTCGCCAAGAGCGTAGCCACCACCAACCTCATCAACGCCCTCGCCGAGCACCATAACGTCCCCCTTTACGAGACCCCGGTCGGCTTCAAATACATCGGCGAACTCATCATTGCCGACAAGATCGCCATCGGCGGCGAAGAGTCCGCCGGCCTCACCATCCGTGGCCACGTGCCAGAGAAAGACGGCATCATCGCCGGCCTGCTCGTGGCTGAGATGGTCGCCACCCGCGGCAAATCCCTCGGCCTCCAGCTCAACCAGCTGTTTGGCAAGGTTGGTTCCTTCTATCCCGTTCGCGAAAACTTCCGCTTGACCCCGGAAGTAAAAGCCGCGTTCACTGAGAAGATGAAAGGCGATCCCACCGAACTGGGTGGGCGCAAGGTCGCGCGCATTGTCCGCACCGACGGGCTCAAGCTCGTCCTTGAAGACGGCTCCTGGGTCTGCTACCGCCTCTCCGGAACCGAGCCCGTAGTCCGGGCCTATACCGAGGTGCGCAGCGAGCACGACATGGAAGCCCTCAAGGCGGCCGCCGAAAAGTTTGTAACGGGATAAGAAATTCAACCGCATGCCGGAAGAAATGAGACAGTTCGAGAGGCGCTCCAGAGATCGGTCTTCCGATCGGGCGCACCGCCGCGCCCTCGACTGGACGCTGGGCTCCTGGCGCCTGGCCGGCACCGTGGTTGCCATCGGCCTCGCCATGTTCCTCACCTTTCACGTCGTCAACGGCAAGCACGGCCTCTCCATCTGGCACCAGAAGCGCGCTGAAGACCGCCAGTTGCGCAAGGAAATCGACGAGCTTCAGCAGGAGAACGCCCGCCTGAGCGAACACGTCGAGCGCCTCAAGTCCGACCCCAACGAAATCGAGCATGAGGCCCGCGAAAAGCTCCACTACGCCCGCCCCGGCGAGATCGTCTACACCTTGCCTGAGCCCGTCCAGCCTCCGCCCCAGCCCGTCGTGCAGCCCGCCAAAGCGAGTGTCCTCACCTCGGCAGTGAGCCTCCTCCACGACCTCCTTCAGGCGGGTGCTCACCTCTTCGGCCTCGGCGCTCATCAATAACCCGAACCGCGCTTCAACTCCCCCCGGCTTCCAAAGCAATCTCCCTGCCCGTCTCCGCCGACCTCAGCGCCGCATTGTTGAAACTTCCCCGCCAGAATGTGCGTCGGCTCACTCAGGTGCGCTGCATGTTGGCGTATCCTGCCAGTTGTGCCAGGTTGCCCTGAAAGGACGTTGCGTCATGCGAATTCAAAATCCAGTCTCGTCGAGCTCGAACCCCCTGTCGTACCTTTGCCGCCTGTTTCAGCTCGCTGCGGCTGTTGCCTTGGTCGTGATGCTGCTCGCCTCGGCCGCACCGCTCAAAGCGCAAACCGTCCCGGACGCAGCCTATGGCCCCTACAACGCCACCTTCCTGCCCGATGGCCCCGGCCTCAACAAGCAGCTTGCCCCGCCTGAGCCGCCCCGCATGCCCTTCAGCCGCCCTGACGAAAACAAGAAAGTCGAGGAGCGCGCCGTCCTGCTCGCCGGCTCTGCCACCTGGTCGCTCTCCTTCTGGTTCCACGCCGCCGACCCGCTCACCGGCACAGTCCTCCTCGCCGGCATCGGCGATCCCGCCGCTCAAGACGCCCGCTTCATCGGCGTCCAGGACAACCATCTCGCCCTCTGGCTCGGCAACGGCCTTGGCTCCAAAAAGCTCATTGCCGCCGCGAGCGAACTCTCCAAGGCAGATTGGCATTTCGCCACCGCCGTGGGCAACGGCCAAACCGTCACCCTCTACGCCGACGGCAAGCAGGTGCTCACCACTCCGCTGGCGCAGGGCAAAGTCGCTGCCCGTCTTGAGATGGCCTCCAACCCTCTGGCCGATCTCGGCGCCCGCCACTTTGGCGGAGAGATCGCCGCCCTCAAAATCTATCTCCAGGCCCTGAACGGCTCTCAGCTTGAAGCCATCGCCGGTGAGCCGCCCGTTTTCAACAACCTCTTCTATGAGGAAGCCTCCAAGCACTGGGATGTGCAGACCAATGGCATGATCGGCCAGACCGCCCCCCAGGATCCCTCCACGCTGCCCCACGGCAAAGGCGCAATCCAAAAGCCCGTCGCCAAGCCCCTCACCGCCGCCGACCTCAAAACCGAACTCGTCGGCAGCAATCCCTGGAAGCTCCAGGGCGGCTGGCGGCTCATCGCCGAGCCCGACCTCAACGCCGCAGGCGTCAAGGCCGGCGGCGCTTCGCTCTCCAAACCCGGCGTCCCCACCAAAGACTGGCTCGTCGCCACCGTTCCCGGCACCGTGCTCACCTCCATGATCGACCGCGGCGTCTATCCCGACTCCGACTACGGCCTCAACAACCTCGCCATCCCCGAGCGCCTCGCCCGCCAGAACTACTGGTACCGCGTCGAGTTCAAAGCCCCGCCCCAGTCCCGCGGCCAGCGCCTCACCCTCACCTTTGAAGGCATCAACTACGCCGCTGAAGTCTGGCTCAACGGCAAAAACCTCGGCTCCATCACCGGCGCATTCATCCGCGGAAACTTCGACGTCACCTCGCTCCTCGCCGCATCCGGCGAGAACGTCCTCGCCGTTAAAGTCTGCCCGCCGCCTCATCCCGGCATCGCTGAAGAAGAGTCCATCAAGGCCGGCCCCGGCGAAAACGGCGGCATGATGATGCTGGACGGCCCCACCTTCGGCGCAACCGAGGGCTGGGATTGGATTCCCAGCATCCGCGACCGCAACACCGGCATCTGGCAAGACGTCACCCTCACTGCGACCGGCTCCGTCGAAGTCGGTGATCTGAACGTCATCACCACCCTCCCCAAGCCCGACCGCAGCCAGGCCGACATCGAGATCGAAACCCCGCTCACCAACACCACCAACGCCGCGGTCGAAGGCGAACTCACCGCCAGCTTCGATAACGTCAAGGTCAGCAAACACGTCACCCTCGCCCCCGGCGAAACCGTCGTCCGCCTCTTGCCCGCCGACTACGCCCAGCTCAAAGTCCAGAACCCCAAACTCTGGTGGCCCAACGGATACGGCGAGCCAACCCTCCACAAGCTCACCGTCAGCTTCACCTCCGCCGGCAAGCTCAGCGCCGAGCGCAAAATCGACTTCGGCATGCGCGAAGTCAGCTACGAAACCTCGCTCTTTGACCTCACCGGCCATCTCAAGCGCGTTGAAGTCCTCCCCGCCCGCACCCACGACTCGGCCCTTCCGCTCATCAACGAGACCCACCAGGGCATCCGCCAGGTTGAAGACAAAACCCCCAGCCGCTTCGGCTTTGAAGATCAAATCCCCGAGCAGTTTCGCGACTTCTTCCGCTACGCCTGGGTCCACTCCCTCCAGCCCGGCGCCGAGGCCTCACCCTCCATCAAGCCCGTTGAAGGCGGCTGGCCGAACGTCGATCTGGTCATCAAGGTCAACGGCGTTCGCATCGCCGCCCGCGGCGGCAACTGGGGCATGGACGACAGCCGCAAACGCGTCAGCATCGCCCATCTCGAACCCTACTTCCGCCTCCACCGCGACGCCCACGTCAACATCATTCGCGACTGGATGGGCCAGAACGACGAAGAAAACTTCTACGCCCTCGCAGACAAGTACGGCCTCATGGTCTGGAACGATTTCTGGGAGTCCACGCAAGGCTTCAACATCGAGGCCCAGGACCCCGCGCTCTTCCTCAAGAACGCGCAGGACACCATCCTCCGCTTCCGCCACCACCCCTCCATCGTCGTCTGGTGCGGCCGCAATGAAGGCGTCCCGCAGCCCATCATCAACGAGGGCCTCGCCAACCTCGTCCGCACCCTCGACCACACCCGCTATTACACCGGCAGCTCCAACCGCGTAAACCTGCGCAACTCCGGCCCCTATCAGTTCATGCCGCTCGATACCTACTACCGCATCAATCGCGGCTTCAGCGTCGAGCTCGGCATCCCAAGCGTTCCCACCCTTGAAGCCATCAAGTCCTTCATCCCCAAAGAGGACCTTTGGCCCATCAGCGACACCTGGGCCTACCACGACTTCCACGCTCAGGGCAACGGCGCAGTCGATCCCTTCATGGAACACATGGCCACCGAGTTCGGCGCGCCCAGCGGCCTTGAAGACTTCGAGCGCAAGGCCCAGATGCTCGACTACGCCGGCCACCGCGCCATCTTCGAGGGCTTCGCCGCCCATCTCTGGGAGCCAAACTCCGGCCGCCTCATCTGGATGACCCAACCCGCCTGGCCCAGCATGGAGTGGAACTTCCTCGGCTCCGACTACGACACCCAGTCCAGCTTCTACGGCACCCAGAAAGCCTGCGAGCCCATCCACGCCCAGCTCGACCTCAGCAACAGCAACGTCGACCTCATCAACCTGGGCGACGCGCGCTCCTTCAAAGTCCAAACCCGCGTCCTCGCCCTTGACGGCAAGGTTCTCAGCGACCAGACCAATCAGATTGAGGCCGCAGCCAACGCCCGCACCTCCGTCGGCAAGCCCGATCTCGATAAACTCGCCGATGGCCACGCGGTCCTGGTCGAACTCAACGTCTCGGACACATCCGGCGCGCCCGTCAGCAGCAACATCTACTGGTGGGCCAAGGACGAAGCCAAACTCCGCGAGCTCAACACGCTCCCGCAGGTCAAGCTCACCGCATCGGCCTCGCTTGCGATAGACGGAGCAGAGCGCAAAGCCACCGTCCAGATCCGGAACTCCGGCCCCACCCCCGCGCTCCTGGTCAAACTCATCCTCAAAGATGCGGCGACCGGCGACCGCATCCTCCCCGCCTACTACAGCCAGAACTACGTCACCCTGTTGCCCGGCGAAGAGCAGACGGTCACCGTCAACTTCCCGGCAGGCCAGCAAAAACCCGCCATCGGCCTCCGCGGCTGGAACATTACTGCCGATACTGTTGATGTGAAGTAGGCACTCGCTTGTTCGTCTTTCCGGATACCAATGTCCTCCGCTAAGGCGGAGGACATTGGGCACCCGGAGGCAGGCTTCCGATCATTCATTTCCGAATTGGCCACAAATCGGCCACAATGCCTGTCCGCCGCCATCATCCCCTACCCAAAGCAGTGTCATCCTGAACGCAGTGAAGGATCTGCGGTTGCCTTTGAAAGTCTGAGAGTGTCGTTACTTCTGAATTGGCGACAATTCGGGCACAACTCAGACGCGTGTCAGTTGAGTTCGCGATTTATTATCGTTAGTACAGTTCCTCACTTCGAGTTCCGAATGAAGAGTCTTCATTTTTGTTCAGTTTTATGTGCCGCGTTGATCCTTGCCCCTTCGACGGCAGCATTTTCAGCGGAGGACGATCTGTCTGGCTTCACATTGAGCCAGTTGGACACGGCCATCAAGAGTAGCGGTGCAGCAACGCAGAAGATATTCTCAATCCTGACATTTGACAGCGAGGACCGTAACGGGTCGAGCATCGCCATCCTCAGTGGTTCACGCTTGGGTTGGCAGGTTACCGTTCTTCATCGCGCAACAGGTGGCCTGAAGGTCGAATGGCATTCAGCTAAATTGTCCGATGACTTTTCCAATAGTTCATCCAACAATCTCAAGATTGAAGTAGTAGAGGATGAACAGGTCGTGGAGTTCTCTGGCTGCGCACAGCATCAGTGCGGAGGCGTAGATGGCGTGCTTGGAGTGCTACTTTACTCACCCCGCTGCAAACAGGCGTTCTTCGCCCATTATCGATTCGATGAACACAAACCAATCGGTAGTTTCGGGTCTCTCGAGTTCTCAAAGAACGCACATGAACCCGGTAACGAGCGATACTTGGAGGCACTTCGGAACGCGATGAACAAGACTCTCCACTAATTGTGATAGTCGGCCCTTCCGCCTCATGAAGTAGGTAATCTGAGCGTCCTGTGTGCGTTCCGGGCCAATCACCGGCAATGCGGAAGTTTGGAAGAGCAACCGCAGATGCTTCGCTGCGCTCAGCATGACAGCGCGATTGTGTTTGATTCGAGTGGTTAACCGGCTATCTGGAAGTAATCGCGCCTTAGATAAACTAACCGTTCCAACGCCTCGCCTACTCAATCACCGGAATCCTTCCGTCTTCTCGTCTTCCCTGCGATCCATCCAACCAGCCGCCACAGGGCCGCAATCACCAACAGCAGCAAAGTCAGCAGGCAGAAGTAAAACTCCCAGAGGACAAGTCCGAAAGTCCCCCAATCCTCCCCTTGCGGTTTGTGCGAGATTGAATCCGACCACCGCGCAAGCGAAGGCGTTGCGATACACAAGCCAATCTGCACGATCAGCAGCAGAGGCAAAACCACCATCGCCTTCGCCGCAACGCTCTTCTGTCTCCAACCTGCGCCCATGCTCACAATCCTCGCTCCCCGCATCTCGAACCGCTCCGGCCCGCAGGAATTCCCATCCAACAAAAAATGCGGCCACGCAGAGCGGATGCGTCCGCGCCTACACCGGCAGTATAGAGCCCCCGCCCCTGTTCCTGGTCCCTATGTCCCTGATCCCTGACCCCTGATCCCTGACCCCTAGAAATCAATATGCGCCCTTACCGACCCCACCCAAGCCGGCCCGCGATCCCCGTTATATCCCGGATTCGCAACATGCTGCACATCCAGCGCATAGAACAGCCCCCGCCATGCGTGCAGGTTATAGTAGCTCTCCACAATCGTCTCGCGCCCGTAATTTAAATTCCCGTCGCCCAGCAGAAACCCCAGCCCGCCCAGCTTCAGATACTCCTGGTGATCGGCCTTGATCGCGTTCGTCACCACCGCCAGCCCAACCTTGTCCACCGGCCTGCGCCACCGCGTCCCCGCGTAATCCGCCCCGCCCGCCACTGTCTGGTCCACCTCCGTATAGGCAAACGACTCGTGTTGCCCCTCGTTCCACCCAAACCGCCCAAACACCCGCAGGTTCTCCGTCACCTCCTGCTCGGTGTTCAAGCCAAACCCATACTTCAGCGCGCCAAAGTGCTCATGCTTCGTAATGTCCGGCGTCTTGTCAGTCCCCGCCAGGTACGCCAGCACCGCCTCGCGATACGTCCCCATATGCGCGTTGTTCGCATAGAACAATACGCGTTGCGCCCCTTTGCGCTTCGGCGCAAAGCTGTGCCGCAGCTCGAACTCCCCATTCTGCCCATGCGCCCGGCTGAAGGCCCACTCCAGATCGATCCCGTTCGCCACCGTCGGCATCGCGAAGATCCCGTACCGCACGCTCCACATCCGGTCGTCGTACTCTGCCATCCCGCCCACCGTGTACCCGCGCGTGTCGGCCGCGTAATCCCATGCCCCGTTCTGGTCCACCGTCCAGTTCATAAACTGCAAATGGCTGTCGGTTCCCACCTCGTTGGCATCGAAAAAATCCGGCAGCGTCATCTTGCCCACGCGAATCTCAAACCGCCGCGCCGGCACACTCGGCGCCAGCGCAAACGGCCCTGCCTCTTGCTCGGTCGTCTGGTTCGTCAGCCCAATCACCTGGTGAACCTGGTAACGCGCCAGGTAAGGCACCGTGCTCAGCGTCGGGTTGCGCACCACGTCCAGGTTCGTGAATCCGGCCAGTCCGAACGCCTGGCTCAGCCCGCGCCCTCCCGAGCTCTCCACGTCCAGAATCAGATCGTTGTTATACCGGATCGATTGCGTCGGCCGCACTGCCCCAAAGAGCGTCCCCACCAGCGACGTCTTATACTCGCCCCGCCCCACAAAGCTGTTTGTCCCCGCGTAAGGCGAGTGAAACGGCAAATCGCCCTGCATAATGATGTTCGCCTGCCCTGAAAGCCACCAGCGGCTGCCTTCCGGGTGCGGCGCCATGCTCACAATCGGCGCGTCCTGAGGCTCGGTGCCCACGG
>Ga0302320_10018262_pt1 | contig 14158 bp, 11 predicted proteins | sample Bog_T0_3_FD_202130 | JGI IMG/M metagenome (GOLD analysis project Ga0302320, IMG submission 202130) | Peat permafrost microbial communities from Stordalen Mire near Abisko, Sweden - Bog_T0_3 | ecosystem: Environmental > Terrestrial > Soil > Wetlands > Peat | place: Sweden: Abisko, Stordalen Mire... | reverse complement strand
CCTTTGTGAGAGAAGAGCGACTGCATCTGACCATCTTGGTCCAATAATTTAAAATCCGGAGCGATGGTTTTGATTTCAAGCATGTGTTTGTTAAATACAAGACGAGCATCGGATATTAAAATTACACTAAACCCCCACAAGTTCCGTCTCGCCAGAGGGGCTTATAGCCACATAGTTGCTAGGATTGTTGCAGAAAGAGCCGGAATTGATGAAAAGAATGCCGTTTTTGGTTTCCATATGAGGGATGTGAGTATGCGAACAGATGACGATGTCAGCACCCTGCTTTGCGCCGCGTTTGAGAGCGAGACGTTCCTGTCTGCTCGGCACGCCGAGGACTTTTTTCAATATCATTTTCGTCACGACGGGACCTTTTTGCTCTTTGCTCGCGAGACTTTGGATTAAAATATACAAACGGCTGAACATTTCGCTCGTAAAAGGGAGGTATCTCGTGAACATATCGAATTCGTCGCCGTGAAGGCAGAGAAATCTGTTGTCGCCAAGGGTAAAGGCGTATTCATCGCGCAAATCCATACCGATGTCGCGCGCCAAGATATCGAGTTTGCGTCCGTGATTGCCGCCGATGAGGAGGACGGGATGACGCTGAGCTTTTTTCTCCAAAACTTTCAGTATCTCCCAATCTTTTTCGGTAAGTTTTTCCGTGTCATTGCTGTCGAAGAGGTCGCCGTTCACAACGAGCGTGTGGAATTGGCTTTTGTGCAGGACTTCGAGGATTTTGTCTCGGCGACAAACCCGCGAGCCCAGATGAAGGTCGCTCATCACGAGCGTGTGGCATTTTGGCATAGGTATGAATTATATAATGAAAAACGGCGCGCCCGACGGGCGCGCCGTTTTTTCTTTCCGTGATTATTTGACGGCGTCCTTGAGGGCCTTTGCGGCGCGGAACTTCGGAACTTTCATAGCCGGAACGGAAATAGCTTCGCCTGTGCGCGGATTGCGTGCCATGCGGGCTTTTCGGGTCTTGACCGAGAAAATACCAAGACCTGCAACAGAAACTTCATCGCCTTTCTTGAGCGAAGCGACAATTGAATCAAAAACCTTGTCTACAACCTGTTCTGCCTGAACTTTAGTTGTGTTGAGGACACCGTGAACGGCGTCTACTATAGCTGCTTTGTTCATAATTTAAATTAAAAACTAATAAATAATGCCTAGAATAAGTATATACCCCTTATTTTATCGCGCAAACCCGGTAGTGAGATGCTCTACTACCGGGCAAACTCAACAATTCTCGACTCGCGAATGATGTGAACTTTGATTTCACCCGGATATTTGAGGTCTTGTTCGATTTTGAGAGCGATATTTCTAGCCATATCTTTGGCTTCAATGTCGGTAATCTCGTCAGGCTTCACGAAAATGCGTATTTCGCGGCCGGCTTGGAGAGCGTAAGCTTTCTCGACGCCTTTAAATCCAGTGGCGATAGCTTCCAAATCACTCAAACGCTTGATGTAATTCTCAACGCTGTCGCGGCGAGCGCCAGGACGAGAGCCGGAAATGATGTCAGCGACTTGAACGATGATGGATTCTTGGGTTTCGAATGGATATTCCTCATGATGGGATTGCATTGCTTTGATGACGAGTTCGTTCGTGCCGAATTTCTGTAATATTCTGCGTCCAATTTCAACGTGCGTGCCTTGGACTTCATGGTCGAGAGCTTTACCGATGTCGTGGACGAGTGCTCCAGCTTTGGCAATGGAAACATTCGCGCCCATTTCTTCGGCAAGCATTCCGGCAATGTGCGTCATTTCGATGGAATGTTGCAGAACGTTTTGTCCGTAGCTCGTGCGGAAATAAAGTCGGCCAAGAATGGATATGATGCGCGGGTCGAGATTGAGCACGCCCGTTTCAAACGCCGCCTGCTCGCCTTTTTCTTTGATAATTTTGTTTATTTCATCTTTTGATTCATCGACAAGCTTCTCTATTTTTGCCGGCTGGATGCGACCGTCAACAATGAGTTTTTCGAGGGCGACTTTTGCCACAGCGCGGCGGATTGGGTCGAAAGATGAAAGGGTAATGGCGCCTGGCGTGTCGTCGACGATCACCTCGACGCCTGTCATACGCTCGAAAGCTTTGATGTTGCGACCCTCCTTGCCGATAATTTTACCTTTAACTTCGTCGGATGGAATAGAAACGGCACTCGAGAAAATATCGGACGCGACGGAAGAGGCGAGACGCTGAATTGCCGTCGCCAAGATGTCTTTTGCTCGATTTTCGAATTTTTCTTTGCCTCCGGCTTCGAGTTTCGCGAATTTTACGGCGAGATCTTCTTCGTATTTGCGCTCGGCGCTCTTTACGAGCTCTTCTTTGGCTTCGATTTCTGTCATCCGAGCTACTTTTTCGAGCGCGAGCGATCGGTCGGCCAAGAGTTTTTCGGCCTTTTCTTCGTTTTCGGAAAGTTTTGCTCCGCGAGACTTCAGATTTTCTGCTTCCGAGTCGATATCGGTCTGTCTTTTGTCGAGACCGTCTTCGCGTTTAATGAGACGCTCTTCAGCTGTCTTGATTTTCTCTTCTTTTTCTTTCGTTTCACGGCGAGATTCGCCAATCATATCCGCCGCTTTGTTTTCCGCCTCAAGAATAATCTTTTTTGCCGCGCTTTCGGCAGTGAGTTTGGCTTCTTTGAGTTCAAGCTCGATCGAACGTTTCTTGCCGAGAGCCGTAATGAAACGGAGGTAGTAGCCAAGTACGATACCGATAACGCCTGCGGCGCTTACGAGTGATATGATTGCTTTTAATGACATGTGTTAAGGCGATTTCGCCCCCTACCGTGCTTTTGGTTTGAGTTTAGACCTGTCGAATGTTGGGATTAAGAGACATCTGTTGAATTTCAAAGCAAGTTAAAGTTGGAAGTGAAATCGGGAAAATTAAATTGAGTAACAAAAATAGTATACAAACAAAAGAAAAAAGAGGCAAGTCGCTGGCTATTTTTGCTCGGTGAGAGACCAGAGTTTCTTAAAAACCTCTCTCATATTATGTGCTAGCACCGCATCGTGAATTTCCACAAGGTAAAAAGGGTGTTGCTGTGTCACGATCATGATGAGGTAGTCGCCAGTAACCCAGACGCTTGAAGTGAAGTTCATACCATCCAAGAAACGTATATCTCGTTTCGTTCTCGGTAATTTCTTTCCCATTTTCTCTTCGATTGATGATGAGTTACTCAAAAGACGCGTCTTTACGCGTTCAACCTGATATTCTTTTTGTTTCCAGAACCACAATATCCATTTTTCATAGTGTTCTACGAGGCTGTGATCTTGGAAGCCCCACCAAATAGCATCAACTTTAAGGAGCTCCTTATTCCATTTCTGGGTATTTTCGTAAAGGAAATCTTCGAGATTGTCTTCTTCGACGAATCTGATTTTTGGAACAGGATAATTTTTCTTTGCAGTCGCAAAACTCAGTTCGCCGATAAGTTTTTTAATAACCTCTTCTTTTTCTTCGAGTTCGCGGCGCGGCTTTTCTATAATCTGCTTAAGACTTTCAAGGGGTAGGGGAGTTAAATATAAAGTTTTTCCACCAAGATCTTCAGCGATGATGCCTTTTGTCAGAAGGCTTTTTGCTACGTTATAAATCGTAGGTCGACTGATCTTACAGAGTTTCGCAAGCGTTGCCGGTGTCATCCGGCCATTTTTGAGCAGAGTGATATAGACCTTTATTTCTTTATCATTGAGTCCGATTTCTCGGAGTGAATCTTGAGTTGCCATACCTGCATATTATTCTGTTGTCAGGATATTGTCAACACTTGTCATACAAAAGTTGACAATTATTGAAAAATGACTAGTGTTTGAAACAGAAAACCTTAAACGTCAACAAACCCTGAAAATCAGTTAAATATGAAAAACAAACAATTGTTCTTTGTCATCCTGTCTCTACTTTGTGGAGACATTGCAAGCGCTGAGGAAACGTCGTGGTCTTTAGCCTCAAGTGTGTACTCAAAATATATTGGCAAAATCGGAGCAATCTTCTCTGGGGATCCGATCCTTGTGAACGAACTCGATTGGAGCAGGGGCGACTTGTTTGCCGGCATATGGAACTCGACGGGTCTCGACAGATATCCGTATGGTTCTACGTATGCCGACGAACTAGATCTTTGGTTCGGTTATGGACATACATTCGATTGGATTCACGTTCAGACAGATGTTGCCTACTATACCGTTAAGGATCTCACTCGTATGAATGACGATCTTTGGGTGGTGGAAGGCGAAGTCAGTCTATCGAAGATTCCTTTCGTTCAGCCGTATGTGTCGTTCTGTCAGTTTGAAAAAGTTGATCGAAACAGTTTTCCCGGCGGTATGTTCTACTGGGCTGGGATTCGACGGACACAACCTTTGGGCTTCAGTGTCGGCAAGACCAAACAGACTCTCAATCTTGATCTTATGACGGCGTACTCAAATGGGGCGCTCGGCAAGAATCCAGGTTTCGTCTTTGAGCGACTCACGGTGAATCTTCCAATTGTTCTGAGCGGACGGATGACGCTCACACCATCGGTGGTATTACAAAGTCCCATTGGCGGACAGGATCATCATCAGGTTGCGTACACAACCAAAGACGAGGTGGTGTGGGGTGTATCAGCAGGTTACAAGTTCTAGAAGGGCTCGATATGCAAAACCTACCAACCGCGGAAGTCTACGAAAAGTTTTTCGAGTTCATGCCGCACGGCAAGCTCATCGAAGAAATCTCCTCATATCTTGTGACTCACATACCCAAGCGTGGAAACGCGCTCGACCTTATGTGTGGTCCGGGATATCTGCTCGGCAAATTAAATGAACAGCGTCCGGATGTGGTCTACATGGGAATGGATATTGATCGTGGATTCATAACCCACGCAGAGAAATCCTATCCTGGTATCGTATTCTGTTGTGCCGATGTATGTCTCTGGAATCCGTCCGAGAGGTTTGATGTCGTCACCTGCACTGGTGGAACACATCATCTTCCTGACGAACTCCAGGATTCTTTCATCGGAAAAATTTCCAGCTTAATCAAAGATGGTGGGTTTGCTCTCATTGCAGATCCTTATATCAGTGATTACAGATCGGAACAGGAGAGACTGCTTGCCGGAGCAAAACTCGGATACGAATACTTGGTTGCTACGATTCAAAAAGGTGCCCCACCAGATATTATTGACGAGGCTGTTCAGACGCTTCGAAACGATGTTCTCTTGGTTGAATGGAAAACTTCGATCAAGAAACGTCTAGTGATGCTTAGGCGACACTTCAAACATATCGAGATATACAAAACGTGGCCAGCGCACGAAACAGATTATGGCGACTACTATTTTGTTGTCAGAAACTAATCTGGTATGAAGTAAAATCAAAGCGGGTGCGAACCTTCGGTTCACACCCGCTTTTTCTTTGTAAATTTTTCTGAAATTATTTCTGTCCGAGGATCTTGTCAATGATACCGTATTTTTTGGCTTCGTCGGCGGACATAAAGAAGTCGCGTTCAACGTCTTTTTCGACTTCAGCGATAGGTTTGCCTGTGTTGTCGGCGAGCATTTTGCTCAAGCGGTCTTTGGTTTTCAAAATATGTTTTGCAGTGATGGCAATATCCGTTGCCTGACCTTCGACGCCGCCGAGAGGCTGGTGAATCATTACTTCTGCGTTCGGAAGAGCGAAGCGTTTGCCTTTTTTACCTGCGGAGAGAATCATCGCCGCGCCCGAAGCGGCAATACCGACGCAGACGGTCGAGACGTCATTTGAAATATGATTCATCGTGTCGATGATGGCGAGAGTTGATGTGACCGAACCGCCTGGAGAATTTACGTAAAGAGAAATATCTTTTTTCGGATTTTCGGACTGAAGAAAAAGGAGCTGGGCAATGACAATGTTTGCCGTGTGGTCGTCTATGGGGCCTCCGAGAAAAATAATGCTGTCTTTGAGGAGACGCGAATAAATATCATACGCGCGTTCGCCCATATTTGTTTTCTCGATGACGGTGGGAATTAGGATTGACATGAAAAGACTATATAATATCTTGTATGAAACTGCAAAGATTTTTCGTGAAGAATAAAGCAAAAGTCGGCACTGATTTGGTCATCGCTGATCCGGCGCTTTCGCATCAGCTCGGTAAAGTTTTCAGAATGAAAGTGGGCGATAGCGTCATACTTTTCGATGGAGACGGATTTGAATATGTTTCGACTGTCGCATCACTTCGAAAAGACGGAGCGGTATTTCACATTGAAGAAAGTTCTCCATCTATCGCCATACCGAATATCGTACTTCATTTGTATCCGGCTCTCATAAAAAAAGACAAACTCGAATGGGTTTTGCAAAAATGTACTGAGCTCGGCGCGGCAAGTTTCCATCCAATTATTGCGGAAAGAAGCGAGAAATTGGGTTTCGACATAAAGCGCGCGGAAAAAATAATAAAAGAAGCGGCGGAACAGTCGGGATGGGGGAAAGTGCCGGAGATTTTTGCGCCGGAAAAATTGGAAATGGCGATTGAGAATGCAGAGAATCCTGTGGTTTTAGAAATGGGAGCGGAGGGAGTGGGGGATTTTCGAGCGCGTAGTCTTAGCGAAGCGCACAAGCGAGAAAATTCCCCACTCCCGACGCGACTGACCATTTCAATTTTTATTGGCCCCGAAGGTGGATGGAGTAAAGAGGAAAAAGAATATTTTTCCGCGAGACTCATACCGACGATATCTCTCGGCGAGCAAACATTGCGTGCCGAAACGGCGTCCGTCGCAGTAACGACCTTACTTCTGGGACTCTAAGAATTCAAACACTGCTTGGTTTTGATACACGTGTTCGAGATACGATTGTGCCCGCGCAACGTCGACATCTTTGTGGTGCTCTTGTATATGAGCGAGTTCATCTGAAACTTTTTTCGGGTCGGCGGAAATTTTCTCTGTCTTTGCGATGTATTCCATTATTAAATCAAGCGCCGCTCTCTTTCTGGCTGGTTCCGTCCAATCTTTTTTCATTTCATCTTCGGTCTTTTTGATATGTTTCAGATAGTCAGCCCATGAAAGTCCCATCCGTGAAACGTCGTTTTTCATTTCGGAAACCATACGCTCGCGCTCGCTTTCGATGAGGACATCCGGAATTTCAATCGATATACCTTCGGTCAAAGCAGCGATGAGAGCGAGACGGCGTTTTTCGTTTTCTTTTTGCTCCTTTTCGATTTTCATTTGAGCGCGAAGCTTTGTCTTGAAATCTTCAACCGAAGTAAAATCGCCGAATTTCTTTACGCTTTCGTCGGTAAGTTCAGGAGCTTTTTCAAGTTTCAACGCTTGTGCGTAATTCTTGAGAATCGTTTCGAGTGTTTCGGAAAATTCTTTTTCGGTTATTTCGATTTTGGTTTTTTCTTTTTTGTTTTCTTTGGCTGCGATTTTTGTGTAATCAAAATTTTGTATTTCCGGAAGGACGGCGCTGACCAGTTTGAAGGCGAGGGGATTGCCCTCGGCAATTTTCGTAATGGTGATTTCCGGTCTGCCGATGGCGTCTATTTTTTCCGCTTCGATGATGTGGCCGTAGGCGTGAGAAATTGCCGAACGTGCGGCGTCCTGCAAAATAACGTCCATGCCGATTTTGTCTTTGACCAATTTTTCCGGTGCGGAACCTTTGCGGAAACCTTTGATTTCGAATTCGCGAACGGCTTCATCGATAGTATCTTTGACGTGCGCGGCGAATTCGTCGGCAGGAATTTCCGATTCGATTTCTATTTGGCTTTTCGGAAGTTTTTTAATCGAGACTTTGTATGAATGATTGTGAGACATAGAAAAACACTTTATCGTAAGTTTGGTCTTTGGGCAAACAAAAAGCGCCGATGAGATATTTTTTCGCTTGTGCGCTTCGCTCCGACTTACGCACTCAAAAATATCTTATCGGCGCTTTTTTATATTTTATTGTCCAACCGTTGTCGAAGTCGTCGTTGCGGTCGATGTTGACGTAACCGTCACGCTCGTCGTCTGCGTCGGTACGGAAGTCTGGTTGCTTGCCGAACCGCCCCAGAAATAGAGCGCTCCGAGTACGAGAACAATGACGATGACAATGATGGCAATCGTTGCGCCAAAAGATTTTTCTTTCGGTGCCTGCGGTGCCTGATTTTGATCCGGATTCATACTTTGGTTTTATTACTAATAATGTCGAACACTTTTTATAGTGTAGAAAATCGAAATGATTTTGTCGAGAGGTTATTCGGTTGCCGGAGAGTCGGTCGGAGGAACTTCAGCTGTTTCGTCGCCGAGCATTTTTCCGCCAGCTCCACGAATGTCTATTTTCCAACCGGTCAGTTTTGCGGCGAGACGGACGTTTTGACCGCCACGACCGATGGCGAGAGATTGTTCGTCATCAGAAACTTCGACGACTGCCGTTTTTGTCGCGTCGTCGGTAGTGACTTTGAGAGCTTTGGCGGGGGAGAGAGCATCTTCGATAAATTTCTTCGGATCCGCCGACCATTCGATAATATCTATTTTTTCGCCGTGAAGTTCGCTCATCACGGTTGAGACGCGCACACCGCGACCGCCGACGAGAGAACCGACAGGATCAACATGTTCGTCCGTTGAAGTCGCGGCGATTTTCGAGCGACTGCCGGCTTCGCGAGCGACAGCTTTGATGGCGACGGTGCCGTTTGCGACTTCCGGCGATTCCATTTCAAAAAGTTTTTCCAAAAATTTCGGGTGCGAGCGAGAGAGGCGCAGAAATACTCCGCGAGGATTTTCTTCGACGCGATAGAGATAGGCGCGGATACGTTCGCCTTGACGAAAATGTTCCCCGCGAATTTGTTCTTCAAACGGAAGCACGCCGACGGCGCGTCCCATATTTACGAATATCGTGCCGCGTTCGATACGTTCGACGGTGCCCGAGACGATATCTCCTTCGCGTTTGCCGTATTCGCCGATGACCGATGTGCGTTCCGCTTCGCGAATTTTCTGAATGATGACTTGTTTTGCCGTTTGAGCGGCAATGCGTCCGAAATCGCCCTTCTCTTCGAGAGGAAATACGACTTCTTCGCCAAGCTCCGAGCCTTTCTTTATCATTCTCGCGTCCTCAATGAGGATGTGTTTTTCTGGATTGTAGCGTTCACGTTCGTCGCCTTCGACGAGTTCCGGCATGTCTTCTTCTTCGCCGACGATAATGACTTTTGAATCATCGACGACTTCTTTTACCTGGAAAAATTCAACGTCGCCGGTCGAAAGATTGAACGTCGCGCGGACGATTTGACCGCGTTTGCCGTATTCTTTTTTGTACGCCGTCGCCAAAGCCGCTTCGATGGCTTCGATGATTTTTTCTTTCGGTATACCGCGTTCCTCTTCGAGTTGTCCGAGGACGGAATGTATTGTTTTGAGGTCGAATAACATAATACTGTTCTATTATATGTCCTATTAATGAAAGAAGTCCGCCGTGAGGCGAACTTCTACTTGACTCATATGTTATATCTGCGAGTTGGTTTTGTCAAATCGAGCTATCGACTTCGTTTTCATCAGGAGATATACTTAAAAAGTATATAACTATAAAATAAGAGTATGAAATATTTTTCTCTTGCTATTTTGTTTTTTCTCTCGATTCTCGGACCGTCGGTAGTCCAAGCGCAAACCACAACGACAAGCTGCTTCAATTATTATTCTTTCGGCAGCGTCCACGTCTCTCTTTCAAACAGCACCAATCGCGCCGTTGCTGGTTCAACATTTCCTATCCAAGCGACCATAACAAATACGAATGCCTATCCGATTGTTGACGGCTCGGTGTACGTAAAAGTTTTTAAAGACCAAGGAGTTTCGGCGAACAGTCAGACAAATGGCGGCAACCTCGTCGACCAATTTTACGCTCTGAACAATATTTCCATTTCCGCCGGTGCGACAATCAAAGAAACTATTTCATGGAATGTACCTTCGTACGCCCTTTCCGGGTCGTACGAAGTTGCGCCGTATTTTCTGGAGAATGACCAATACAATTTGCTCGGGCTTCCCTATAGCGATGATGTTTCCGGCACGACTCTTTCTGTAACCGTCGTCGGTACTGTCACGTCCGGCGTGTCGTTCGATAAAAATTCCGTAACCGTTGCCGGAGCGCCGTACACCTTTGCGTCTCTTCCGCCTCAAGTCGATGCATCGGCGCCGATTACTATTACTGCCATTCTCGACAATACGACAGCAAATACGGTAAACGTTCCCGTCATAGCTCGAGTGTATCTGTGGGATGGAACGGCAACATCAAATCATCTTCGGGATATTCCTTCGAACGTAACGCTTGCTCCGGGCCAAAAGAAAACTCTCTCGTTTGTCGTCGCCGAGAAAGTGTCCGTGCCGTTTGTGACGATTGAAGCAGATTATAAAGACGCAAAAAGCATTCTCGACGTTCGTTTTGTCAGACAAGGGCTGTCATATCCGCGTTTGAATTTCTCCGGCATAACGACGAACGCTCCGGTACAGGGCAGTAATGCGACAATATTTGCATGCTTCCATGCCGCGGGCACAGTTCCGTCCATAGCCGATAGCAGTATTGCTCTTTCTCTCGTCGATGACAAAGGAAATACCGTCGCAACCTCGTCGTATTCGGGAAATATTACTTCCGATATGATGGGCATAGAGTCGGGAGTTTCTCTCGGTCATTTCAATTCTTTGACACTTACCGCTAATTCGTATCAAAACAAAAGACTTATCGGCACGGCGTCTCTTATATATAGTTGCAGTCAAATAAATCAGTCACTGTGCGCGAATACGGGAAGTCTCAATCAAAATATTTCTCTCATAATTCTTATTGTTGGCATTATCGGACTTGTTGTCACTCTTATCGTGCTTAAAACGAACAATAAGAAAAAGGTGGTGGGCATGATGACACTTCTTTTTCTCTTGGGACTTGGCTCGTTTGGACTTCATACAAACAAAGCTCTCGCGGCTTCTGCTTGTCCAAGTTCTCCGGCTCCGGGCTATAGCTGTCAGATAAATGGTTACACACAGGGAGGACAACCGACATATATTCAAGTACCAATACCGGGCTACACCGCTCCTCAAACTCAAGTCGTCGATATGTGTCCGAACATTCCTGGCGTCCAATCAAGTCTTGCTGGATATTTTCAGGATGGCGCAGGGAATTGTTTTACTGATGTGACGACTGCCCAACAATCCACATCATGGTCGGGTATGGTTTCCGACCCGAATGCCGACAGCCAGTCTACAGCTTTTGTTAAGGACCCGAATAATCAGGCATTTGCCGATCAGACTTCCGGCGGCGCGCATCTCACTCCTTATATAAGTTCTTTCAATCTGGGCGTTTCATACGGAGCTCGCATTATCAATTCTTCCACCGGCGCTGTCATACCGCTCGGAAGCAATATTTCCGTCGGCACGACGATTGCTTTTCAGCCGAAAGATTTTAATGACCAAGATATCGTCTGGTCGGCAACTGGAGGTATTGTCGGAACACCTTTTGGTTACTGGTCATCAGATTCTCCGAATCCTTACACGTGTTCGGTCTCGGACGCTCTCGTTCCTCCAGCAACGGATCCGAACGGTATCGATTATTACACTCCCACGGTTGTAAATAATCCGGCGATAAGTATAAATCAAACAGGCACGGCGGGTCTTACAAATAATGGCGACGGAACATATACGGTTACATCTCCCGGAACAATCGTTGCTAACGTCATTTTCGGTGCCACGAAAGGCGCAATGTCGGTATATAAAAAAGATTTGACAACGAATGTCTGCAGTTCGCCGACACAGACGGAAACAAACGTCGTGATGAGCCAAGTGAGTTCGTTTAATATTCCGGCGCAGACGATAACATTTGATGATACGGTTCCTGCACCTGTTGTTAAAGGTTGTACCGATTCAAAGGCAACCAACTACAATTCTCAAGCGACAGTAGATGATGGTTCGTGTACATATGCAATCAAAGGTTGTACCGACCCGAAAGCTACGAATTACAATTCTCAAGCAACGGTTGACGATGGCTCGTGCAAGTATCCTCCAGGTCCAATCTCAGGTTGTACTGATTCAAAGGCAACCAACTATAATTCTCAAGCAACGGTTGATGATGGTTCGTGTACATATGCAATCAAAGGTTGTACCGACCCGAAAGCTACGAATTACAATTCTCAAGCAACGATTGACGATGGCTCGTGCACATATTCGATTTCTCCCAAGGTCACCATAACGGGATCGACAAATCTCGTCGCAGGAAATAACGGAACATACACTCTCGGCTCAAGCGGTACCGCCGGCGACCAAATTATTTACAACGTGAGCTATAGCTCCACGCAGCCGACAGGTGCCGATGTCGTTATCCCTTCTTCCGGAATGGATACGATAGGCGCACAGGAAACGTTTACAAAATCGTGGCCGACAGGAGGAACATATTCGGTCTGGGCGCAAGTTGTAGATGAAACAAACAATCTATCTTCGCCGTGGCAATCAATACAAGTAACCGTTACCTCCTCTTATTTCTTAAACGTAACTGTCTCGGGAAATGGATCTGTCACGAGCAGTCCATCAGGCATAAACAATTGCACGTCCGCGTCTTCGTGCAGCGCGAGTTTTACTTCGGGAACGTCGGTGACTCTGACGCCGACAGCGGCAAGCGGATATTTCTTTTCCGGCTGGACTGTCACAAGCGATAAAAATGACGTTGCGTGTTCGGGCACGAGTCCTTGTTCGTTTGATATGAATGAAAATGTCCAAGTCGTCGCGACGTTTTCGCCGAATCCCGTTTGGGGATGCACGGACGGGACCGCCGAAAATTATAATCCGCAAGCGACGCAAAACGATGGTTCTTGTCTGTATTCTCTCAATGTAACCGTAACCGGTAGCGGCTTGATCGATAGTAGCCCGTCCGGCATAAACAATTGCACGTCCGCGTCTTCGTGCAGCGCGAGTTTTACTTCCGGAACGCAAGTGACTCTGACGCCGACAGCATTGAATGAAAATATTTTCTCCGGCTGGAGCGTAAACGGCGACAATGGCACGATTTGTTCGGGTACGGGAAACTGCAGTCTGACAATAGCAGCAAATACAAATGTTACCGCGACGTTTGCGACACAGCCTCCGCCACCTCCATCGAAAGTTTGTCTCGATCCAGACGCTACCAATTTTGAGGGACCATTACCGTGCCAATATACTGGAGTATGTGCCGATAAAGAAGCGTCGAATTTCGGCGATCCTCTTCCGTGTCAATATCTTCCGACAGCATCTCTCTCGGCGACTCCGACATCTGTCTGGTGGGGAACATATTCGGCGATAACTCTCGATTGGTTATCAAAGAATACCGATTCGTGTTCCATTTCCGGAGATTACAATGCACAGTCTCTCGCTTCTTTCGGCGAAATAACTATTCCCGCGACGATTCTCATGAGTGGTAAAAATTATTCCCTTGCGTGCGTAAGCGATTTGGGAGAAGCAGACGCGTCTGCCGGAGTAAATGTCGGCGGCGGTCCACTTCCGACGATAACCATAAGCGCCGACCCATCGACGATTTCAACCGGAAGTTCAAGCGTCATCACGTGGAATACCACGAATGCCGATTCGTGTCAGAACGAAGATTCATATACATGGCTTCAGTCGACGACAACTTCCGGTTCGCAATCCGTCGGCCCTCTCGATTCGGATACCGATTTTCCGATTACCTGTTCAAACAGCAGCGGCAGTATTTCCGCATCAACGACTGTTACCGTTTCGGCGGCAGCAGATGTGTGTCCGAATATCGACGGAGTGCAAGCATCCATACCTTCCGGAGACGTATTTGACGCGGGGGGCAATTGTATTCCGTTCTGTTCGGCAAATCCCACCGACTCTTCTTGCGAATCAACGTGTCTGGCAAATCCAAACGACCCGTCTTGCGCCGTACCTAATTATTGTTCCACGCATCCTTCCGATTCTATCTGTAGCGGAAGCGGTGGAGGCGGAGGTGTTGCGGGCAGTCAGACGAAATGTCCCGACGGTACGAATCCGAACGCAAACGGTACATGCGATGCGGGCAGTCAAGTTTCCGGTTTCAGCATTGAAGCGAGTCCAAATACGATAGAGCTCAAATCGGTCGGCAGCGTGAACGGCACTTCGACCGCATCTGTCGTCACCATAAATCCAACAGGGTCAAATCCACCGAGCTCGGTTACTCTTTCTGTATATAAAAGCAATCTGCCTGCCGGGACGACGGCATATTTCTTTGATGGTCAATCGGCAATGACGCTTTCAAGAGAAAACTGTCCC
>Ga0302320_10018261_pt1 | contig 14158 bp, 15 predicted proteins | sample Bog_T0_3_FD_202130 | JGI IMG/M metagenome (GOLD analysis project Ga0302320, IMG submission 202130) | Peat permafrost microbial communities from Stordalen Mire near Abisko, Sweden - Bog_T0_3 | ecosystem: Environmental > Terrestrial > Soil > Wetlands > Peat | place: Sweden: Abisko, Stordalen Mire... | reverse complement strand
GATCGCGTGTACGCCCCCATCGGACTGCAAATAGGAGCAGTGACTCCCGAAGAAATCGCCATCTCCGTTGTCGCCGAGTTGATTGCACTTCGACGTCACTGCAAGGTTCCACCGCCCCACTCGCGTAACCGGCTTCGTCGCGACGAGCAGTCCGCAATCAAATCAAGGCCATGAGGAAGCGATGACGAAGGTGGCAGTTCTGGATGATTGGCAGGGCGTGGCGCGCACCAGTGCAGACTGGTTGCCGCTGATGGCACGCGCCGAACTGGTGTTCTTCGATCAGGCTTTCAAAGACGAAGCAGATGCCGCCGAGAAGCTGGCTGATTTCGAGATCATCTTGTCAATGCGCGAGCGTACGCCCTTGTCGGAATCGCTGATTCATCGTCTGCCCATACTGCGCATGCTCGGCATCACCGGCTCTCGTAATCTCTCGCTGGATATCGCTGCCTGCACCGCCCGAGGCGTGGTTGTCTGCAACACCATGGACACGAGTGCCCGTGCAGCAACCGCCGAACTGGCGCTGGGTTTGCTACTGGCCGCAGCCCGAGCGATCCCCGCCGCCGATGCCAATATCCGTGCGGGATGTTTTCAGCAGGGCGTGCCGGTGGGCATCAGTCTGGCGGGGAAAACAATAGGAATCGTCGGCCTTGGACGCCTTGGCTCAGACATGGCCCGCTACTGCCGGGCGCTGAACATGAACGTGCTGGCGTGGAGCCAGAACCTGACGGCCGAGAAGGCGGAGGCAGCGGGCGCGACTCTTGTGTCCAAGGAGGAGTTGCTCTCACGCTCGGATGCGGTCAGCATTCACCTGGTATTGTCGCCGCATTCGCGTGGACTGATTCGCGCCTCTGATATCGCACGGATGAAGCCGGGAGCAATCCTGATCAACACCTCGCGGGGGCCAATCGTGGACGAAACGGCGCTGATCGATGCTGTGCAGTCACGACGAATTATCGCCGCCCTCGATGTCTATGATCGCGAACCTCTGCCTGTAAGCCATCCGCTGAGGAACTCTCCCAACACTGTTTTGACGCCGCATATCGGATATTGCGTGCAAGAGACATGGACAGAGTTCTACCAACAGAGCCTTGAAAACGCGCTTGCCTTCCTGGAAGGTAAGCCCGTTCGGGTAATGAATCCCGATGCGCAGCGGGTGGCGCACTCCACCTAAGAAAGAGCGAACGCGTTCGACAAACGCACACAGAAAAGGGGCACGGTTTTAGCCGCACCCCTTTTGCATTGATCGTTGGAACTAGAAGCGAACGGCGAATTCCTTGCCGTGCTCGATGTGGATGCCTTCTACAAAGCGAACTTTGCGCGAAGCCATCTTCATGATCAGCGATGACGTACGTACGCCGTCGCCGAAGAAGCGAACGCCCTGCATCAGCGGACCGTCGGTGACCCCGGTGGCGGCGAAGATGATGTTTTCGCCCGGTGCCAGTTCTTCCGCCGTGTAGGTCTTGTGAATGTCGTTGATTCCGTACTGGGCCATGCGTTCGCGCTGTTCGTCCGTGTAGCCGGTGAGCCTGCCCACCATGTAGCCATTCAGGCAGCGCATGGCAGCAGCGGTAATCACACCTTCCGGCGCGCCGCCCGTGCCCATGACGGCGTGAACGCCTGTGCCGCGAACCGCAGCAGCGATTCCAGGAGCCAGATCACCATCGCCAATCAGCTTGATGCGTGCGCCGGCGCGGCGAATTTCGTTGATCAACGTTTCGTGGCGAGGACGATCCAGCACGATGATGACGAGATCTTCGACGTCACGATGCAGGGCCTTGGCGATCATCTTCAGATTTACTGCCGTGGGGGCATCCAGATCTACCGAACCCTTGCAGGCCGGCCCCACGACGATTTTTTCCATGTAGCAATCGGGTGCGTGCAGCAGTCCGCCGTGTTCGCTGGCGGCTAGCACGCAAATGGAGCCCGGCGCGCCGGTGGCGGTAAGATTCGTGCCTTCCAGCGGATCGACCGCGATATCCACCTCGGGATAGATGGTGCCTTCTTTGGGCGGACGTCCCACCTTCTCTCCGATGTACAGCATGGGAGCTTCATCACGCTCGCCTTCGCCAATCACGATTGTGCCACGCATTGGAACCGTATCCATGACGCGACGCATGGTTTCGGTCGCTACCTGGTCGGCTTTCTTGCGGTCGCCAGTTCCCATCTGTCTGGCGGAAGCGATGGCAGCCGCTTCAACCACTCGCAGCAACTCCAATGCGAGATCCGATTCCAGGTTCGTCATTATATTTTCTTCGAGATGAACCGGTTTATTCTGAAACTGTGTCGCCATGATTGCTCCTGACTGAACCGGCCGCGGCTTCTGTTTCATTCCTGCGCTTGGCCTTGTGCCGTTTTTCTTCGCCACTGCTCCCCCGAAACATCAGCCCCGCTCTTTAGTTTGGCGGTGCCAATTCTGCTACTGAATTCAGAATGCGTCAATGCCCGTGATCGCCGCTCCCAGGATTAACGTATGGACGTCATGAGTTCCCTCGTAGGTTTTCACCGACTCCAGGTTCGCCATATGACGAAAGACCGGATACTCATCGGCGATCCCGTTTGCACCCAGAATATCGCGCGCCATGCGGGCACACTCCAAGGCCATCCACACGTTGTTGCGCTTGGCCATTGAAATATGGAAGTGTTGAACCTTCCCCTGATCCTTTAGTCGGCCTACCTGCAATGCTAACAGTTGAGCCTTGGTGATCTCCGTGATCATCCACACCAGCTTTTCCTGCACCAGTTGATGGGAGGCGATCGGTTGATCGCGAAATTGCTTGCGGAACTGCGCGTATTGCAAAGCCGTGTCATAGCAAGCCATGGCAGCGCCAATCACACCCCATGCGATTCCGTAGCGAGCCTGATTCAGACACATCAGTGCCGACTTCAGCCCGGCACTCTTCGGCAGCAGATTTTCCTTGGGAATTTGCACGTCCTGCAGCGAGAGCGACGAGGTGACCGAGGCGCGCAGCGACCATTTTCCGTGAACATCCTTCGCGACGAAGCCGGGCCGATCCGTCTCTACCAGGAAACCGCGAACCTTGCCGCCGTGCTCATCGCTTTTGGCCCAGATGACAGCCACATCGGCAATCGAGCCGGAGGTGATCCACATCTTTTCGCCATTGAGCACATAGCCACTGCCGTTGGGTACCGCGCGGGTGCGGAGTGCATTCGGGTTGGAGCCCGCATCAGGCTCGGTAAGCCCGAAGCATCCGAGCTTTTCGCCCTTGGCCATCGCCGGAAGCCAGCGCTGCTTCTGCTCCTCGCTGCCGAAGGTGTAAATGGGATACATCACCAGGCTGCTCTGCACGCTGGCAAACGAGCGCAGGCCGCTGTCTCCACGCTCCATCTCCTGCATGATGAGGCCATACTCCACGTTATTCATCCCGGCGCATCCATAGCCTTGGAGCGTAGGACCGAAGAAGCCGAGCTCACCCATCTGCGGCACCAACTCACTCGGAAACCGGCTCTGGCGGTTGCACTCTTCAATAATTGGGATGAGCTTGTCTTCCACGAACTGGCGTGCGGTGTCGCGCACCATGCGTTCGTCTTCCGTCAGGAGGGAGTCGAATTCGAGGAAATCCACACCGCGGAACTTCAGAGCCATAGGATTGCCGATGACGTTGCCTGGCCCCATTTTGGGCCCAAGCGAACGTTTGACAGTATCAAAGCCGGAATCCGCAGGTCAATGATTCTTTACCATCACGGCGAATTTTGCTGGACTACAGACGAATTCAGCGCCGCATGCGTTGGTTACCACTGGTTCCGTTTGCGCAACTCAGCGATGTGAGCCACGTGATGCCGCCCATGCCAGGCATACATTCCGAGCATCATATCCAGAGACATCAGACCCGCTTCGGGATGGGTCAACTTGCGCTCCCAGTCCTCGGGTTTCAGGGTGCGGAGCAGCACAACCCAGCGGGCATGCAGGTTGTCCACCAGCGCCAGGCTCACGTCGATCGGAGTCACGCGACTGTCCGCCAACTCAGCCCATGCGGCTTCGTTGTAAGGCTTGATCGTAGGATTCTCTTCCGTCAATGCCAATTTGTATCGGACGTAGGCATTGAGATGGCTGTCGGCTACATGGTGTGCCACTTGCCTCACTGTCCATCCGCCTTCGCGATAGGGAGTGTCCAGTTGTTTTCCGTTGAGCCCGGTCACCACCTGCTTCAGACGCTCCGGCATCTCGGCAATGCTTTCGATCAGCTTCTTGCGCTCTTCCGGCGTGTACTTGTGTGTTCCCTTGCTACGGTCGAACTTCCCGATGGGATAACGTACGTCTTCCATTTTCGCCTCGCGTCCGCAGAATACATCCTCTCCTGGAGAATTCGCCAGACGTTTGCCTCAATTCTTCACATGCGCCCTTCCGCGAAGGTGCCAGCAGGTTCGGCAGGGAATAGAGCGCCTCGCCTGAGTTGATATACAATCAGATAGCTACCCGGTGGCACTGATGTTTTTGGTGCAGTGCTGGTAATTCCAGCACGTTCCGCCGTGGGTTCCGGTGCAAGCGCAAGCTTCCTGGGTGGTTTCCGGGCAGAAGCCCGTACAGCTTTGCTGTGCGGTGTCCCCATGCCCTGCCAGAGCAATTCCGCCGAGCTTCGCGCCGGCCCTGAAAAAGGAGTTTCATCATGGCGAAGATCGCTAAAACAGGTGATCGCAAGAAAGAAATGGATACGTCCAAGAGCACCAACTGTCCGAAGTGTGGAAAGCCCACCCGGATTGTAAAGCGTGTGAAGGATCGTGAGCGCAATGTTCCCGGCGGAGTGTTTATCTCCTGCTCGGCCTGCGAGTTTTACGAAAAGCTGTAACTAAGTTTCCGACCCAATCCAAGTAAATGACGCGCCTCCCAGCGAGGCGCGTTTGCTTTTGGCATTAGCCAACGCGGCGGCTCGGGCCATCTGATTCGACGGAATGCTGCTCTGGAGCTGTGCTGGGCATCTGCGGAACGATCGAACGGCTCTGTCCAGTGATCAGGCGCGCGCCGCGGGAAAAAGTGACGTACGCCCAGAACCACTCCCAGATAACCTGCGCACGACTGCGGAAGCCGATGAGGAAGAGCACGTGGACGAATAGCCATGTGAGCCACGCAATCGGGCCTGACAATTTCAGCCCGGCTACTTCCGCAACTGCCGACGAGCGTCCGATGGTGGCCAGGCTGCCCTTGTCAAAGTACTGAAAAGGTTTGCGCTGTTCGCCACGCAGATCACCCGTGACACAGGAGGCCGCAAACTGCCCCATCTGAATTGCGGCAGGCGCAAGGCCAGGAACCGGCTTCCCGTTCTGCTGCTTGATCGATGCCAGATCTCCCAGCACGAATACCTCGGGATATCCGGGAAGCGTCAGATCAGGTCGAACCTCGACGCGACCCGCGCGGTCGATTGGCGCTCCAAGCAGTTTCCCGAGCGGAGAGGCTGAAACTCCCGCAGCCCAGAGCACAACCGAAGCGGGAAGCGAGCCGTCCTTGAAATAGACATGTGTCTCATCAATGCCGGTCACGGCGGTTCCGGTCATGACCTCCACGCCCAGATTATGCAACTGCCGGACGGCGGATGCAGAAAGACTTTCGGCAAAGGCCGGAAGTATCCGCGGCCCAGCCTCAACCAGAAAGACACGGGTGCTGCGCGGATCGATGAAACGGAAATCCGATGCAAGGACATTTTGAGCGATCTCAGCGATGGCACCCGCCAACTCAACTCCTGTTGGACCGCCTCCAATCACGACAAAGTTGACGGGCTCCGCAGGTAAATGATTCAAGCGGGCTCCGCGCTCGGCGATCTCGAACGCAAGCAACATGCGGCGCCGAATTTCGGTAGCATCTTCAACGCTTTTCAGGCCGGGCGCAAAGGCAGCCCACTCTGGATGCCCGAAGTAGGCGTGCGTGGCACCGGCGGCAACCAAGAGGTAGTCATATGAAAGCGCGTTGTCTCCAAGTAAAACGCTGCGGTGCTGAAGGTCGAAACCAGTCGCGCTCGCCAGCAGCACCGAGACGTTTTCGTTGTCGCGAAAAACGTGCCGGATGGGATATGCGATTTCACCGGGAGACAGAGCCGCGGTGGCTACCTGATAAAGCAGCGGTTGAAAGGTGTGGTGATTGCTGCAATCCACAAGGGTGATGTTGACGTTTGCATTCGACAGGGAGCGGGTTGCGTAGAGTCCCGCGAAGCCTGCACCGATAATGACAACTTGAGGTATGGCTCTTGAAGCTTGCATGAGTAGAGGCCTTAGTGTCATCTCTTTCATTTGGTCTTTCATAGATAGATGAGTCGTACGACTCAAACGAAGCCGATTGCACTGCGAGAATTTCAGGATAGGTTGTGAATTCGACTGTGGCTGGAAGCGGAACGTTGTGCTACTCTGATCGCAATAAGGTGAGGGTTGGACCGCCTTTGGGCGAGGCTGGAGTGGGTCGGTGGCTAATTCTACATCTCCGCGGAACATCAGGCAGAGCGCGTCGTTTCGCGGCGAGCGGCGCTGGACACTGCGGCTGGAACAGGTTGGAAAACGTGGCTTTGACATGGTCTTTTCCCTGTTCGCGCTGGTCTTCATCTCTCCCGTGCTGTTGACGATTGCGGTGCTGGTGAAGCTGGATTCCGAGGGGCCTGTGTTTTATGTCTCCGAGCGGATTGGCAGGAACGGAAGACGATTTGGCTTGCTGAAATTCCGCACAATGGTGAAGGACGCGGACATGCTGCCTGGCGCACTGCTGCAGTTGAATGAGCGGCGCGGTAACCTCATCAAGACCTCAAACTGTCTGCGTGTAACGCGCGTGGGAAAGCTTCTGCGGCGCTTCGAACTCGACGAACTGCCACAATTGCTCAATGTTTTCGCGGGTCAGATGAGCATGGTGGGGCCGCGTTCGTCCATTACGAGTATGTCTGCGGACACAGGCGAATAAGAAAATAAAGACAGGCATCTACGAAATGACCGGGCCGAGCGGCCCGTTTTTTTATTGGATTCCGGTATTTGGAGCGCGAGTCGGAAGGGAAGAGCGATTAGTAAGAGAGGTAATCGTTGGAAAGCTGCATTGTACTGAGTCGTTAACAGTTGAGCGAGTTTTTAAAGGATTTACCGAGTTAGAACGAGTTTTCGCGAGATGTTACTGAAAAGATAATCGCTACGGGTAATCGGGTCCAATTGTCTTTCCGGCGGCGCGGGTGGCGGGGCCTCCGGCGGTTTTGGGCGAGATCTTTCAGAGGAAATTCAGGCATTGTGCGGCACGGGCAGACAAACTGCCGGATGGAGTTGCCATCCCACTTCAGCAAGCTCTTCTCTTGAGAGGTTTTCAGATGTGGCGTGAGTGTGGAGTGGTGCATTTCAGGAGGACGGCTTGCTTCCCCTGCGGCAGATGGATGCGTGATGCCGTGGGGAGAGTGCTGCTGATGATACTGACGGCCTTTGCAGCGTATCCGGCACGAGGACAATGCAAGGCAAGTTCACCGGCGCCGTCGGTGACCATCTGCGATCCCACGACGGGCGCGACCGCCAGTTCCCCGGTGAACGTGCAGGCCGCGGCAGCTTCGAAGACGGCGGTGACGAAATTCCTGCTGTATATCGATAACGTGCTTGTGTACCAGGCACTGGACACGACCAGTGTGAATGCGGAGTTAACGTTGGCCGCCGGGAGCCATAACCTGACCGCGCAGTTCTACGATGGGGCGTGGGTGAAGGAGTCGGAGAGCTTTACGGTTTCGGCTGCGCCGCCTCCGGTGAGTGTGAGCGTCGCTCCGAGCACGGTGAGCATGCTGCCGGACGCGACTCAGCCGTTCACGGCGACGGTGGGGAATACGACGGACACGGCTGTGAGCTGGAGCGTGGATGGAACTCCGGGCGGCGGCAGCAGCGCGGGAACAATTACGGGAAGCGGGAATGCGGCGATCTATACGGCACCCGCGACGACCGGAATGCACACGGTGACGGCAACGAGCATGGCGGACTCCACCAAGTTTGCGAATGCCGCAGTGAGTGTGACCACGACGGTTTCAAGTTTTCCGAGTTCGAGCCACGTGTTTGTGTTGCTGGAGGAGAACCAGAGCTTTGCGCAGGTGTTTCCCTCGGGAGGCGCGACGAACTGCACATCGGCGGGGATGCCTTACCTTTGCGGGCTTGCGGCGGCAAACGGATTGGCGCTGCAGTTCTATGCAAATTCGCATGGCTCACTTCGAGATTATCTGTACGTCACCTCAGGCTCGACCTGGACGGCGAGTCCGCAGAACTGCACGGGAAGCGCTTGCGCGAAACTTGGGGTGATCACCGGCGACAACCTGGTGCGGGCGTTGACCTCGGCGGGGAAGAACTGGCGTGGGTATTTCGAGGGCATGCCGTCACAGGGCTACATGGGCGGAGACACGGATGGATACTATCTGCACCACAATCCGTTTCCGTGGTATTCGGATGTAAAGGGCTCGACGGCGCAGCAGATGAATATGTATCCGTTCACTCAACTGGGGCAGGATGAACAGGCAAATTCGTTTGCGGACTTCAGCTTCATTGTTCCGAACGATCATGACGATGCCGACGACCCTGCGACCGGAACCGCGCCCAGCGTGTTGCTGGCCACCGCCGATAGCTGGCTGGAGACCAATATGGGGCCGCTGCTGGCCACTGCGCCGTTCCAGGAAGGGGGAGACGGAATCCTGATCGTCGTGTTTGACGAGGGCGATGAGGGTGGCGAATCGGGCGACAAGACGAGCGACGACTCGTGCTCTCCGACGCAAAGCACCGGGTGCGGCGGGCATATTGCAATGGTGATGATTGGGCCGCAGGTGAATCCGGGATCGACGGCGAGCGCGACGTATCATTTCCAGGACTTGCTGCACACGATCATTCATCTGCTGGGCTTGAGCGATTACATGAACGGGGCGTCGGGCGGGGGAGATATTGGGTTGCTGCCGGGAGTGCAGTAGGAGAATCGACCGTCGTGCGAAAGGCGAAAGTGAAGCAGTGAGACAAGCCCAGAGTTGGAACTGCGTCCAACTCTGGGCCACCCGCCCGTCCGCCCGTCTACATGAAATCAGACAGGCTGCCAAAGCTCGACACGATTTCCTTCCGGATCGGTGAACCAGCCGAACTTCCCGAAATCGTAGCTTTCGCGTTTCGGATCGACCGTGACACCTTCTTCTATCAAACGGTCCAGCACTCCATCGAGGTCATCCACCTGGAGGTTGATCATCGCTTTCTGTGCGGGAGGGAAGTATTCGTCGTCTTGCCCGAAGAAGGCAAAGACGACCCGAGCGCGTTGCGTAGAGGCAGGAAACCCGAAACACCCTTCGGACCTTGTTAGACCGAGATGCTGCTCGTACCATGCATACAGAGCATCTGGATCATTTGCCCGGATGGACGCACCGCCAAAGCCGGTGATTGAAGCCATGCAGCCTCCCATGGACGCACCGCCAAAGCCGGTGATTGAAGCCATGCAGCCTCCCATGGAAAACGGTTGTTTGTGCTAACGGACGGTGACTGAGGTCGCTACGTACACGTTTCCCCGAATCGCATTGGAATAAGGGCAAGCCTGATGTTTCTGCAACTACCGGCAGGCTGTCCCGTTTGCGGCTACGATCTTCCGGGCAAGACGATCCATGTCTGAATCCCACTTCACCCCGTCGGTCCAGACGGAGCCGTTCCAATTCATTGAGCCTGCACGTTGGCCGTTGTCGCAGAAAACATTACAAGTACTGCCATCTTTCGTGCAGGCAGTGTTGTCCGCCTTCTTGAGTTGATACGCAGCTACTCCCTGAGAGCCCGCTACGAGCAACGCTAAAACTACGAGCACCGGGCGGGCGCCGACTTTCAGATTCATAAGTGACATTTGCTCTCCTCAAGAAAATCAGAATCCAGATGGAACTGCCTTGCAAATCTGTCTCGTTTTGGAACCCCGATCACGAGTTTCCCCAAGGTGCTCTCGCGGAGTATCGGGATACTCTCACAGTAACTCTGGACGGGCAAGTGGATTCGGGCCACCTGCGCCTGGGGCACGAACCAAAGGCGAGGGCAAGAGGCAGAGTCAACTGCTCCATTCAAGCTGACGGAGCTTCGCAGACGGGTGCGGCTGCGCTCGGGCTAGGTGGTCTCGGCGGCCATGGCTATGACTTTACTGATGATGGTTTTGGGCGGAACGGGTTTGGCCAAGATTTCGAACGTGTCGTAGTCCGGATTCGAGGTGTACATGGCGTTTCCGGAGATCAAGAGGATTCGGCACTCCGGGAGTTGCTCACGCAACTTGGTGGCAAGGGCCAGGCCATCCATTCTCGGCATCATGATGTCGCTAAGGACGATGTCCGGGGCCTCGTGCTGCGAATGTTCGAGGGCGGCCAATCCGTCATAGAAGACGTGCACTACAAAGCCCACGCTCTGCAGGATGAGGCCGAGGGTGTCAGCAATATTGGGTTCATCATCGACGACAAAGACACGTTTGTTGCACATAGACACCGGGGCTTGATGAAAGACAGGGAAATGGCATTGAAAAATGAGAGCTGTTACAAAAGGAACATTTCAATTCTGAACGCGGTATTCGTAAATTGCAAGCCGAAAAGCATGCGCGCCAAGCGTTGTTTTCATCCTAGAGAGCGTCTTGATTTTACCCTAGAGAGACAACGGGCAGGTCTGGCGACACCATCTAAGCGAAGAGCACTAAATCTAATTCCTATTTGCAAACGCAACAGACAGGTTCAGGGCAGTTCCCTATGATTGCAGAGATGGTAGTTCCGGTGGAAAGCAAGAAGCTAATTATTCCCGCTATTTTTTCGGAGAATGGGCCCGGTCAGAAGATCAAGGCTAAGCGTGGCGATTTGTTTTACCGTATTGGCGACGCTTCTGACGGCATGTACTTCATTCTTCAGGGACGGGTTCGCCTGTCGGTTCCGACCGCTGCCGGCAAAGAGGCGACGCTGACGTTGCTGAAAGCGAACGACCTGTTTGGCGAAAAGTGCCTGCTGCTTGGCCGCAGGACGCGGGTCTCCAACGCCTGTGCGGAATGTCCTACGGACCTGGTTAAAGTGGGGCTGGGAGCGGTTACCAAAGCGCTTTCGACGGACATTCAACTGGCGAATTTTCTATTGAAGCACTCCATTGTGCGCATGGCCGAATACGAGGATGCGCTGGCGTACCAGATCACGAACAACACCGAGCGGCGGCTGGCGCGGGCACTGCTGCACTTGTCCCAGTACGATTCCAGCCAAGCGAAACCGGTTGTGATCCAGGGTGTCTCACAGGAGATGCTCGCCAACATGATTGGCGCGAACCGTTCGCGGCTGAACGGATTCATGACGAAATTCCGCAGGCTTGGGCACATTGAGTACGGCGGCAGCAAGGGAGACGCGAGGATCACGGTGAATCCGTCTCTGGTTGGAATTCTGTTTGACCCCTTGAAACACGAAAAATAGAAGGCAGGGTCAACTTGGGTCAGCAGCCCCACTACTCAAGCCAAAAGAGGGCTTGAATGGGCCACCTGCGCGCGATAAGCAAAGTCAAGTGCCCGAGAACAGTGACGGGGTCAGCAGCCCCACTCAAGCCAAAAGAAGGCTTGAATGGGCCACCCGCAAATAGCGAGCTTGAATGGGTCACCCGGCGGATTATTTTTCGCGGGCGACGACGAACTGGGGGAGCCAGAGGAGAGCTCGCTTGAAGTCGTTGTCGGGGAAATCCTTGAGCTGGGCTACGGCATGATTGGCGAAGCGGACCGCTTCCTGATTGGCGGCATCGATGGATTTGTAGCGGGCGAGGATGGCGAGAATGTCCTGATGGGTGACGCCGTTGAAGGCGCGCTGCTCAAGGACGGTCTGGATTTTTGCGCGCTCCTCGGGGGTGCAGCGCTCAAGGGCGTGGATGACGGCGAGCGTGGCCTTGCCTTCGCGAAGGTCGCTGGCGACGGGCTTGCCGAGGACAACCTCGGAGGCGGTGAGGTCGAGAACGTCATCGGTGATCTGGAAGGCCATGCCGACGGCTCGTCCGTACTCGCGCAGAAGTAGCTGCTTTTCCTTGTCGGCTCCGGCGAGAACTCCGCCGAGTTGCAGGCAGACGGCGAAGAGGCAGGCAGTCTTGCGGTAGATGAGGTCGAGATGGCTGTCACGGGTGATGAGCGAGCCGAGCTGCTCCATCTGGATAAGCTCTCCTTCGACCATTTGCTTGGTGAGGTCGGTGAGCAGATCGAGGACGTGGAGGTTGCGCTCCTCAAGCGAGATCTGGAAGGCCTGCATGTAGAGCCAGTCGCCGGCGAGAACGCACTTGGAGTTTCCCCATATGGTGTTGGGCGAGGGACGGCCGCGGCGGATTTCGGCTTCGTCGATGATGTCATCATGAACGAGGGTGGCGGTGTGGATGATCTCGACGACCACGCCGAGGCGGACGGCTCCGGCTCCCTTGTAGTCAAGCAGCTTGGCGGCGAGCAGGAGGAGGGCCGGACGCAGGCGCTTACCGCCGCCCTGACGCAGGTATTCGCCGATCTCGGTAATGGCCTGTACGTTGGAAACGCTGTAGCCGCCGAACTCGCGTTCGATGGCCTCCAGGTCATCCCTGAGAAGGTCGAAAATCTCTTTGCCGGTCGCTGCTGCCATGCTGTTCAAGATTGAACCCTAACACAGTCTATTGGATTCCGGGGAGAAGCCCTGGGCTTCCGCCTGGTGGCCCGGCTGGTTGAGCCGGTTTGCGCGCTATTCAAATGTCTCAACTCAGCTTGAAGCGTTAGTTATTGCGGTAGTTCGTAAACTGCACGTCGATTCCAAAATCGGTGTTGCGGAGCAGGGCGATGATGTCCTGAAGGCTGTCGCGGTCTTTTCCGGTGACGCGGACGATATCTCCGTTGATGGAGGCTTGCACCTTCTTTTTGGAGTCCTTGATGGTCTTGACGATCTCACGCGCCTTTTCGATGGCGATGCCTTGCTGCAGCTTGACCTTCTGGCGGACGGTGGCGCTGGCGGCAGGCTCGATTTTGCCGTAGGTCATCGACTTGAGCGAGACGTTGCGCTTGACGAGCTTGGATTGCAGAACGTCGATGACAGCCTTGAGCTTGTATTCGTCGGCAGAGGTGAGTACGAGCTCGTCTTTGCCGTCAAATTGAATGTCTGAGTGCGATCCCTTCAGGTCGTAACGCTGAAGGATTTCCTTGAGAGCTTGCTGGATGGCATTGGATACCTCAGGCAAGTCCACGTTGCTGACGATGTCAAATGAGTTTTCGGCGGCCATTGGTTTCTAGTGTATGACAAAGCGCGGGAAATCGCATCTTGAGACAGGTTTCAAAGAGGGCAGGTTTCAAAGTTTCAAGGTTTCACAGGTTTCAAGGTAAGAGCAAGGACAGGAGCGGAATCGATTCGGGTAGAGAAGCTTGGGACGGTGCGGGAGATTTTAGCGGGCGAGATTAGTTGGGCCTAATGGCGGGGGAATGAGGATTGCACGTTTCCGGGGGTATGAAAAACATAACCCTCGCCGTGATGATTCTCCTGACTGCCGTTTGCGCCGTGGCGCAAACAGTCGCGCCCATTCAGAAGCCTTTGGAGCAGGTGAATTCCGCCACCAAACTTTATGTGGAAAGCAGACCTCCGGACGCGCTGCTTCCGCGTCCTGCGGAAGTCAATGCGTTCAGGGCGGAGCCTTACATTGCACCCAGAATCGAGATCGCGCCGCCGCCAGCGATTTCTGAACACAAATTTTTCGACAAGCGGAACCGCTCTCTTTTTGAAATGAATGTGGTGGCGGAGACTTTGGCGCTGTTCAGCATTCAGTCTCATGGAAAAGGGATCGAAAGCCGGGGGCGCACGCTGGATCCGTTTGAGAAGCACTTTGAATCGTATGGCTATGGATGGGGCGCGGTGTATCGGTATGGCGGAGGGGTTGGCCTGAACACGCTGGTGACGTATGTGTTTCATGCCTACGGACATCACAAGATGGAGCGCTGGGTTCCGCTGGTAGCGATTGGACACGCCGAAGCCTCGACGGGATATGCGCTCACCGGCTCACGACAGGGAAGCACAGGCTGGTAGGTTCGGCTATTCCGTGGGCAGGTTGGGGGGCAGATTAAAGAAGCGGTGGAAGTTGGCGAGGGCGTGGGAGCCGGCATCTTCAGGAGACAGGTTGCGGAGCTGGGCGAAGTGACGGGTGGTTTCGATTACGTAGGCCGGTTCGTTGCGTTTGCCCCGGTAGGGAGTGGGCGCGAGGTACGGGCAATCTGTTT
>Ga0302320_10018255_pt1 | contig 14160 bp, 10 predicted proteins | sample Bog_T0_3_FD_202130 | JGI IMG/M metagenome (GOLD analysis project Ga0302320, IMG submission 202130) | Peat permafrost microbial communities from Stordalen Mire near Abisko, Sweden - Bog_T0_3 | ecosystem: Environmental > Terrestrial > Soil > Wetlands > Peat | place: Sweden: Abisko, Stordalen Mire... | reverse complement strand
TACCACCCGCTCAACATACCGCTGAAAAGATTTGCCAACGGACGCCACAATAGTTACATGTTGTCGCGTCGGCGGCGGGTGGGAAGCGGCCGGGTGAACCACCCCGGCCAGCCGATGAATTTAACCATGAAGTTGCGCAAAGCACCCAGGCATCGGCCGCCAAGGCAATGGCTCCGCCCTTGCCCCCGATCAAAAACCAACATTCACAATTGGTAGTACATAATTAACCAAAAATTAAAAAATATATGCACAAAGACGAATGCCAAGAGATATCCACCACCGTCATTGAAACAACCCCAAAAGCGAGAGGGCTCGAATATTGGGTCCGGGACGAGGACGGGCGCGAGCGATCCTATTTTATTCGCGATCCAAAATTAACCGCGCGGGCGGGGCACGAACTCACAGAAATTCGCTATCGGGGCCACACCATCGCCATGCGTAATGAGGCAACCATGCGTAAAATCGTGGTTCTGGGCGGAGAAGATCTGCTTGGCCAGGGTCCACCGATCGTAAAACGGGGTTTGGGTTTCTGGGCGGTTTATTTTTTCTGCACCCTCCCACTGGCGTTGTGGGCAGCCACCTGGCACGATTCATACCCGCCCGAATATTGGCAAACCCACATAATAAAACATCTATTGGTAAACGGTGCCTGTCTGGTGGTGATCCTTGGATTGCTCATCATAAATCCTCTGCGGCTAATTTTTTGGAATGACGTCAAACGCTTCCGGCACAACCGGCGGATCAAGGCGGTCAATGCCACCATCCGCGCAATATACGACGAACTGTGACCATGAAAACCAATCAAAATGAAGCTCAAAATTCGGCTCCCGCGTACACTTCGTGTTCCGGCAAAATTCGGGCCTGTGTTTGGGAATCGCAGGAATCCAATGGCATCCGACACAAAATCGTCGTCAGCCGCTTGTTCAAAAGAGACGACGTGTGGCAACGGGGACGGACTTTTTATGCAAGTGAAGTTCCCGCGCTAGTGGAGGCCCTCAGCAAAGCTCAACAATGGGTGCAGCGGCGGCACCGGCAATTGGAATTGCCAAGACACCCTGAACCAGTGGCGCGGTAATTTTGCGGTTGATACCGCAACAGGTACCGGGCTCTGGTGGAGACCAACCCGCGACCAAGGCCCGTGAAGGGCTGGCCGGATGGCAAAAATTGCCGTCCGGCCATTTATTTTGCCATAACGCGGCCAGAGCCGCGTAGGATAACAAGATTTCCCCGTCATCCTGATCGCCCAACTGCACTGCTCGGAGCAGTGCAGTTGGGCGATCACGCGCGCGTGCGCGAGGGCTCACCTATGCCTGCGTCCGACGCAGGCATAGGCTACGGACGCTATCATGTCAAGAATATAAGCCGATTTGAGGCTTGTAATGGCCATTGTTTTGTCAGAAATAGTAGGTAGTATTTCTGACAGGAAATGAAACCGGTATTGCATGAAAACCATTGATGCCAGCCTCAGAAGTCGCATTTACGGAAGCGGGAGGGGTGCAGCCTTCACCCCGAATGATTTTTTAGACCTTGGCAGTCGGGATGCCGTGGACAAAGCGCTATCGCGACTGGTCATCAAAGGCACGGTCCGGCGCCTGGCACGGGGGCTCTATGAATATCCACGCGAGCATCCGGAATTGGGCAGATTATCCCCCGACATTGAACGGGTGGCAAAGGCACTAGCCGGGAAAGATCGGATTCGGTTGCAACCCACGGGAGCATACGCCACCAATCTGTTGGGCCTGTCTGAACAGGTCCCGGCCAAAGTCGTTTTTCTTACGGATGGCCCTTCGCGCAACGTAAAAATCGGCCGGCAGGAAATCCAGTTGCGACGCACCACCCCCCGCAATATGGCGGCGGCAGGCCGATTGAGCGGGCTGCTCATGCAGGCTTTCCGGCATTTGGGTCAGACGCAGATAACGCCAGACCGCATGGCCCATCTGAAAAGCACGTTGCCTGCCAAGGAGATGCATCAATTATTGAAGGATCTTCCACTGGCACCGGCATGGATGCATCCACACTTCCGACAACTGGCCGAGGTTGAATCGTGAATCTGGAATTCTTCCAGCGAGCCGCCTCGGACCAGTACCTGATCATTCAGGAAACGGCCGCCAGGCGCGGCATTCTGCCGGTGATGGTTGAGAAAGATTTTTGGGTTTCATGGACACTGGCAGTGTTGTTCACCCATCCGGATTTCGCCGAACAGCTTGTTTTCAAAGGCGGAACTTCGCTTTCAAAAGTGTTCGGGATCATTGAACGGTTTTCAGAGGACATTGATTTATCCGTCAGCCCTGCATTTCTCGGCATCAGCGAGGAATCGGTGGAACAAGCCACCAGCCGGCACCAGCGCACAGAACGGATGAGGGAATTGGAATCGGCCTGCATCGTGGGCGTGCGCGAGCGGTTCGTTTCTGAATTGGAACGGATCGCCAATGAATCTTTGGGAAAGCGCACTGACGGGGTGCCTTGGATGGAGTTTCAAGTGGACGCCACCACCCATTCACCGGTGGTGTTGTTCCACTATCCATCCAGCGCACCGACTGGATTTGATTATTTGCGGCGATTCGTGAAAATGGAATTTGGCTCATTGACCGATCAGAGGCCGGTGGGAAAGCACACCATTCAACCATGGGTGGCGGATGAATTTCCGCAACAGCTTGCCGATTTCCGATGCCAGCTGGTGGCATTGGAACTGGAACGGACATTCTGGGAAAAGGCCACGATCTTGCATGCGGAATATCATCGCGACCCTGCCAAGCCAATCCGCGACCGATTTTCCCGACATTATTCAGATATGGCGGCCCTGGCCAGGCACGCCGTGGCGGAACGCGCGTTAGCGCGTGATGATTTACGGCAGCGTGTGGCCAGTTGGAAAAGCCGATTCTTCGCCGCCAGTTGGGCGCGTTATGATCAGGCCAAACCCGGCACCTTTCGCCTTGTACCGCCGGATTCCCGGCGGCGAGAGCTGGAACAGGATTATTACGCCATGCGTGACATGTTCCTCAACACACCGCCGAAGTTTGAGAACATTATGGAAACAGTGTCCGAATTGGAAAAACAAATAAATAAACCGAAACCACTTTTTTAACGATTGCCCCGTTTGAACAAAAAAATTGCACATTCAGCAGATGCCCTGACAATCCGTCAATAAATCAATTTGAATCAGCGGGATGCCTGCCACATAATGCGAAAGTCGCATGAAAATTCAGCTAATTAATTTTATCATGAGGAACCGCCAAGGTGACGGAGGCCTCGTGCTGCTTGCCACTCAACACAAGTGCCATTCATGATTGACAACTGCATCGAAAAAACTCTGAAACGGGAACTATTGCAATGGTTCGCAGAAAATCCTCCGCGCGATGGCAGCCAATTCGCAGACGCCGGAGATGTCGTAATTTCAACGGCTAAAAATGCTCGCTCCGAAAATCAAGATCGGGCGATTTATGCCCAGTTCATGTCTGAGCGAACCGAACGCTGTTTTTCGTTGCTGGCTGTTCTCGATGGAATCGGGGGAATGATTGAAGGAGGAAGGTGCGCAGAAGTTGCAATTGCTTCGATTCTGTCAAGCCTGGTCAGTTTGAGCAGATTCAACAATCGTGTCACTCTTGTAGAAGCATTGACAATCGCCAACAGCGCAGTTTGGGAGGAATACAAAGGGCGCGGCGGTGCGACGTTTGCCGGAGTATTTTATGAAAACAAACACGCGAGATCAGTGAACATTGGCGACAGTCGCGTATATAGCTACGATTCATCACGAGGAATAATGCGCCTATCTTCTGATGACAGACTTGGCGATCAGTTCGCAAAACTGAAAGGCCTTGAAAACGTATCACTGAACCCTGAAATCGCTGATAGGCTCGGCCAATATCTTGGGATGGCAGGACGAACAACCCCAAATATAAAGGCCCTTGATGACGCAGTTCTTCGCTCTCCCCAGAATTATATTCTGATTTCAACAGATGGAGCACATGTCGCGGGGGAACAATTCATAGCTAGCACAATTCGCAGCCATTTTCAGACAGGAGCAATCGCTGACGCAATAATTAAACAGGCTTCAATAGAAGCCAACGCTGATAATGCAACAATTTTATGCGCGAAAGCAACGGCGGTTCAAGCCGACAATAGAAACTACCATTCCCCATTTGAGCATTTGCGGGTGGCATCGATAAATGGAGTGTTTAATTTCGCAATCCAAAATAGCCTTTTAAAAATCCAGCCCAGTCCACGCCCATTTCGATCAAGGGATAAAAGAAAACAGCGTTCGGAACAACCCCAGGAAAAGAAATCACCGATAACAGAGGAAAGCAAACCAGTCGATCCTTTAGAAAAGCCCTCCATTGGAAAGCGTGCCAAACAAAAAGTCACAATCCAGCAATTAACATTTAAACCAATACCGGATAATGAATCTTCCTAGCAGATACAAGCCTACCGGAAGCTACTTTGAAGGTGGCCAAGGGATTGTCACAATTTGGAACGATATTTCTCTAGGCAGAGATGTAGCCGTAAAGGTTCTTTCGTCCAATGGAATCGGTGGATCCCTCCTAGATGAAGCCGCGCTGCTTGGCTTGATCAAATCTAAGCACGTTGTTGAAATATATGAAATCGGCACAGATGCAACTACTGGAAGAGATTACTTAATAATGGAATTTGTTTCTGGTTCCGAGTTGGCGGGTTATGCTCCTGAAAATATTCGATCACTTTATCTAACTTTATTTCAGGTTGTATCTGGCATTGAAGATATTCACGAGGCGAGTTGCATACATCGAGACTTAAAACCTAATAATATTAAGTACGACGGCGCCAATATAATAAAAATTATCGACTTCGGCATTGGGGCACGACGAAATCCTGTTTCCACGGATTCAGGTCGCGGCACCGATGGATATCGCGGGCCTGAATACTTTAAGGATGTAATCCAGCTTACAACTGCGACTGACATATATGCGTTTGGAGCCATCGCTTATGAGTTTTGTTTTGGAGCGCTTGACCCGTTGCTTTTCGACGTTCCACCGAGCCCGCCGCCTTCCTTTACGACAGCTTCTATAGGTCCGTCTCAATCCAAAATTGCGCCTGAGATTGCCTCAATCTTAGACCTTTGTTTTCAAGCAATTCCAACCAGTCGACCGAAAGCACTCGAAATTAAAAGACTGTTGGCCAAACATTTGCTGCGCAACCAACATGTTGCTAATTTTGTGCATGATGGGATTTTATACGATGTCTCACATACATCAAATCAATGCACAATAACAGCTTCCAAGGGGAGCTTTGTGGTTCAATATAATGGTCTGGACTTCATCCTTGTAAGTGTCACCGGTGAGGTGTTCGTAAATGGCATCGCAGCAGCAATTGGGATGCGACTTCCCGGATCGTGCGTGATTATTATAGGTGCCGGTTCGGGACCTAACCGGATCTTTATACCATTTAACGTTTCCCACCCGGAGGTGATTTTATGAATATTGTGAAGCCTAGACTTGATGTTGGCTCGATGCTCATCGAACGCTACAAAATCGTTGGTGAAATTGGTCAAGGCGGTATGCAACAAGTTTTTCTCGCAAATGACCTCTCACTAAAGCGAGATGTTGCCATCAAGGTCCCCATAAATTCATCCGCAGAGAAAAGGTTTGAACGGAGCGCTCGCCTGAGTGCTAATATCGTTCATCCAAATATTGCGAAAACGTTAGATTATGCCAACTCGAATGGTTTGGAATTTTTAGTTGAGGAGTTAATTCCGGGCTCTGATTTGCAACAAAGACTTGATAATCATTTCATTCATCTTGACCCTCACCTGACCGCCCATATCGTTCATCACTTGGCAAAAGCTGTCGCCGCCATGAATCAACGAGGAATCATTCATCGCGACCTGAAACCGAGTAATATCATGGTTTCGAGCGACATGGGTTTGCAGGGTGTGAAAGTCACGGATTTCGGAGTTGCTACGATGGCAGATGCGGAAATTATCGATGCGGTTAAAGGTGGATTGGAGTCGATCGGGCAGTCGAAAACCGTTGTTGGTGCATTAGCCTTTATGGCACCAGAACTGATTAAGCGTGGTGATGGCACTAACCGAATCAAGTGTGATGTATGGTCGATTGGAGCGATTTTATATTTTTTGCTCTTTGGAGAGTATCCATTTGGCAATGAACTAGCCGCGATACAAAACATATTAAATGGTAAATATCCAGACAGGTCAGCCCAAGTGAATGGCTCTAAATTGCAATTTCGGAGTTTAATAAAATCACTTTGGGAAATAACGCGGAGTTGTCTTAAAATGTCAGTCGATGATCGTCCATCTGCTCTGGATGTTGTAAAACTTTTCTCCAGTGTCACATATTCTGGCGCACCGCGAGCACTTGGCAGGGTCAAGTATATTTCACAAAATTACGGGTCTTTTGGGTTTATTTTGCCAGATGAAGGTGCAGATGACGTTTTCTTCCACTTTGATAGTTTTTTTGGTGAGCGTCCTACAAACGGTATTCGTGTTACGTACTCTTCCTTTCCAGGTTCGCCTCAATCAAGAGCCTTTCCAGTAGTTCCCTGCAAAATTTAACGGAATTCATGGCAAAACTCACTCTCAGTCAGCTCTCCGGCCTGTTGTTTCGCGCTTGTGACGACTTGCGCGGGAACATGGACGCCTCTGAGTACAAAGAATACATCTTCGGCATGTTGTTCCTGAAACGGATGAGCGACTTGTTCGATCAGGAGCGGGAAAAGCTGGCTAAGGACCTCAAAACACGGGGAATGAGCGAAAAGGCCATTGCCGCACAGCTCGACAACCCGGACAAATACACGTTTTTCGTCCCGCCAGAAGCCCGATGGAATTATGTGGACGATCATGGCAAAAACAAAGGGATCGCCCATCTTAAAGTCAACGTAGGTTCCGGCTTGAATAAGGCTCTGGAAGCGCTGGAAGATGCGAACGTGGAGTCCCTGCAAGACGTCCTCAAACACATCAATTTCAACCGCAAGATCGGGCAGCGCACCTTGGATGACGACACGCTGGCCAATTTCGTCCAAAACTTCGAAAAAATCCCGTTGCGGGACGAAAACTTCGAATTTCCCGACCTGCTGGGCGCCGCCTACGAATACCTGATCAAATTTTTTGCCGATTCCGCCGGCAAAAAAGCCGGGGAATTTTACAGCCCGGCGGACGTGGTCCGGGTGCTGATTGAAATTCTCGACCCCCAGCCTGGCATGAGCGTGTATGACCCGACCGCCGGGTCAGGCGGCATGCTGATACAATCCCGCGATTATGTCGCCGAATGCGGCGGCGACCCGCGCGATCTGTCATTTTACGGACAGGAATCCATCGGCACGACCTGGTCTATCTGCAAAATGAACATGCTCTTGCATGGCATTCCACATGCGGATATTCGGCAGGAAGACACGATTCGTCGTCCGCAGCACAAGGACGAAAGCAACGAGCTTAAACGATTCGGCCGGATCGCCGCCAATCCCCCGTTCAGCCAGAATTATATCCGGAAAGACATCGAATATCCCGGTCGTTTCGCGGTCTGGATGCCGGAAAAAGGCAAAAAGGCCGACCTCATGTTCGTTCAGCACATGATTGCCGTCCTAAAAGCCGATGGCAAGATGGCCACCATCATGCCGCATGGCGTCCTCTTCCGAGGAGGTGAGGAAAAGGAGGCCCGCAAACATTTCATTGAGCGCGGCTGGCTGGAAGCCATTATTGGTCTGCCGGCCGGGTTGTTTTACGGCACGGGCATTCCGGCCTGTGTGCTGGTGATCAATAAAAAAGACGCCGCCAAACGCAAACATGTATTTTTCATCAATGCCGACCGTGAATACCGCGAAGGCAAAGCACAGAACTTTCTCCGGCCGGAGGATATCGCGAAAATCGTCCAGGTTTATCGCGACCGGAAGGATGTCACCGCCTATGCCCGGTCGGTGCCGGTGGAGGAAATCGCAGCCGAGGAATTCAATTGTAACATCCGGCGGTATGTGGACAACGCCCCGCCGCCGGAACCGCACGACGTGCGCGCCCACCTGCAAGGAGGCGTGCCCGTGGCGGAAATCGAATCTCTCAGCCATTTCTGGACAAATTATCGCGGCCTACGTGACCGGGTGTTTGTACCGCGCAAAAAGGACACTGTTTACGCCGACTTCGCCCCCGCCGTCACTGACCGGCGTGCGCTGGGCGAACTGGTCAAGACCGACGCCAGTATTGCCAAAGCACATGGCAAATTCCTGGCCACCCTCGAAATGTGGTGGCAGAAAAACCTGGCCCATGTCGAGGCGCTGGCCCCAGCAGCCGGCAAAAAGGGCAACGTCTATGAACTCCGCCGCCGCCTGCTGGACAGCATCAGTGAGATATTCGCCGGCCAACACATTCTCACCGGCCATCAGGTGCGCGGTGCGCTGGCCCGGTATTTTGAATTCTTCAAGCCCGAATTCAAATCCGTTGCATTCAGTGGCTGGGGACCGGAACTCATCCCCGATGAAGATATTTTGCAAAGCCAATTCCCCGAAGTGCTGGCCGAAATGGAAAAGAACCGGTTGCGCCTCGCCGAACTGGCCGCTCTCTTTGCCGCCGCCGATGAGGAAGATTACGAGGACAGCGACGACAACGGCGTGCTGCCCGGTGACGAAGTGAAACGGCTCAAAGCCGAACTCAAAGAGGCCAATGCCCAGGCGAAACTGGCGAAGCGGGAAAACCGCGATGGGAAAAAATTCACCGCCACCGCGACGGAAATTGAAAAACGGCTTGCCCGGCACAAGGCACTCGAAGACGAAGCCAGGGAACTGAACGCCGCCCTCAATGCCACCGAGAAAAAACAGGCGGAACTGGTGGCCGCAGCGCGAGCGAAAATTGACTGGGACGAAGCTCGCCGGGTGATCATTGCCCGGTTGCACCGGATTCTGGCGGAGACGTATGAAGGCTACCTGCGTGCCGACCAGCGGGCCATGCTGGGCGTGTTGGAAAATCTGCACGCGAAATACGCGGTTACGGCCCACACTATTGAAAAACAGCGTGACGCCGCAGTGGCGAAGCTGAAAACCTTTTTGCAGCAATTGGGGTATGAGTGAATTTCAAGAGCTGCATATTGGAGATCATATCTCACTACTTTCGGGGTTTCCGTTTAGCTCGGATCGTTTCAATCAGAACGAAGGCACTCGGTTAATTCGTATTCGCGACCTTTTAGAATCGGACGGTGACAAAACCTATTACCGTGGTTTATTTGATTCCACTTGGCTTGTGAAGCCAAAAGATATCCTGATTGGGATGGACGGTGATTTTAATATTGTCCGCTGGCAAGGTGATGAAGCGCTTCTCAATCAGCGGATTCTTAAAGTGGAAGCCAAACCTAACGGTTTAATTGACCAGGACTATTTTTTTTACTGGTGTGGCCCTTACTTGTCGCAGGTTCACAGTCGAACCGCTGCAACCACAGTCAAACATCTCTCCACGAAAGACATTGCTAAAGCCAAGGCATTGTTTCCGTCCAATAAGCAGCAGCAGCGGATTGCGGAAATTTTGCAGACGGTGGACTTGGCGATTGAGGAGACTGAGGCGTTGGTGAAAAAGTGGCAGAAAATCAATGCGGGCTTTATGCAGGACCTCTTCGCTCGTGGTGTCACGCCCAGCGGAAAACTTAGGCCTAGTCGCAGAGACGCTCCCGAATCTTATAGAGAAACACCTCATGGCTGGATTCCAAAAGATTGGAAAGTATCATGTTGTGCGGATGAATTCACGATTGATTCAGGGATCACGCTTGGTCCTCATCGGAGACCGAACAAATCGCCTTATCCATATCTTCGAGTGGCGAACGTCTTCCGAGACCGAATAAACCTCGATGAAGTGACTCGGTTGGAAGCAACGCTAGAAGAAGCTAGGCAAAAAGCCCTCAAAACTTATGATCTTCTTGTTGTAGAGGGGCACGCGAACCGCAATGAAATTGGAAGGTGTGCAATGGTATATAATAATGCCGAGGGAATGCTTTTTCAGAATCACCTTTTCCGGTTGAGGGCGATCCGTCTTGATCCTTGCTATTCGTTGCTCTGGCTAAATTCGTCACACGCCCAGCATTATTGGGAATCAAAATGCGCGACCAGTTCTGGTCTCAATACGATCAATCGCAAACTTTTAGGAGCGATGCCGGTGCTCGTTCCCACGTCACAAGAGCAGACCAGAATCGTTGAAGCCATTTTTTCTTATCGTGAAATGGAAGGGGCTCACATTTCCAGCGTTGCCAAACTCCGCGCCCAGAAGCAAGGGCTCATGCAAACCTTGCTAACAGGACGCGTTCGGGTCAAGATCGGCCACACCTAATTTACACCAAATCACACCACAACCCGGAGCATTAAATGTCAAAGATTCATGTCACAGCCAAACCGGATTTCCTTGAAACATTGACTACAGCCCGTCCTCTGCTTGCGTTGGCCGAGCTGGTATGGAATGGATTTGATGCCGGTTCAAACCAGGTCGAGGTGAATCTCGACATGAACAAAATGGATGGAATCGAATCCATTCGAGTCCGTGATTTCGGCAGCGGTATTGACCACGCACAGGTGGAAAAATTCTTCGGTAGCCTCGGGGATTCATGGAAAAAGAACAAAAGCCGTCAAAATGGGCGGGCGTTACACGGAAAAAGCGGCAAGGGACGGTTCCGCGCCTTTGCGCTTGGGACCATGGTTGACTGGAACACAACCTACAAGGGTGCTGATCAAAAATCCCGCAGTTATCGCATTCGTGGACTGGCCATATCCTTGGATGACTTTGAAATTTTCGATCCTGCCATCGTAGACAATACCCCAACGGGCACGGAAGTTGTCATTTCAAATCTTAAACACGATTTCGGCTCACTGACCAATGACACGGCCCCGCGTGAACTGGCCAAATTATTTGCCGCTTATCTGACCGAATATCCGGACCTCTCCCTGAAATATAATGGTGTGCGAATTGAACCTAAAGATGCGCAGTTGCACAGCAAGGATTATCCCTTGGGCGAAGTGGCGCTCAGTGACAATCGAACGGCAAAAGTCTCAGTGTCGGTCGTTGAATGGAACATTCCGACCGACCGGACGATTCATCTGTGCGACGCCAGCGGCGTAGCTCTGCATGAAACGCCGTCGGGCCCACAGATTCGTGCACCTGGATTCAATTTCACCGCATACGTCAAATCCGACCATTTCCGGGAGTTGGACAAAGAGAACAAATTGATGCTGGAAGACCTGCACCCGGATGTTGACGCCATCGTCCGTGCGGCCAAGAGCAAAATCAAGGACCACTTCCGCCGTCGTCTCCTCGAAAATCAGGGCCAGATCATTGAGCGTTGGAAGAAGGAGCAGATTTATCCCTACGCCGATCAGACAGCTGTTAATCCCGTCGAAGAAGCGGAGCGGCAGGTGTTTGACATTCTCGCGGTCAACGTCGAAAGCTATTTGCCGTCTTTCGAGGACGCAGACACGAAATCTAAGAAATTTATTTTCCGTTTGCTCGCTCAGGCGGTCAGCGAAAACCCAGAATCCGTTCAGAAAATCATCGGTGACGTGCTGGGCTTGAAAAAGGAAGCGCAGGACGAATTTGCCGAATTGCTCCGCAGCACACCGCTGTCGTCCATCATCAGTTCGGCGAAAATTGTCGCCAACCGCCTAGATTTCCTGCACGGCTTGGAGACCCTGTTGTTCCAGCCTGACAATAAAAAACGGCTGCTGGAGCGGGATCAATTGCACAAGATTCTGGAAAATGAGGCATGGTTATTTCATGAAGAATTCGGTCTTGCCGGCAGCGAAGAACGTTTGGAAGAAGTGCTGCAAATTCATTTGGGTAAGCTTGGCAAACGCTCAGACGACACGGAACCCGTGAAACTTTCCGACGGTAAAACCGGGCGCGTGGATATGATGCTGTCCAAGGCCATCGAGCCACGACCGGGCGAATATGATTATTTGATTGTAGAATTAAAGCGCCCAACCAAAAAAATTGACGACGAAGTCGTGACGCAGATCAAGAAATATGCGCGCGCCGTGGCCACCGACGAACGGTTCAGTGATATTCCCGCGCGCTGGACATTCATGGCCATCTCAAATGAGCTGGATGATTTTGCCAAAGGCGAGGCAAACCAACGCGGATGGCCAAGAGGTCAGATTGCTGATGACGCCGACCTAAATATAACGGTCTGGGTGAAAACTTGGGCGGAGGTCATCAACAACGCACGGGCGAGGCTGGCATTTGTAAACAAGCAACTCGCGTATCAGGCGACCAACGATACTGCCAAAGCTTACCTGAATAAGACCCACGCAAAATTTATCCCCAAAGACGGTGAGCCGGTTGATGAAGCAAAAGCAGCCACCGCTGAAAAACCGGCGGATTCAAAAGCTTGATTCATGTCGGAATACTTCCATGTCGAAAAACCGTTCCTCGACCAGCTCGCCGCGCTGGGATGGAAGATTATTGACCAGGGACATGGACTAATTCCGTCCGATCCAGCCGTCAGTCTGCGGGTGAGCTTTCGAGAATGGATGTTGCCCGAAATATTCCGTAACGCCGTCCGCGCCCTCAATAAAACCCAGGACGGCGGGGAATGGCTGACCGATCGGCAACTGGAAGATTTGCGCGACCAGCTTCTGCGCCATCCCAACCGAACCCTGCTGGAAGCAAATGAGGCCGTTCAAAAGCTCCTATTCAAGGCACAGGTGGATGTAAACGAACTGACCAATGAGCCCGACCCGGTCGTTCAACTGATTGACTTTGCCCACCCGGAACGGAACGTATTCCATGCCATCAATCAATTCAGGATTGAGACGCCGGGATGCGTGAAAAGTTGCATCATCCCGGACATTGTTCTGTTTGTGAACGGCATTCCGCTCGTGGTGATCGAGGCGAAAATTGGTGACGCTAACACCGCTAACCCCCTCCATGCCGCTTTTGAACAATTATTGCGTTACCGTAACGGGCGATCCGAAACCATCGCCGCTGGTTTGCGTGAAGGCGAACCACGGCTGTTTCATTCAAACCTTTTACTCGTCCGCACATGTGGGGAAAAAGCTGAATTTGGCACCATCACATCCGGTACAGAGTATTTTTATGCCTGGAAGGACATCTGGCCCGAAAGCCGGCGGACATATACTCCGCCATTGGGCGTTGAGCGGGAACAGGAAAAGATGATTCAAGGTCTGCTGGCACCGGATACATTACTGGACGTCCTGCGCACCTGCACCGTGTTCATGGACACGGATTCCGGCAAACGGGCGAAAGTGGTCTGCCGTTACCAGCAATACCGGGCGGCTAAACGCCTTTTGAAACGATTGCGCGCGGGCAAAACGCCGGCTGAACGTTCCGGGGTGGTATGGCACACACAAGGGTCTGGCAAATCACTCACCATGGTGTTTGTCGCCCGAATGATACGCGCGTCAATGGACCTGGCTGATTTCAAGATCATCATGGTTAATGACCGACTGGACCTTGAAGATCAATTGACGGCGACGGCCCGGCTCATCGGCGGGAAGGTTAACGTCATCGACAGCACGCAGGAACTACGGGAACATTTAAGCAATAAAGCGTCCGACGTTAACATGGTGATGGTTCACAAATTCATGGAGCGCGTCGAGGAGTTGCCCATGGTGCTAAAGGACGCACTTGTTGCCTATGGCAAACCACCATCGGCAGACACCTTTGGAAGAGTCAATCTGTCAGACCGCATTCTGTTGATGATTGATGAAGCGCACCGCACCCAAAGTTCAGACTTGGGAGATAATCTGTTTGAAGCTTTTCCCCACGCCACCCGTGTCGCCTTCACTGGAACCCCATTGGTCACCGAGCAACACGGCAATAGCCGGACGGTCAAACGTTTTGGCGAATACATTGACACCTACAAGTTGATGGATGCCGTTAATGATGGGGCGACGCTCCAAATCTTGTATGAGGGCCGAACCGCAGACAGCGCCCTGAAAGATAAACATGGGTTCGATACCAAGTTTGAGGATTTATTCCGGCAGCGAACCGAGGCAGAAATCGCCGCCATCAAAAAGAAATACGGGGCTTCGGGGGATATTCTGGAAGCGGAAAAGCGAATCGGCGCCATCGCCCGTGACTTAGTGGCCCACTATCTCGACAATATTCTGCCCGATGGATTTAAAGCCCAGGTGGTTTGCCATTCCAAACTCGCTGCCATCCGTTACCAAAAAGCCATCCGAGAGGCGCTGGCG
>Ga0302320_10018247_pt1 | contig 14163 bp, 10 predicted proteins | sample Bog_T0_3_FD_202130 | JGI IMG/M metagenome (GOLD analysis project Ga0302320, IMG submission 202130) | Peat permafrost microbial communities from Stordalen Mire near Abisko, Sweden - Bog_T0_3 | ecosystem: Environmental > Terrestrial > Soil > Wetlands > Peat | place: Sweden: Abisko, Stordalen Mire... | reverse complement strand
AACCACGGCGATCCCCTCTGGCTTTGACGGCAAGCCGGTTGTTGTGGGCGATCGGGTGCAATGCAGTCACCCGGCACGATGCGGCGGTGAGTGTGCGCGCCGGATTCCGCGGGCAGGAAATCTCGGCGCTGTGGTCGGCGAAAGGATGGAAGTTGCGCGAGGAACCGGCGGGTTGGTTCAGCCATCGGTTTGTCGCGGCGAAGAAATGAAACCGATCACGATCATCGGCGGCGGGCTGGCGGGGTTGACGCTGGGGGTGGCGTTGCGGCAGCGCGAGGTTCCGGTGACGGTTTTTGAGGCGGGGCGGTATCCGCGGCATCGGGTGTGCGGGGAATTTGTGAGCGGACGGGGACGCGAAGTTTTGCGACGGCTGGGTTTGGAGGAAAAGTTTTTCGCAGCGGGAGCGCGGTGCGCCCCGACGGCGGCGTTTTATTCGCGCCGCGGCCGGGAGTTGCGCGCGGATTTGCCCGAATCGGCGTTATGTTTGACACGTTACGCGATGGATGCATTGCTGGCGGCGGAGTTCGCGAAGTTGGGCGGCCAATTGCGCGTCGCCGTGCGCCGCCCGGAAGAGCCCGGCGAAGGCGTGGTTCGCGCCACCGGGCGGCGGACCAGGGCGGCGGTGCAAGGATGGCGGTGGTTTGGGCTCAAGGCACATGCCCGCGGCGCGCGGCTTGCGATGGACGTCGAGGTGCATTTATTGCCGCACGGCTACGTCGGGCTTTGCCGGGTCACGGATGACTTGGTCAACGTGTGCGGGCTTTTTCGAAGCCGCACCACGGTTCCGGATCTGGCGCAGAACTGGCCAGGATGGTTGCGGGGTGAAGGCTGCGAAAACGAGGCTTTGCACGCACGCCTTGAGGATGCGGAGTTTTCTTTCGACAGTTTTTGTTCGGTGAGCGGACTTTGTTTGCATCCGCAATCGGCGGCGGAGCACCAGGGATGTTGCATCGGGGATGCCGTGACGATGATCGCGCCATTTACGGGCAATGGGATGTCCATGGCGTTCGAGTCGGCGGAAATCGCGGTCGGGCCGCTGTCCCAGTATAGCGAAGGGAAGACCTCCTGGGAATCAGCGCAGACGGCGGTGGCGCAGGGCTGCGACCAGGCTTTCGGACGGCGATTGAAATGGAGCCGGTTCCTGCAGAACCAGTTTTTCAACGGCCGTTTGGGTGACGTGTTGATCTCGGTGGGAGCCCACGCGCCTGGACTTTGGCGGTTTTTTTATTCGCGGACGCGGTGACGGTGGAAAATGGCCGCGTTCTGCCGAACGCCGCTACGGGTGCGGGGACGGCAATCCCGTATTAAGGTTAGTCCTTGATCTTCCGATAGTAAGGGAACAAATGGATGAATTCGCTCAGCTTTGTCCTTTGCCCATCCGGCAATCCGACAGCAAGCCGGTCCCGAACCGCTGTCTGGCCACCGTCCGGTGGTTGCGCCTATGAACGCGCCGGCCAATAGTGGCGTGGATTTTTACGTGGCGCACGAATCGATCAAAGCGACCATTCTCACTTCGTTGCTGACGGTGTGGGTGTTGATCGGCGTGTTTGTTTATTTGAACCGTTACACCAAGCGCCGTTACTTCACGGTCTGGACGACGGCGTGGCTGTTTTATGTGGTGTGGCTGACGCTCAACCTGGGCGATCTCGGGACGGAACATTCGCCGTTGCGCCTGATGGCGGAGCAATGGTGCGTGGCGACGACCGCGGTGTTTCTCATGTGGGGCAGCTTTCGCTTTTTGGGATTGCGCGTACGCGAGATGGCGTTCGGACTTTTGCTGGCTTTCCTGTTTTTGTGGAGTTACGTCGGGGTATATCAACTGGGAAGACCGTTTGTGGCGGTGATTTCGCTTTTCGCATTGATTGGGCTGGCCGGCATCATTACGGGGATGGGATTTGCCCGGCACCGTTGCCGCAAGGGTTACATTGGGGCGAGCATGTTGGCGCTGGGATTCAGCATGTGGGGCGCCTACTTTGCCACCTATCCATTGGTCGAACGCGTGCCGGATTTGCTGGCGACCGGGTTTTTCCTGTCGGCCGTGCTGCAATTGTTCATCGCGGTGGCAATGATTATCCTGGTGCTGGAGGAAGCGCGCACCACCAATCACGCCGCGCTGGAAAACCTCCGTTCGGAGAAGGCCAAGGCGATGGAGTTGCAAAGCGCGGTCAGTTCAACCGAGCACCGTTACCGCAATCTTTTCAATCGCGCCGGCGACGCCATCGTCGTCACGGCGGCGGGCGACCTGCAAATCCTGGACTTGAACGAGCCGGCGTCGCGGCTGCTGGGACTGAGTGCGGACGAGGCGCGGCAACAGTCTCTGCCCACGTTTTGCCTGGCGGGCGGACGGGTGGAACCGGTGGAGGGAGACACCGAGCAATGGGTCAAGCGTGTCTGCGCCGGACGCACCTTGCGGGTGTTGAAAAAGAACGGCGGCATCGTGACGTCGGAAGTGGAAAGTTCGCGCATCAATTTCAATGGCCGGGAAGCCTTCCAGTTTTTCTTCCGCGAAGTGACCGACCGCAGCCGGCTGGAACAGCAATTGCGGCACGCGGAGAAGCTTTCCAGCATGGGCCGGATGATCTCCGGAGTGGCGCACGAATTGAACAATCCGATGTCGGTGATCAAGGGCTACCTCGATTTGGTGCTGGCGCATCACGACATCAGCGCGCAGACCCGGGCGGACCTGGAGAAGGTCACCCAGGAATGCAACCGCGCCGCCAAACTGGTGCGAAATTTTCTGTCCTTTACACGTGAGCAGCCGTCGCGCCGCGAGATGATTGATGTCAATACTGTAATTGAAGGGGTGGCCGATTTGCGCCGGCCCGATATTCTGGCGGCACGGGTGGAATTGTTTCTGGCCCTTTCCCGGGATTTGCCGCCCACGTCGGCCGATCCGGACCAGGTGCAACAACTGGTCATCAATCTCCTCAACAACGCCTTGCAGGCAATGGAAAAGGCGCCTGCCCCGCACACCCTGCGAATCACCACCCGCCGGAAAACTGCGGAGACGCTGGAGATTACCATCGAGGACAGCGGGCCGGGGGTGCCCGCCGAACTGGAGAGCCGGATTTTCGAGCCGTTCTTCACCACGAAACCGGTGGGTGACGGCACCGGCCTGGGGCTGTCCATCGCGCACAGCATCATGGTCGAGCATCATGGACGTATCCGCTACGAGCGCTCGTCCCTGGGCGGCGCCGGTTTTCATCTGGAATTTCCGCTCGTGACCACGACGCCGGCCCCGGCTCCGGAGGCGTCTCCAGCGGCGCCCGCGTCCGCCAGCCACCGCGTCCGCGCGCGCGTCTTGGTCTTGGACGACGAACAATCCATCGCCGATTTGCTCTCCGAAATGCTCGCGGTCCTGGGCCATCTTCCGGAAGTCTGCCTGAACCCGGCCGTTGCGCTGGAGATGCTGGCCAAGGCCGAATTTGATCTGGTGATTTCCGATTTCCGGATGCCGGTGATGAACGGGGAGCAATTTTACCAAGCGCTGATCAAGACTCATCCCCGTCTGGCCCGCCGCGTCATTTTCCTGACCGGCGACGTGATCAACGAAGAGACGCAGCATTTCCTGGCCTCGACCGGCAATCCCCATCTTGACAAGCCGTTTCAACTGACCCGGCTGGAGGCGGTCATCGGGGAAATCCTCACCACGGTGGAAGAGCCCGTCGCGGCGTAATGAGAGGCGGGAAGTCCTATTCGTCGCATGGCTAGGGAGCCCGAACGGAGCAAAAGCGCACTGGATCGTTTGGCGTCGCCTGCGTGGTGAACTGATAAAGGCCAGGAGCCGTGTTCGAGGCAGTGCCAACCACCGTCCAGGCGCTAATCGGCAAAGACAGGTTGGTGGCGGACAGAACAGTGAAGGACGCGCCGACCGAGTTGGTGCAGCAGAACTGGCAAGTGCCGCCTCCCAGCGCCTGCACACCGGTCAGGATCGGCGGAAGGCAGGTCACTTCCTGCGTGACGGGGATGTTGTGGCCGAGCAAAGTGACGTTGGCTGTGCGGCTGGAACCGGTGTCAGCGGTGCAGGAAAAACTCACCACGCCGTTGGCGGTGCCATTGATGGTCAGCCACAACTGGTCGCTGGCGGGGGAGAATGGCGTGAGCAGATTGGCCGTGACCGGCAATACCGGTGGCAACGCATCGTTGCCCGCCGGGAGATTTTCCAACTTGGGAGTCGCCGCCACGAAAGCACACGGCATCTCCCTGATCGTATGGTTACCAAAGTCTGCGACGTAAACATTTCCCGTCCGGTCCACTGCCACGCCATAGGGAGAACTCACTCCGGAAGAGAGCAAGGTGGAGAGCAGGCCATTGGCTGCCGTCCATTTCAGGATTGCGTGGTTACCCTCACTGGCGATGTAAACATTTCCAGCCCCATCTACCGCCACGCTGTCCGGTTGGTTCAACCCCGAAGGCACCAGGGTTGTCACGGTATTGTTGGCTGCAGTCCACTTCTTGAGAGCATTGTGGCCGGTGTCGGCGATGTAGAGATTTCCCGAGGCATCGACCGCCACACCTTGGGGGTAATTGGCGGAGGGCACGAGCGTCGTGACCGGCTGTGCCGCGACATAAGTTGAACCGGCCTGGGTGACCGTGAGCGTCTGGGCGGCGATAGTGAGGGTGTTGGAACGCGTCGCGCCCAAATTGGCATCGTAAGTGAAAACCACATTCGTGCTGCCGGTGCCCTGCTGATTGGCTTGGCTTAAATGCAACCTTGAAGCATTCGCAGCGTCCATCCAAGTGCCGGCGCCGGGAGAGACCGCCAGCACCACACTATTGGTTCCCGCCGACGGCTCCACGAGGAGCGCGGAAACTCCGAGGGAAAAGGGAGCGGCCTGCCGGACTGGGATGGCATGGCCGAGCAGGCTGATGTTGGCCGTGCGACGGGAACCGGTGTTGGCGAGGAAGGAAAAGGCCACCATGCCATTGGAAGCGCCGCTGAACGTCAGCCACGACTGATCACTGGCGGGGGCACACGGGGGCAGCAGATTGGCTGTAGCCGGCAGCACCACCGGCAAGGCGTCGGAGCCAGCGGCGAAGCTTTCCAACTTGACGGTCGGGTTTACGAAGGCATTCGGCAGTTCCTTAATCGCGCCGTTGGCGGTGTCAGCAATGCAAACATCGCCGGCAGCATGTTGAACGCCTTCCACTGTTTGTCGGAGAGGACAGAGCGCCTTCGTTCTGAAAACCTGGCACGAAATAGGCTATTTCAATGAATCGAGGCTGTCCGGGGTGCTTCTTAGAACCGGTTAAAGCTATGAGGAGGTGGCTTTGGGGAACCGGTTCTGAGAAGCGCGTGCCGTCTCACGTATTCCCCTGGACAGCCTCGCTGGTTTTTCCCTTGGAAGCAGCAGTCGCTCCCCAATTTCAGTTGGAGAACCGGTCACGAGGTTTCCAAAGCCGGGCCTAAATTGGCAAAATTTCCTGATTTTGCCTGCGTGAAGAAAACGCACTATGCGTGAAAATTGCGGCGCAAACCGGCGGCGAAGCGCTTCCCGGCTGGAGTGATCGATGGCGAAGGAAATAATTTCACGAGTTTTCGGCTCATTTCAAGCTGCTTGTCCCGGTTTCGTCTTGCGATTTCGGCCTGAAAACGCGATTGAGGAGCCCGACAAAAGGGCGGAACCCAAAAGCGGAAGCTGCCGCAATCATGGCACAGAATAGGCTTGAGTTCAGATTACAGATAGAGAGGTCGTTCGGAGATGAAGAGCCGAAAACGCCGAGGAGACGGAAGTAAGTGGGAATGAGACGGTATCAGCAAAAGCCGGAATTGGGGGTGGGGAATCAGATTTTAGTTCGGATAACCGCTCTTCCGCCGGGCGGCTTCTCTATCTTTTTTTATACATTGTATGATTTATGAAATCGAAGAACGGCCCGCGGAAGGCCGTGATTCGTTTCCATTTCTTTTATGGACAAGGGTCTGGGGTGTTCGTAAAGTGAACTTTTCAATTTAAAGCCAAAACGAACCAAAGACAAACCGTGGCCGCAAAAGACGATTATTTGGTAGATTTACTGGTCGATATGGGGGTGCTGAATGCCGACCAATTGGGCCCAATGCGAGAGGAGGCGGACGCCAACTCCGAGGGCCTGGTTGATCATTTGTTGTCCAAGAAGATCATTACCCCGGCCAACGTGGCGCAGGCCAAGGCCTCTCATTTCGGCTACGAATTTGTCAATCTCAGCAGCCTGCGTCTGGCGGACGACGTGATTGCCGCGCTGCCGCGGCATCTTGCCAAGCGCTATCGCGCGGTGCCGGTCTCCAAGCACGACCATGCCATCGCCGTGGCGCTGGCGGACCCTTCGGACCTGGACACCATCGACAGCCTGCAACGCACGGTCAACGCGGAGATCGAATTGCGGGTGGCCACGGAGGAGGACATCGAAGCGGCGCTCAATAAGTACTACGGAGCGGGGGATGATGTGTCGAACATGTTGCAGGAAATCACCGAAGGGGAAGTGGACGCGGCCACGCTGACCAAGGCGTCCGACGACGGGGCCACCGTCGAAGCCGACGCGCCGATCATCAAGCTGGTGAATACGTTGATCGTGGAAGCCTTCAAATCCCGCGCCTCGGACATCCATCTGGAGCCTTTGTCGAAGACTTTTCGCGTCCGCTACCGGATTGACGGGGTGCTGCACGAGATGAAGAGCCCGCCGAAACGGTTGCAGGCGGCGATCATCAGCCGGTTGAAAATTCAGTCGGCCATGTCCATTGCCGAACGGCGCATCCCGCAGGACGGACGCATCCAGACCTCGGTGGGCGGGAAGCTGATTGACTTGCGCGTTTCCTGCATTCCGACCAACCACGGCGAGAGCATCGTCATGCGTATTCTTGACAAGGAGGGATTGCGCCTGGGGCTGCCGGAATTGGGCTTTTTCACGGATGACCAGCAGACTTTTGAGCGGCTGATCGGTCTGCCGGACGGCATTTTGCTGGTGACGGGGCCGACCGGCTCGGGAAAGACGACGACCCTCTATTCCTGCCTGAATTTCATCAACCGGCCCGACCGCAAAATCATCACGGTGGAGGACCCGGTCGAATACATTCTGTCGGGCATCAACCAGGTGCAGGTGAGCGACACGGTGGGGTTGACCTTTGCGGCAGCGTTGCGCTCGATGCTGCGGCAGGCGCCGAATGTGATCATGCTGGGGGAAATTCGCGACGTGGAGACGGCTACTATCGCGATAAACGCGTCGTTGACGGGACATCTGGTGTTCTCGACGCTGCACACCAATGACGCGCCGGGGGCGGTGACGCGTTTGATCGACATCGGGGTGAAGCCGTTCCTGGTGGCTTCCTCGGTGCGCGCCCTGATGGCGCAACGGCTGGTGCGCAAAGTCTGCAAGAAGTGCGCCGCCCCCTACACGCCGTCGGACACGGATTTGAAGGCGTTGAACCTGGACGCGAGCCAGTTGGCGGGAGCCAATTGCACGCGCGGCAAGGGCTGCGCCGATTGCAACAAGACGACCTACCGCGGCCGGTTTGGAATTTTTGAAATCTTCGTGCTGGATGACGAGGCGCGGAAATTGATTTATGACCGGGTGCCATCGTCCGTTTTGCGCGCGCGGGCGCGGGAAATGGGCATGCGCACCCTGCGCGAAGACGGGGCGCGCAAGGTGCTGGCCGGGCTGACCACCGCGGATGAAGTGGTCCGGGCCACCACCGGCGACGCCGATTAAGAAACAGAACCCTTAGCAAGCAGCGAGCAAAGCAGAGTCAAGTATGTATTCAATGGCCGATTTGTTGCAGTTGGTAGTGCAGGAAGGAGCTTCCGATTTGCACCTGCGCACCTATGTGCCGCCGGTGATCCGGGTGCATGGCACCCTCCATCGCGTGGACGGCCCGCCCTTGAAGCCCGAGGACGCGGAAGAGTTGATGCGGAGCATCACTTCGGAGGATCACATTCAGCAGGTGCGGGAAAAAGGCGGCGCCGACTTCGGGTTTGCCTTTGGCGAAATGGCGCGCTTCCGGGTCAGTGTTTTCAAGACCAAGGGGGATTTTGGCATGGTGCTGCGGCAAATCCCGACCAAGCTGCTGACGCTGGAACAAATCGGTTTGCCCAAACACACCATCGATACGCTGCTGCGCAAGCCCCGCGGACTGGTCCTGGTGACCGGGCCGACCGGCTCGGGCAAGACGACCACGCTGGCTTCGATGATCAACATCATCAATGAGGAGCGCGACGACGCGCACATCATCACGATCGAGGATCCGATCGAGTATTATCACAAGCACAAGAAGGCGGTGGTGACGCAGCGGGAAGTTCATATTGACGTGCCGAGTTTCGCCGAGGCGTTGCGCCGCGCCTTGCGGCAGGACCCGGACGTGATTCTGGTGGGCGAGTTGCGCGACCTGGAAACGATGGAAGCGGCCATCACCGCGGCGGAAACCGGACACCTGGTGTTCGGGACGCTGCACACCACCGGCGCGGCCAAGACCATTGACCGTATCGTGAACGCCTTTCCCATGCAACAGCAGGAGACCATCCGCATTCAGCTTTCCACGGTGCTGCAGGCGGTGATTTCGCAGTTGTTGCTGCCGCGCTGCGACAAGCCGGGCCGCATTGCCGCCTACGAAATCATGATCAACACCCCGGCCATTTCGGCGCTGATTCGCGACAACAAGACTTTCCGCATCAATTCCGACATCCAAACCGGCGGCAAGTACGGCATGGTGACGCTGGACGGTTATCTGATGGAAAAGCACATGCAGGGAGTCATCTCGCGGGAAGAAGTGATGACCAAGGCGCAGGACGTGTCCACCATTGTCCAGAAACTGGCGGAATGGGAGCAGGCCCAGGCGGAAGCGGCGGCGAAGCAGGAGGAAGGATCATGAGCCACAAGAGCGACGCCTTTTCCAGCCCGCTGTTGACCCTGATCAAGGACGCCAACTTGCTGGACGATTTGCAGTTGGACGAGGTGCGGGAAGAGCACAACCGCACCGGCAAGACCATCGGAGAGATTCTAAATGATTTCGGGCTGATGGACACGGAAACACAGCTTCAGGTGGTGGCCAACCACCTCGGGACAGAAGTGGTGCAACTGGACGGCAAGGAATTGACTCCGGACATCTTGTCGGCCGTGCCGGCGGATACGGCGCGGAATTACAAATGTCTTCCCATCGCGGTTTTTGAATCCAGCATTCAACTGGCCCTGGCCGACCCGTTGAACCAGCCAATGGTGGACGAGTTGGGCTACCTGATCCGCAAGGAAATCGTGCCGTTGGTGGCGGATCCGAAAGCGCTTGATGCCGCCATCACCCGTTATTACGGCGACGCCGAGAGCAGCGTGAATGACGTGCTCAAGGAGCTGGGGTCGGCCGAGGACATCGCCCGCGAAGTGGCCGTGGCCGAAGCCGGCGGCAATCTGGATCTGGCCAATCTCGCCTCCGAAACGCCGATCATCAAATTCGTCAGCCTGGTGCTTTCGCAAGCGGTGGCTGACCGGGCGAGCGACATTCACTTCGAGCCCTTTGAAGACGAATTCAAGATCCGCTACCGTGTGGATGGCGCGCTTTACGAAATGGCGCCGCCGCCAAAAAACCTGGCGCTGCCCGTGACCTCGCGCATCAAGGTCATGGCCAACCTCGATATTTCCGAACGCCGTTTGCCGCAGGACGGACGCATTGCCATCACGGTCAACGGGAAGAAGATAGATTTGCGCGTTTCGACCTTGCCGACCCAATTTGGCGAATCCGTGGTGTTGCGCGTCCTGGATCGCAGCGCGGTGAACCTGGACATCGCGACGCTGGGCCTGCCCAAGCCGGTGCTGGATTACATGTCGCAAGCGATTACCCAGCCCAATGGCATATTCGTGGTGACGGGACCGACGGGCAGCGGCAAGACGACCACCCTCTACTCCTGCTTGCACCGAATTAATACCATTGACAGCAAATTGCTGACGGTGGAAGACCCGGTCGAATACGACATGGAAGGCATCATGCAGGTGCCGGTGAATGAATCGGTGGGAATGACCTTTGGGCGGGCGTTGCGCGCCTTCCTGCGGCAGGACCCGGATGTCATCATGCTGGGGGAAATGCGCGATTTGGAAACGTCCCAAATTGCCATTCAAGCTTCCCTGACCGGCCACCTGGTGCTGACCACGCTGCACACGAACGACGCTCCCGGAGCCGTCACCCGCTTGATCGACATGGGCGTCGAACCGTTTTTGATTTCCTCGACCCTCATGGGCGTGCTGGCGCAACGGTTGGTGCGGACGACCTGCAAGAAGTGCCGGACGCCGTTCGAGCCGACCGAGAACCAGCTTTCCCTTCTGAACCTGTCCCCGCACGACATTGGCGACAAGGTCTTCTATTACGGACGCGGCTGCGCCAACTGCAACGATACCGGTTATCGCGGCCGGCGCGGCATTTTTGAGCTGCTCATCGTGACGGAGCCGGTTCGGCGCCTGATCAACGAACGGGCGCCCACTGTCGTGATTCGGCAGAAGGCGGTGGAGGAGGGCATGGTCACGCTGCGCGAGGACGGTTTGCGCGGCATCTTCGATGGAGACACCACCATCGAGGAAGTCGTGAAATATACCTGATTTTATGCCAAAATTCAACTTCGTAGCCATTGACGCCAAAGGCAAGGAAACCAAGGGCACCATGGAAGTTGCCAGCCAGAACGAGGCCATTGGACGCATCAAGGACATGGGTTACCACCCGACGAAAGTAGTTGAAGACCGGGGCGCCTCGAAACCGGACGCCGCCGCCAAGAAACCGGCCAAGAAGGGCGGAGGCGGAGGCGGGATGAATTTCCAGATCAAGATTCCGGGCCTCAGCGGACGGGTCAAGTCCAAGGTGCTAACCAATTTCACCCGGCAATTGTCCACCTTGGTGCAGGCGGGATTGCCGCTGCTGCGCGGGTTGCGGGTGCTGGCCAAGCAGGAAAGGAATGTAACCCTTAAGAACATCTTGGGGGAACTGGGAACCGCGATTGAAGGCGGCAGCACGTTTTCCGAGGCCCTGGCGCAACATCCCAAGGTTTTTAACAAACTGTTTGTGAACATGGTCAAGGCGGGTGAAATTGGCGGCGTGCTGGAAGTGGTGCTGCGCCGTCTCTCCGAGTTCATGGAAAAGGCGCAGAAGATCAAAGGCAAGGTCATCGCGGCCATGTTTTATCCCTGCGCGGTCATCGTGGTGGCCACGGCGATCATGGGCGTGTTGCTGGTGTTGGTGATTCCGAAATTCAAGGAAGTCTTTTCAGGCGCGTTGACGGGCGGCAAAGAACTCCCGGCTTTCACCCAGGTCGTGCTCAATATCAGCGATGCGGTCCGGCTCCATTTCGTTGTTACCGTACTCTGCATCGTAGCACTGTTCATCCTGTTTCAGATAGCGGTTCATACGAAATTGGGGCGGCGCATCTTTGACCAGCTCAAATTGAAGATGCCGGTATTGGGCCCGGTCGTGAGCAAAGTGGCCATTTCCCGCTTCACCCGCACGCTCGGAACCCTGGTCAGCAGCGGTGTGCCGATTTTGCAGGCATTGACCATTGTGAAGGAAACTTCCGGCAATGTCATCGTAGCCAAGGCGGTGCAGGATGTCCACGAGAGTGTCAAGGAAGGTGAAACGATCACCGCCCCGCTCGAGGCTTCCCGCGTCTTCCCGCCCATGGTCATCAGCATGGTCGATGTCGGCGAACAAACTGGCGCCCTGCCGGAAATGTTGATGAAGATCGCGGACAACTACGACGAAGAAGTGGACAACGCGGTCGCTTCCATGACCTCCCTCCTGGAACCGATCATGATTGTCTTCCTGGCAGTCATCGTCGGCAGCATCGTTATCGCGATGTTCCTGCCGCTCATTGACCTGATGAATACCGTCGGCGGCGATGACAGCGGCGGCGGTGCCGCTGGCGCTGCCGGAGGGAAAGACAAAGAGTAGAAGGCGCCGGCTGGATTTCAGAAGAATTCCGGCCGGAGGCGAGGTTTTGGCGGTTAGATCACTTTTTCGAGTGTAAACCGACTGTCAATTTGTCCCGCAAGTACTGTTCCTGGCCGTTACTGCCCAATGGATCCACGCAAAGGCGCCCAAACGCTTTTCCGTCTGTTTCATTGTCAAGGACCCATCTAACATCTGGGGGCGTGCTCAATATCCAGGGCATTAGATAACTGCGTTTGCGTGGGCAACACCCAAGCCTGCCGATGCGCGTCAAACCCAGTTCCGAGGGTGGTACGTTTCATCTGGCACGCGGCAATCGGCAATTCCAAGAAACGCCGCAGAATGTAATGGCCGGAATATGGCGCGCGGGATTAAGCTCCTGTCCATGGCCCAGATTTCCAGCCGAGGCACGCGACTTTTCTGTTCGTTTTTCATTCTGATCGGACTTGTCTCCGTGGGTATTGGTGTTTGGCTCCTGACAAAAAGCCTCCGGACGGAACATTGGCCGGTGACCGACGGCATCGTCCAATCAGCGGAGGTTGAATCCCATTCTGGCAATGAAGGTGGCACGACCTACTCGGCAAAAGTCACCTACTCTTATCAGGTGGCGGGCGCAACTTACACGGCCGGCAAAGTCGCAATTGGTCAGATGTCCGCGTCAGCGGAATATGCGCAAGAAATCAGAAATCGTTATCCCGCTGGCAAAAAAGTTTCGGTGCATTATTCGCCTGGCGACCCGCCGGACGCGGTGCTGGAAACGGGAATTCACGGCGGCATGTGGATTTGTTTCGGCGTGGGAGCGGCCTTCACGCTGTTGGGCATCATGTTCCTGCAAATCCAAAGGGCCGCCAGCCGGGCGCAAATGCCCGGCGCACCGCAATCGTCGTCCGTCACCGTGCAACCAGATGGCAGCGTGACCATGGACAAGCCGCCGGTGCTGATGGGCGTGATATTTCTGCTGGCGGGAATCGGGCTGTGCTTTGTGCCGCCGGAGAGTGGCAAGCCGGGCTGGCTGATGTTTGCGGTGGGTGGAATGTTCGCATCGGGTGGATTGCTGCTTCTTCTGTATCGGCTGGAGAACAAGGCGTATTCCAAGATCGCGACGTTGGGGGTTCTGCTGCCCTTTCTGGCCATCTTTCATTGGGTCTCCTTTGGCGCGGGCGAACGCATCGGCACCGTAACCACACCCTTTTCGGGGCCTCATTTGGGGAGCGTGAAGACGCCATTTGCCATTTTCACCATCCTGGTGGACGTGCTTCTTGTGGCTGGATTCATTCGTTGGCTGCTCAAAAGGCCGGCGGATGTGACCAGTCCGCGGAGCGTCCCTGGGCAATCTTCGACACAAAATAAATTGATGTTGAAGCTGGGGGCGTGTCTGGTTTTATTGCTGGCACTGGTGGCAATCTTGTTTGGACTGAGCAATAAAACTCCGTCAAAGGTGCCGTCACCGGAAGCGCCCTTTGTTTCCACGCCGACCAAAGGCTGTTGACAAGTCCCTTATCGTCGCGTATATACATTGTAGTTACATTGCATGGTCATAGACCTTACATTATATGGACTTTGATTGGAATAATCCGCCATTCAACCTCGACTCCTCGCTCTCGGTGGGGTTGATCGAGGAGTCGTTTGAAGACCCGTTTGCGGTCCGGCTTTTGCCGGATTCCTCGCGCTTCGCCGCGCAGGCCCGGTTCTTCAATTTGGGGATGACCACGCGCGGGCACGGTATTTTCACCGTTTATCGAACCAACGGGAAGCAGGCGCGGGTGATCTTCGCCCGTCCTTTTGAGCCGGAGGAAAAATACCTTTATCAAAGGAAGCTTTCGCAGTCGCTCGCCCAATAATCGAAAGGAGCCCGCCACCCATGAATGCCATCAATAGTTGGGAAGATGTCCCGCTCTTCGACTGCGAGGAGGCGGAAGCGGCTTTTTGGGCGCACAATCGCGTCGAAATCCGCTTGATGGAACGCTCGGTGACCGCCGCCAGCGAAGCGACCAATTCAGAGACGATCTCCCTGCGGATTGACCCGCGCATGTTGACCCGGATCAAGAGGATGGCCCGCTCGCGCTATCTCAATTACCAGAGCATGATCAAGCAGTGGTTAAGCGAGCGCCTGGAACAGGAAATCCGCGACCAAAGAGCGGATGCCCGGTCGGAAGGAGGAATGTCGTGAAGAATTGCGGAGTGCGGAGTGCGGAGTGGGAAGTGGGGAATACCCGTGGTAGGGCGGTGCTATGTCGCCGCCCTGATTTTGGGAAGCGGGGCAGTTCCCCTGTGCCCGAATA
>Ga0302320_10018246_pt1 | contig 14164 bp, 10 predicted proteins | sample Bog_T0_3_FD_202130 | JGI IMG/M metagenome (GOLD analysis project Ga0302320, IMG submission 202130) | Peat permafrost microbial communities from Stordalen Mire near Abisko, Sweden - Bog_T0_3 | ecosystem: Environmental > Terrestrial > Soil > Wetlands > Peat | place: Sweden: Abisko, Stordalen Mire... | reverse complement strand
CGCCGATGGATCGCGGAGTTCGCGGCACTGGCGCGCCTACCCACGGACATGGCGGTTATCCCCAGGCAATGCGCGAAGTAGCCGAGGAGGAACACGTCTCTCTCATCGACCTGTACAACATGAGCACCGTACTTTATGAAAACGCCGGCGCCGACGCTGCGAAGATTCTGGCCGATGGAACCCACTCGACTGCTTACGGCGGCTACGAATTCGCCAAGTGCATCGTGATGGGCATCAAACAGAACAAGCTTGATCTTGCCAGCTTCATCGCAGACGATTTCAAGGACTTCGATCCAGCTCATCCAGACGCTGAGGCCGCGCTCAAGCTGGGCGTCGTGTTCAGCAGGGGCGGAGGCGGCCATGGGATCGGCACGGGAAACGGCGGCGCACCGCCCACTGGAACTTCGGGCCCGGCGCCCGCGGCAGCTCCGCCTTCCAGAACAGGTAATCCCGGTCCTGGTCCGCTGTGAAGAGTCACGTGAGGAACAATTCCGATTTTGTGCGGTCACGTTCAATTTGACGATGCCGCGTTTGCGAGATGGGAATTCCTGTTACATTTAACTCGTGATTGCATCGGATCGAGACCTTCTGCGGTTTACGTTATCGCGCCCGATGACCGGAAAGCCTGGTACGCGCCATGAGTGTGGGTGAAGCAAACAAACTGGAAGGGATTTTCACGCCGCTTCTGGTTCCTCTGGACGAGCGCGACCGGGTGAACGAAGCAGAGTTTCGCCGCTTCGTTTCCTGGTTAATTGAGCGCGGTGTGCACGGCGTGTACCCGAATGGATCAACGGGCGAGTTCACGCGCTTCACGGCAGAAGAGCGACGCCGGATTGTTCAAGTGGTAGCGGAAGAGTGTGGCGGCCGGGTTCCAATTCTGGCCGGCGCGGCAGAGGCGAATGTGAGGGAGACGCTGGCCGCGTGTGAAGCCTACTCGGAAATGGGCGCAAGGGCGGTGGCCATTGTGGCGCCGTTTTACTACAAGCTGACTCCCGAATCGGTGTACGCGTACTTTGCCGAGATCGCACGCAACTCGCCGATCGACATCACTCTCTATAACATTCCCATGTTCGCCAGCCCTATCGATGTGCGGACGATCGAGCGCCTGGCGCGCGAATTTCCCAGGGTGATCGGCATCAAGGACTCTTCGGGCGATCTGGGTTTTATGATGCGCATGATTGCGGGGGTGCGCCCGCATCGACCGGACTTTAGTTTCCTCACGGGATGGGAAGCTGTGCTAGTTCCCATGCTGATGATCGGCTGCGATGGCGGTACTCATGCATCGAGCAACGTGGTGCCAGAGGTCACGCGCCGCATGTACGATTTGTATCGCTCGGGAAACCACGCCGCGGCCATGGGGTGGCAGTTCAGGATCCTGGAGCTGTTCGACGCCATGCTCAGTCCATGGGAGTTCCCGGATGGGTTCCGGGCAGCGGCTGAGTTGCGCGGATTTCATTTCGGCCGGGGACGGCAGCCGCAAACTAGCGCACAGCGAGCCGATCACGCTCTGCTCAGTACCACTCTGCAATGCCTTCTGGCGGATTTCGAACTGGTGGAGAGGCCGGCAGGCGGCTGCGCAGTACGGGAAGATGATTCAGGGCAGGATATGGTGAAGCAAGTAGCGACGAGGGTTCTTCAGGAGCTTAAGAAGAGGGGCGCATTCTGATGGATGCGCTTGCCCTGATCGAAATTGGCGGTTGGTCGCCGGCCATGGTTGTCCTGGACGCGATGGAGAAACGCGGCAATGTGCGCTTGCTCCAGACCGAATTGAACGACGCTCCCGGCGTGTGCATGAAATTGTGCGGGGCGATCGGCGATATTGAGGCCGCCGCGCAAGCCGCCGAAGAGACCGCCAGGGCCATGCAGATACCGGCCATCGTCCATGTGATCGAGAAGCCGGCGGAACAATCGCGCGCCGCCTATGAAGCAGCCCCGGATTTCAACCCCCTCATCGAACAGGCGTCAGTGAAAAGACCGGAGAAAATTATGAGCGACCAAGCCAACTTTGCCGTAGGCCTTATCGAGACCCAAGGCTTTACCGGCGTATTTGAGGCCATTGATACCGCACTCAAGACCGCGGCCGTGGAGGTTCTGGCGCGGGAGAAGCTCGGTGGCGGCTATATCACGGTTGTGATTAAAGGCGACGTTGCCAGCGTGCGCGCGGCGGTTGATGCGGGAAAGGCCAAAGTGGAAGGTCTTGGCAGACTGGTGGCGGCGCACGTCATTCCCAATCCGAGTCAAGGCGTGCTTTCGCTGCTACCCAGGTAGTTGTCGCACTCCGTTGACGGAGGCGCCCCATCCCTTAAAGGGCTTTCAGTCCGCGAAGATGAATAGTCTTGACAGGTCAGAAGCATTCCCTGTATTACGATAGCGAAACTTATCCAAGGGGGAAACTATGGCCTGTGAAGTGGATCGCCGGACTGTATTGAAGGCGCTTGGCTCTGTCGCTGGTGGAATGGCTCTGTCTGGTGCCGGCTTTGCCGCAACTCCCTCAAGCCCTTGGACCAAGCCATTGCGCGGGCTCTTTCCGATCGGGCAGACTCCCTTTACGCAAGACGATAAGTTGGACTTCGACTGCCTGGCGGCAGAGGTAAAGTTCTGCAACCGCGCTTCGGTTCCAGGTTTCATCTGGCCGCAAATTGCCAGCGGCTGGTCGACGATGACGGCGAGCGAGCGCTATTCCGGAACGGAGGCGATTCTGGCCGCGGGAAAGGGCGGAAAGACCGCTTTGGTGATTGGGGTACAGACTCAAAACAACGATCTCCCGGGCGCCATCGCTTTCGCCAAGCACGCAGCTCAACACGGCGCAGACGCGATCTGCTCACTGCCGCCTGAAGGAAACGATGCTGCGCTGCTGAGTTATTACAAGGCGATCGGCAGTGCCACGGATCTTCCCTTGTTCGTGCAGACAATCGGCGACATGTCGGTGGATTTGATTGTCGAGATGTTTCATGCCATTCCCACCATGCGCGTGGTGAAGGATGAGGCGGGCGATCCTCTGGCGCGAGTGACTGAGATTAGGCAGAGGACCGGAGACAAGTTGGGAGTCTTCGCCGGCAAGGGAGTTCGGGTCATGATCGACGAGATGCAACTCGGCTTTGCCGGATATTGTCCAGTGGTCGCGCTCGCGGATGTGTATCAGCAGGCTTTCGAACTCTTCGAGGCAGGGAAGCGCAGGGAGGCGTTCGATATGTTTGGCCGCATTCTGGCATTTGATTCCATTACGCATGCGGATCAATATCTGCTAGTGGCGAGGGGGATTTTCAAGGAGAATACGAGGTCGCGGCCCATGCCGGGAATGGGAAACCCAGCCAACAAACCATCCCCGCTGACAGAGAACGACAAGGAAGCTGTTCGCGAGGCGCTCAGCACTTATCTGAAGCCCTACCTGCGCGGCTGAACGAAGCGCGCTGGAGGCAAGCCTGCGCGACCTGTGAATCATTTTGTAAGTGATCAATTTCGATCCCGCGCCACGGCGCGACGATCAAGGAACAGGTTTCCCGACGAACGGCTGAGGAGCCGCACATGATTCAATCTCTCCCTCGCGCGAAGTCATACGCTGTGCAGACCCTGGCAGTGGCGGTCGCATGTGGGATTGGAGTGTTCCCGGTCTGTGCACAAGGAGTGGCACACCAATCGCCTTCATCGCAGATGCAGGAGCCGCCGCAGCTCTTCAAGAGAACCTGTTCTCTGTGTCATGGCGCGGATGCGCGGGGAACGGACCGGGGGCCAACCCTAGTGAATTCGGCCGAGCTCCGTAGTCTGTCGGACAGCAACATCGCCGACATCGTTCGCAAAGGAAAGGCCAGGATGCCGGCGTTTCCACTGCCGGCAACTGATATCGACGCTCTGGTGCGGTACATACGATTGCTGAGCCCGGCCGAATCGGCGTCGGCGATGACAGGCGATCCAAAGGCGGGAGAGCGCATCTTTTTTGGCGAAGGCAAGTGTTCGACTTGTCACATGGTTCGAGGCCGCGGAACTGTGATCGGACCGGATCTTTCTGATGTTGGACGCCGGCTGAGACTGGAGGAGTTGAGGCAGTCGCTGACCGACCCGGATGCCAGGAGTGGCGAGGGCTGGGCCACACTTTCAGCAAAACTGAACGATGGAAGAATGCTGCATGGATTCGCTCGGGCCCAGGGGAGCCACGATCTGGTCCTGCAAACCGACGACGGCAAGATGCACCTGCTGCTTGACAGGGAATACAAAGCACTCACACCGGACAAACACTCCGCGATGCCTGCGTACAAGGGAACGGAGAACGAACGGCGAGACCTGGTTGCGTTCCTGAGCGGTTTGCATGGCGTGGGTGTTGGGCCGCTCGCAGAGCCACAGTCGCCGCCCACTGAGGCGGAGATTGAGGAAATTGTTCATCCCAGGAATGGAGATTGGCCGACTTATAACGGCACGCTGGATGGCAACCGTTTCAGCCATCTTGACCAGGTGAATTTGAGCAGCGTGGCAAAACTGCAACTGCAATGGACCTACTCGATTCCCTTCAATGGCCTGGAGACCACTCCGGTGGTTGTAGATGGAGTGATGTACGTGACCGGGAACAATCAGGTCTATGCGCTGAGCGGGAAGACCGGGCGCGAGATCTGGCGATACATTCGGCCCAAGAGCGCTGCGGGCACCATTGCCAGCGATGCCGCGATCGGTGTGAATCGCGGCGTGGCCGTGCTGGGAGATCGCATCTTCTATCTCACCGACGACGCGCACTTGATTGCATTGCACCGGCTGACCGGCGCTCTGCTTTGGGATGTGGATACTGCGGAGGGCGCAAAAGGTCAGTACGGCGGCACTTCAGCGCCGCTGGTTGTGGGCGATCTGGTAATCACAGGCGTGAGCGGTGGAGACAATGGGATTCGTGGATATGTTGCTGCGTACAAGGCGGCAACGGGAGAGCTCGCGTGGAAGCTGTACACGATTCCGAATCCTGGCGACACGGGGCCCGCGGCGGACACATGGAAGGGTTCCGCGCTCGGCCTCGGAGGCGGTGCCACTTGGCTGACCGGCAGCGTGGACACCGAGTCGAATGTTTTGTATTGGGCCGTCGGAAATCCGCATCCGGATACGGACGGCGATGAGCGGTTGGGCGACAATCTCTACACGAACAGCGATCTGGCCATCGACGTGAATACCGGCAAGATGCTCTGGTATTACCAGTTCACTCCGCACGATCTTCACGACTGGGATGCGAATGAGCCCATCGTGCTGGTGAACGCGAAGTGGAAAGGCCAGGATCGCAAGCTGCTTTTGCACGCCAACCGCAATGGCTTTTTGTATGTTATCGACCGCACAACGGGAAAGCCCTTGATGGCGACGAAAATGGTGAGAAAGCTGACCTGGGCCGGGGGAATCGACGAGCAAACGTGGCGTCCCTTACTGCTTCCGGCAAACGAAACCAGTTTGCAGGGAACGGTGACATGTCCCGCGGTGCGGGGCGCAACCAACAGGTATGCGACGGCCTACAATCCCGCCGCGAAGCTGTATTACGTCATGACGGTGGAGGATTGCACCACCTACATCAAAGCAGAAGACGCAGGCTATCGCAGGTACAACAGCCCTGACGATCCGGCGCAGAAGATTCTTCGTGCATTTGACATTGAAACCGGCAGAGTGGCCTGGCAAATTGATTTGCCTGGGCCGCTGCAATCGAACTACTCAGGTGTTCTCACTACGTCCGGAGGTCTTGTGTTTTTCGGCGAAAGCAGCGGAGGATTTGCTGCCGTCGACGCACGCAACGGAAAGTATCTTTGGCACTTTGAGACTAACCATGCCATGAAAGCCTCACCCATGACCTACGCAATCGGTGGCCGGCAATACATAGCAATCGCATCGGGATCTGACATTCTCTCGTTTGCTCTGCCCAACTAACTCCCAGGAGATCAGCATGAATTCGACGACATCAAGACGCAATTTTCTGGCTGGCTCAACCGGATTCGCGGCAGCCGGCTTCGCAGCACTCGCCAATCCCATTGCCGCCGCCGCTCAATCAGTGGACGTGAAACCGGGCGACCTTCCCGACCTCACCATCAAGGAAGTGAAGGTCTATGTGACCGACATCAGCAAACTGCACAAGCTGAATAGCTCGGAGACAGGTGAATTGATCTCAGTCGTTACCAACAGTGGGATCGAAGGCAACTACACCATTGGCGATCGCGACATCACAGTCGGATGGCTCGAATGGGCCAAGCCGGTGCTCGTCGGCAAGAGCGTCATCGACCTATTGCCCACGTTGACCTCGACTACCGGCATGAAAGCTCGCGCCGGATTTGATGGGCCAGTTGTGCGGCGGCCCGGCGGAATGGGCGCGGGAGGCGGCCGCATGGGGCCGGGGCCGGCTTTTGGCGGCGCGGCAGCAGGATCAGGAGTGTTTACGCGAGGCGGCGGTTCGTGGCCGAATTACTACACCGCGGCGGCCGATGTTTGCATGTGGGACATCCTCGGCAAAGCAGTCAACCGGCCCATTTATAAAATCCTGGCCGGAGGTGCTCCTACCAAGGAGCGCATGATGGCCTATGCCAGTTCGCAGCATCTGCCGACGGTGGAAGATTATGTGCCCGATGTTTTGAAGGCCAAGGAGCTTGGATACAAGGCCTACAAAATCCATCCGGGCCAGGGCCAGCATGCGACCGGGCCCGAGATTCCAAGTTACATCGGGCACATGGAAGAGATTCGCGAAGTTCGCAAGGCGGTGGGCGACGAATTTGTTCTGATGCACGATCCGGTGCAGCAGTACAACCGCTTCGAAGCGATGGCTATTGGCCGCCTGCTGGATGAACTGAACTACGCGTGGTTTGAGGACCCGGTGCGATCCACCGATCAGGAGGGCCTGATCGAACTTTGCGCTGCCTTGAATTTGCCCATCCATGTGGGCGAGTTTTTATACTCGATCGCCGATTTCGGAGAGTACATCAAACGCGATGCCCTGGACGTGGTTCGGCTGATTGCAGACAATGTGGGCGGAATCTCCGGCTCCATGCGCGTTGGGCTTTTGGCCGATGCACATGGGATGGAATGCACACCGCACAATTGGGGCAACACGGGAGACATGGCCCTGCATTTCCATGTGGAGTTGGCGTTGCCAAACTCCTATTGGTTTGAAATGCCATTCCCGGCCGAGTATGCGGATCGGCCCTTCTATAAGGACAAGTTCCGCATCGATGCCGACGGTTATGTGCATGCGCCGACTTCCCCGGGCCTCGGCTATCCCCTCGACATGGACGCATTGGACAACATGACCAAACGAATCGACCGCTGATCGATTCCTGATTCAGGAGGTCTCGCAATGTTGCGACGTTGTTTCCTGCTGGGCATTTCGCTTTTGATGTTGCTTCCTGCCGGCGCTCTTGAGCGCCAGGACGTAACCTTCAAGATCTTTCAGTTTCCTCCGGACAAAATTCCGCGCATCGATGGAGATGACAGCGACTGGGCGATGGTCCCGGATAGTTACGCGATCGGCATGGACCAGCTGGAGGACACTTTGGCTCCGGGCGGACGCGGTACCGACCGCGATCCGAAGGATTTGGACGTGAAGGTAAAGGTGGGGTGGGTCAAGGGGTTGAATCGCCTGTATTTTCTGTACGAGGCATACGACAATTACTGGGACTTCGCACGACCCGACTTGCACAACGACATCTTCGAAGTTGTCGTTGATGGCGATCTGTCTGGTGGACCGCTTATCGATATCTATCACCGCGACGTGTGGACCAAGGAAGCCGTCGGCGCGATGGCCGATATCGATCCCCGCATCAGCAGTTCAGACGCGTACTTCTCGTACCAGGGCGACCAGGCTCAGAACTACCACATTTTCACGCCTGCGGAGGGGAAAGACTGGGCGATGGATTGGGGATGCGCCCAGTACACAAAAGAGCTGCCTTACGCGAATCACGCAATCAAATACAACTTCAGGCCAGGCGAACCTGGAAAGCTGGTGCTAGAGTTCTGGATTACTCCGTTCGATTATGCCGGGTGTGAGGGTCCGGAGCGCGCTGTAGAAACGCAGTTGACGGAAAACAAATTGATCGGACTGTCGTGGGCTGTGCTCGACTACGATGACGTTAACTCGGAAAAGCATCATTTCTGGAACCTGAGTCACAAGCACACTTTCTTCGGAAACTCGTCGGAACTTGTCGCATTTCGCCTGATGCCGCTTGAACCGCAGTTCCGCAAAGCCATCGATGCACAATGGACATTCAACGTGGTCGACATGGATCGAGGAATTGTCGCCTTCAAAGACTTGTCACAAGGAGACATCACTTCCTGGAAATGGGATTTCGGAGACGGGTCAACTTCGACCGATCAGAACCCAGTCCATCAATACAAGCCCAAGCCCGGCAAAGAGGGAATCTATACGGTGATTCTCTACGTCACCGGCCCCGCGGGAACGTCGCGCATGTCGAAGGTCTGGGAAGTTCACGTAAGAGGCTAACCGGCAAAAGAGCTGCGGGCATGTGAACGTAGGAACACAATCGTCTGCAGGCCGCAACCCATTTAAACGACACCGGAGAAGGAGATTTTTGATGAGCAAAGTTAACTGGGTTGTCGCCGGTATCGGCGACATTGCGCGCAAGAGGGTCATTCCCGCCATTCAAGCGGAACCGCGCAGCACTCTTTATGGGTTCATCACGCGTGATGCGGCTAAGGCGCGGGCGTTTCCCGGAGCGAAGACGTGGACGACGATCGAAGAAGCCGTCGCTGATCCCGTTGTCGACGCCGTATACATTGCATTGCCTGTGGCCATCCATGCGAAGGCCGCAATCGCGGCCTTGCGCGCGGGCAAGCACGTTTTGTGTGAGAAGCCGATGGCAATGAATTTTTCACAGGCGCAGCAGATGGTGGCAGAGGGCCGGGCATCGAGGAGTATGTTCGGAATTTCGTACTATCGCCGTCTTTATCCAAAGCTCATCCGTGCATGCCAGCTTGTGAAGGAAGGCGCCATCGGCCGGCCGCTGATGGCCGAGGCCAACTGCCACAGCTGGCTCGAAATCCAGGGCCGTGAGTGGCTCGGTGATCCGGCGTTGGCCGGAGGCGGCCCGCTCTACGACATCGCATCGCATCGCATCGACGCCATGAATTTCCTCTTCGGTAAGGTTGAGCGCGCCTGCGGCCTGCTGTCGAACGCCGTGCATCGCATGGGCGTGGAGGATTCCGCGACAGTTTTGATGCAGCTGCCGGGCGGCGTGCATGGTGTCGTCGATGTGCGCTGGAACTCGCGCGTGGCACGCGATCAGTTCCGCATCATCGGCGAGGAGGGCGAGATCAATCTCGATCCGCTCAACGGGCCAGAATTGCGCTTGACCACTCGTCATGAGAGCCGCGTAGAGAGTTTACCGCCCCACGCCAACTTGCATTATCCATTGGTGGAAAACTTTGTAAACGCCGTTGTGGCAAATGGGCTTGGCCACGTGGCTTGCCCTGCCGAGCAGGGCGCTTGGGTGGATTGGGTGATCGAGCAGGTGGTGCAATCGCAAGCGAAATAAGCGATTTTCTCTCCGTATAGGTAGCTCGGACACGTGCTTATTCAATCTCCGACTCAGCGGGCGAAGGAAATTAATTCCTTACGGAACATGACGTTTTCGGATCGGAGTCTGATTCGTGCCAGATTTTCAGCGGGTTGATGATCAGCCATGCCGCGCCGCCAATCAATGCGACGGAAGCAGCGGTGACGAAAGACATCTCCCACCCCAAGTGGGCCGCAATCAGCGGAGTGAGCAAAGCCGTGCTAGCTCCACCCGCCTGCCCGCCCATGTTCATCATCGCGGAAACCACGCCGACGTTTTCTCCGGCGATATCAGCCGTGACCGCAAAGAAGGAGCTCTGCGCGATGTACAGGACTCCCGCGCCACAGGCGAGAATCAATCCGCAGGCAACAGCGCTATGAACCCGCGATCCAACCACCAGGAGAATCGCCGTACACGCAAAGGAAAGTGCAGGCAACAGGCAGCGCCCCATACGCAGGCCGAAGCGGGCTGCGATCCCATCGCCCACAACGCCTCCACCGAGGCTGCCGATGGTCATTGCGATGAACGGCAACATCGAGAAAGCCGCACTGGCCTTGAGGTTAAGGCCTCGCACCTGCGCCATGTAGATGTAAAACCACGCAAAGAATATCCAGGCAACGTAGCCATACGCAAAGTAGCTTGCGGTCAAGGCCAAAACCTCTTTGCTGCGGAAGATCGTTGCCCACGGAACCGTGGGCTTGGAGGCGAGCGTGGCGTCAGCTTGCAAGATGGAAGGACGGGGCTGATTCTGCCTTCCGTCGATGAGAGCTTTTTCCTTTTCTCCGGCCCAAGGGTGCTCTGCAGGTTTATCGCGGGCGGCAAGGTACCACACCAGGCTCGCCAGCGCGTCGATCGCAGCGCTGAACCAGAAAGCGGCGCGCCACCCATGGCGCAGGATGATTGCGGTGGCAAGCGGCGGTGTGAGACCCGCACCGATCCCAACGCCCGCAAAGATCAGTCCGTTTGCCTTGCCACGTTCCTCCACGGGAAACCAGCGCTTGACGAATTGACTGGCAGCCGGGTACATGGCGGCCTCGCCGCAGCCAAGACCAAAGCGCACAAGCGCCAAGAGAATCACCGCGTCGTGCACGCTTGGCGGAACAAGCGCAGTCAAAGCTGCGAAGACGCTGCACCACGCAATGCCGAAACTCAATACGCGACGGGGGCCGAGCCGCCGTGCAAGCAGTCCCGCGGGAATTTGAAATGCGGCGTAGCCAATGAGGAAGGCGCTGAAGATCCAACCGAGGTGCGTGTTGTCAATCGCGAACTCGCGGCTGATTTGAACGCCGGCGATGGAGATATTCGTTCGATCGAGGTACGCAACCGCGCTCAATACAAACAGCCAGAGCACCAGAAGGTAGCGTATCGGCGGAAGGCTCAGTTGCCAGCGGTCCGAGCTCACGTGCATTTCAATTCCATTGATTCCGCGCAAGTAAACATGACCTCGAATTATAGATTCATCGCAACGATTTGTAACCGGCATGAAAACAGGAAAACCTTGAACCGAAAGAAATCAGCAGCATGCTGCCAGAATTCGCTCCAACAGAATTCTTGCGGCAGTGTGGTTGCAGAGCGCGCTGGGCATGTACTTTATGATTGCCCGGAGCGTTTGGAGGTTTGCTATGTCAACATTTCGGAAGCCCGATAGCATGCGCGAAGGCTCGAGCCGCCGGGAGTTTCTGACCGGCGCCGCGGCGGCAGCCGCTTTTGCGTCATGGGACGGCGCGCACGCTCAATCGGCGAGCATCGACAATATTCCAATCATCGACGCGCACATTCATCTGTTTGACGGCACACGTCCACTGGGTGCGGGATATATGGGTTCTCCCGCCTATCGAGCGATCTCTAAAACGTCGCTTCCTTCGATGTATGGTCCTTTGGCAAGACCGGCCGGCATCGTGGGCGCTATTGTGGTCGAATCGAGCCCCTTGATCGACGACAACCTCTGGTATCTCGAACAGTGCCGGGACAACCCGATCATGGTCGGTGTCTCAGGAAATCTGGATCCGGGCAGGCCTGATTTTGGCCAATATGTGACGCACTTTCACAAGGACCCGCTGTACAGGGCGATCCGATCCAGCCACTTCTACAGCGCGGACGACGGAAAGGTCGCTTTGAAGCCGGACCAGGTGGCCAATCTGAAACTGCTGGCTCAGGCTGACCTGGCGCTGGACACCGCCAATCCAAGCATGAATCTGATGCAGGCCAACGTCCTGCTGGCCGATGCTATTCCCGACCTTCGCGTCATCATGGACCATCTGCCCTCCTTCGATGCTGCGCCTGAAAATCAACGAGACTACGAAGGCGTGGTCAAGGAGATGGCAGCGCGGCCCAACATCTTCGTCAAACTCACGGAGGTGCATCACCCGCGCTTAACCGACGGCGTCATCGTAAAGGACTATGAATCTCTGCGCGCGAGACTTGAGTACTTGTTTGATGCTTTCGGCGAGGATCGTGTAATCTTCGGTACCGATTACCCGAACAGCTACGGTGTCGCCACCATTCCTGAGGAGGTCGAACTGGTAAAGCGCTTCTTCTCCACCAAGCGGAGAGAAGCGGCAGAGAAGTATTTCTGGAAGAATTCGGCGCGCGTCTACAAGTGGATGAAACGCGCGGGCGATCAGCCAAGCCAGATTTAACCCATTCGGCTCTAAGCAAATTCGGCTATTCAGCAAGATCACCTGATATTGATGCAACTAAGGAGACACCGTCATGCCAGATCGCTTTTCGGCGAAACCTTCTTTTCATGCGCTGGGCCCAACCATCCGCTTTTTGATTGCCGGAGCGCTTTTGGTGGCGCCTGCCGCAGGACTTAGTCAGCAGGCAGCGACCACGGCTCCTGCTGGCCCGCCGGCATCTCAGGCCGCAGGCGCCGCTCTAGATCGAGGTAATACATGGACAGCTCCTCCTGGCTCGCAAATCTCTATGGATCGCCGATCCGGCCGAATCACCATCACCCTTCCTGTGCAGCCGACCGATGGCTCAAGAGAGCAGGCTCTACGTTTTGCGGACTGGAATCTTCATCCTTACGCCGGTTCGGGACCATTTCCCGCTCTCCGCGAGGAACCATCCTCGCTGCCCACACACACTGTCTACAGGCCGGCGGATCTCGCGAAAACCCCGAAGCTTCCAGTCTTGCTATGGGCCAATGGCGGCTGCAGGAACACATCGGTCGAATTCACGCGATTCCTTGGCGAACTGGCGTCGCATGGATATATTGTCATTGCTATTGGACGGAGCGACATCCCCTTTCTTGTCATTCATGGCAGTATCGCCGCAGTGGCGAATGAGAAGGACGCCAACGGTAATCCGCTCATCATCAGCGACCCGGCAATGCTGATCAAAGGTCTGGACTGGGCCATCTCTGAAAACAGCCGCAAAGACAGCGTGCTGTTCGGCAAGGTGGACACGTCGAAGGTCGCGACCATCGGGCAGTCATGCGGCGGCCCGCAAGCTTTTCGCGCAGCCAAAGACCCGCGCATCACCACCGTAGTCGCGCTCAACAGCAGTTTTCCAACCCAAGTAGCGCCCGGAATGGTCGGCGGCCCCGAGGATGGTTGGACCGCGGAAAAGCTGGGCGTTCCCGCGGCAATTTTTACGGGCGGTCCGGCGGACTCGGGATTTAGCGGCGCAGAGCAGTGCTATAAGGCGCTTAACCCCACGTTGCCCGTTGTCAAAGCCAGCCTCAATACGGTTGGTCACACAGGCACCTATCCGATGCCCGATCTTCGCTGGTCCAGCGCGGTTCTGGCTTGGCTCGACATGCAACTCAAGGGCGACAAACAGGCAGTGGGAATGTTTGCCGGCCCAGACTGCGCACTTTGCAAAGATCCGGATTGGTGGATTGATGTAAGAAACATTCCCTAAAACGAGATCGGGGCCAGCACGGAAGTTCAGTCTCGTCTGGTCACGATCGGATTGGCTCGTCTCAAATGAATTAACGGGCACCGCATGCGCGAAGTATTGTGAGCAGTCATTGCTCCGATGACACGATTCTGACGGGTCCGAGCAGACCAGCCGGTGGCGCTGGAGGTGCTGGTCGTCCTGCGCCATTCACGGAGGTCTGGGGACGCGTGGCTGTACCGGGATTCGCCGGCACAGGGGCCGGGCCTCTGCCAACGGGCGCAGCCCCGACTGCAATCTCGATCACATTCTGTCCGCGCTTCAGGGCGCGCGTCAGGTCCCAGCGGTACGGCTGCCAGCCGCGCGCCTGAAGATCGACACCGTTCAACCGAACATCCGCATAGTCGCGGACATCCGCACATTCGAGCCAAATGCGGCGCTTGCTGGCGGGCTTTGCGCTTAAGTCAAATTCTTTCGTGTAGGTTCCGGCGCTGGATATGTCTTTGACTCCCAGATCCTGCCACGACTTCAGAGGGCCAACGAAGCTTTGACCATTGATGCTCAACGACCAGTCTCCGTCGAGTTGTTGAACCACTTTGCGCGACGCGAGCACCGGTTCCGGCGCGGAGACGCCGGGGGGAAGAGGGCCAATCACGATGACTCTTGCTTCATAGGGCTCGAGCACAAGAGGCAGTTGCACCGTATCTCCCTGCACCGTGGCATCGAGCATGGGATGAATCTGGCCTGTCGCCAAATCCCAGACTTGTGCATGGCCTCGACCGGTGACCGTTGCGGTCCGCGTTTGCTCCACG
>Ga0302320_10018245_pt1 | contig 14164 bp, 15 predicted proteins | sample Bog_T0_3_FD_202130 | JGI IMG/M metagenome (GOLD analysis project Ga0302320, IMG submission 202130) | Peat permafrost microbial communities from Stordalen Mire near Abisko, Sweden - Bog_T0_3 | ecosystem: Environmental > Terrestrial > Soil > Wetlands > Peat | place: Sweden: Abisko, Stordalen Mire... | reverse complement strand
CGCTTCGGGCAACATCGAGCCGGAGTGGCGGAAAACCGACAAAGACACTGCGCAAGCTCGACAAAGACCTTGTGATCGTGACGGGGATCTCCGGCTCGGGCAAGGCCTCGGCGATCAAGTCGTTCGAGGACCTTGGATTTCATGCGGTGGACAACCTGCCGCTGGAGCTGCTGCCTGATTTTGCGCGGCTGGTGCGCAAGTCTGCGGAAATCGAGCGGGCGGCCATCGTGGTGGACATTCGCGAGGGAGCAACGCTGGACCGGCTTCCGGAGATTCTCAAGACGGTCAAGAAGCTGCTGCCGACGCGGGTTGTCTTTTTGGATGCTCAGGATGCGGTGCTGGTGCGCCGCTACTCCGAGACGCGCAGGCCGCACCCATTGGGCAGGTCTGATACGGTGTCGCGATCGATTGTGGAAGAGCGGCAGTTGCTGGATCCGATTCGTAACGTGGCGGACACCCTGATCGATACATCGAACTTCAACGTGCATGAGCTGCGCGCACACATTCAGGCGCGGTTTGGGCAGCAGGATCAGACGGCGAAGCAACTGCTGGTTTCGTGCTTGAGTTTTGGCTTCAAGAACGGCGTGCCGCTGGATGCGGATATGGTGTTCGATGTGCGGTTCCTGCCCAACCCTCATTTTGTGCCTGAGTTTCGCAAGAAGACTGGGCAGAATCCCAAGGTTGCAGCTTATATCAGGGGGTTTCCGCAGACGGTGGAGTTTCTTGACCGTGTGACGGAGCTGATGCTTTACCTGCTGCCTCATTATGTTGAAGAGGGCAAGAGCTACCTGACGGTGGCCTTTGGATGTACAGGCGGGCAGCATCGTAGCGTGATGATGGCTGAGGAGGTCGGGAAGCGGCTCAAGAAGGCTGGGTACCAGGTGAAGACGCTGCATCGGGATATGCCGCGGTGAAGCAGCAAGTTAGCGAGTCAGCAAGTTAGCGAGTCAGCAAGTTAGCGAGTCAGCAAGTTAGCAAGTCAGCGAGTCAGCGGGTCAGCGAGTCAGCGTTGGGGCTAAGGACGTAGGTCGTCGAGCCAACGGGATAGGGCGGTTTCGAGGTCGTTGGCAGGACGGTCGCTGGGTGTAAGCCAAACCAACATTTTGGGGGCTGTGACTGGCGGGAAGGCGGCGGGATTTGTTGGCGAGCGGCCGCTGTTTTTGGGCGGGATCTGAAGGAACCAGAGCGAAGGAAGGCGAAGGGCGGCGGCGGGCTGGGTGGATTCGAAACGGTCGGTCACGAGGAGATGGGCTGGGACCAGGTGGGCGCGAGGATCGTTGAAGATTGCGTTGACGGGGGCGTCGAGCGGTTGCTCTAGAACGACGCCGGCTAACTCTGGATGCTGGGCGCCGACTTCAAGGGCGAGGTTGGCGCCCAGATTTTTGCCATCGAGAATGATGGCGTTGGCGGCGACGTGGCGGGTTGCGGTGAGGTACTCGAGCGCCGAGCCCGCATCTTCGCGCCAGCGGACTTCGCTGGGGTGGGTGAACTGGCTTTGGCCGTAGCCTCGATAGTCGAACGCGAAGACGTTGAGGCCAATGGCGTGCAGAGCGGCCAGATCGTCAACGGCGTCGCCCAGGTTTCCGTCCTGGCCGTGCAGGTAGAGGACGGTGTAGCGGGCGTAGGGCGCATCGGTGGCGGCTGGAATCCACCAGCCTTTGAGCTGGGGCTGGCCAGCTTCGGTGGTGGCAAAGCCTACGGGATCGAAGGGCAATCCAACGTTGGCCGGGGTGCGGGTAACGGCGGAGGTTGGGTGGTAGAGCAACTGCCAACTGCCTTGCCAGAAGAGCAGGCACAAGACTCCCCAGGCGCAGGCCCCAGCGGCCACAATTGCGACGCTTGCGGCCATCAACAGCCAGCGGGCTGAGACCGTGGGTGGCTGCGCGGATGGCGGGGCGGCGGGCTTGCGGTGGGGTTTCCTGGGCGGCATGGGTGTTTGGCCCGCAAGGATTTGGCGGGTCAGCTCTATCGTAACCGCGCGAATCGAGTCACAGGGCCATTAAGGGCCACGGCGGAGCAATCGCGAGAGTTTAGGGCGATGGCACGCAGGTGGCTCGTTCCGCCCCTCCGGGGCGGGCGATCTTGATTTGGACGCCTCCCCGGATTGCGCTGCGCTCCATCCGGGGCTATTTTCGACTCATCCCTCCGGGAGGACGCAAAAACACATCTTGAATAAAGCAAATGACTTCATTGCTATCCCACCCAAGCCACAAAGACAAGAACGTGGCTTGGATGGGGCACCCAGTTTCATCACCCATGGGTCGGCGGAGCCGGTGGAAGACCAAGGGGAAACGCGGGCTAGTATTTGACGATGGCGGCGAAGGAGTCGGGCTTGAGGCTGGCGCCGCCGACGAGAGCGCCGTCAATCTCTTCTTCGCCGATGAGCGAGGTGGCGTTGTCTGGCTTGACGCTGCCGCCGTAGAGGATGCGGACGGCGGCAGCGACATCGGCGCCAAGGAGTTTGGCCACTTCGGCGCGGATAATCTTGTGAGCGTCGACGGCGATCTCAGGCGTGGCGGTTTTGCCGGTGCCGATGGCCCAGACGGGCTCGTAGGCGATGACGATGGGCGCGGCGGCTTCAGGGGTGATGCCGGCGAAGGCTCCGGTGATCTGGGTCTTGAGGACGCTGGCGGTTTCTCCGGCTTCGCGCTCGGCGAGGACTTCACCGACGCAGACGATGGGAATCACGCCGTGCTTTAGAGCGGTGTGGAGCTTCTTGTTGACGATTTCGTCGGTTTCAGCAAAGTACTGGCGGCGCTCGGAGTGGCCGATGAGAGTATGCGTTCCGCCGACGGCCAGGAGCTGGCCAACCGAAGTCTCGCCGGTATACGCGCCTTCTTCAGCGAAATGGATGTTCTGGCAGCCGATGGCGACATTTGAGCCGTTGGCAGCTTCGATGACCGTGGGCAGCAGGACCGGCGAGGGAAAGAGGGCAATTTCGTCGCGGGTGTTGCCGGCAACGAGGGGCAAAAAGGCGTCGACAAAGGCCTTGGCTTCGGCAGGTGTCTTGAACATCTTCCAATTGGCGGCTATGAGAGCTTTACGGGACATTTTATTGGGTTCCTCAAGGTGATTTTAGTTGATGGATTTCGCGGGCGGGGTGACGGCGGGCACAGTTTGGGTTAAAACACCTAGCTTGTCGCGGTAAGGCGGGCGCGGTTAGTCAATTGGGCCGGAAGCACGGACAGCGGTGAGATCGTCTGGAACTTCGCCATCAAGGAAAGCGGAGCGATGATCGGGGTCGCCGAGGTCCATCTTGAAGTGGTGCCAGAGATCGTCTTTGTAGATGCCCATGTTCCAGGGGCCGGAGACGGAGTCAGAAAACTGCCAGAGGATGTGAAAGCCCTCTTCATTGGTAAAGCCTTCACCATCGGCCTGGATGATGGCATCGCCGCGCTCCCAGAGGGCCGAGCGCAGGGCGTGCAGGGCGTTGCCGCCTTCTTCAATCTCGGCGCCCTGGAGGTGTTGAAAGGCGTAGACCGTCTTGACTTCGGGCAGGTATTCCGCCAGCCATTCAGCGCCTGTTGTGGGCTTGCAATCCTGGATCTCTTCGAGGAAGTCGGCGATCTCGTCCTGGCCGGTTGAACCGTTGCTGACGGGGTTGCGCTCGATGACGGCGACTTCAACTTCGTCGTTGCCGACGAGGAGTAGGGTCTCCCATTCTTCTTCATCGCCGCTTTCGAGGGCGAGCTTGTAGCCGGGATGGGTGTCGCGGATCAACTGGGCGAGTTCATCGAAGGGAGGGAAGGCTTCGTCTTTCGATAGGACTCGGGTGTAGTAGGGCATATTGTTTTCCCTGCCTTAGCGCCAGCGCATTCAGGCGCAAAGCGCAATTGCACCGGACCGGGCACAGTGCGGTGATCCAAAAAATAGTTCTCCGGGGAGATGGTTCAGGCTGCGGGCTGGCGCTTGGACGGAGTTCTTGCATCGGGAAGGACGTGCTTCTCCTCGGAGAGCAACACCTGCAATTCGGCGGGCAGCGCGGAGAAGGGGATAAATTGAGCCAAATCTTCTTCGGTCAACTCGCGAACTTCGCCTTTGTCATCCGTCAATGGTTTTCGGTTTGCCATATTTGCGCGCCTCCCGATCATTTGCTTTGCGGAAACTGATCACTCGGAATCCGCCGGTCTTTGGAAGAAAACAGAGAATATGCAACCGCTTCCTCAAGTAGCCTACCGCAACCAAGCGATGCTCTCCGTTGCGAAATTCGTTGAAGTAAGAAGCCGCAGCGAAATCGAACTGAGCGGCTTGCTCGAAGCCGAGGTTGCGCTCATGAAGATTACGCTCGCTCTTCTTCGGGTCGAACGTGATCTCCACATCGTTGATTGTAGCGCGAAGCCGGAATCCTGAAGGAGGAATCGGCGATCATGTGCCAGTTCCCAGGTTTCAAGGGCGAAGCCTGGGGCACCCGGCTTCGACAGAGATGTAAACAAGCCGGTGGACCAATAAGCAACGCCGGTTGCAAGCAGGGTGGGGATCACGAGAAGGATTGCAAGGATCATCCGGCAAATCCTCTTGGGACCTTGGTCAAGCGCGACTGGCCGGTTCAGTGGCCAGTCGCACGCGCTGCTACTTGTCGGTGAGGGCTTCGACGCCGGGGAGCTTTTTGCCTTCTAAGAACTCGAGGCTGGCGCCGCCGCCGGTGCTGATGTGGGTGACCTGGTCGGCGTAGCCGGCCTTGTTGATGGCGGAGACGCTATCGCCGCCGCCGATGATGGAGATGGCTGCCTTGTTACCCGCCACGGCCTTGGCGATGGCGTTGGTGCCGACGGCGAACTTGGGGAACTCGAAGACGCCGGCGGGGCCGTTCCAGACGATGGTGCGGGCGGTGGAGACGACTTCTTCGATGGCTGCAACGGACTTGGGACCGATGTCGAGGCCCTGCCAGTCGTCGGGGAAGTTGACGGAGCAGTCCCATAGCTGGGTGTTGGCGTCGGGAGAGAAGCTGTCGGCGAGGACATTGTCGACGGGCAGGAGAAGGTTGACGCCGTTTGCCTTGGCTTTGTCGATGGCGGCCTTGGCCATGTCGATCTTGTCTTCTTCCACCAATGATTTGCCAGTGGTGACGCCGAGGGCGCGCTGGAAGGTATAGGCCATGCCCCCGACGATGACCAGGGTATCGACCTTGTCGAGCAGGTTGTCGATGACGTCGATCTTGCCAGAGATCTTGGAGCCGCCAATGATGGCGACGAAGGGCTTTTCGGGGGCTTCAAGGGCCTTGCCGAGGTAGGTGATCTCCTTTTCCATGAGCAGGCCGGCGACGGCTGGCTTGAGGAAGTGGGTGATGCCTTCTGTGGAGGCGTGGGCGCGATGGGCGGAGCCGAAGGCGTCGTTGACGTAGATCTCGGCAAGCGAGGCGAGCGCGCTGGAGAAGGCCGGATCGTTGGCTTCTTCTTCAGGGTGGTAGCGAAGGTTTTCGAGGAGCAGGACCTGGCCGGATTCAAGCTGACGGGCCATTTCGCTGGCGACTTCGCCGATGCAGTCCGGGGAGAAAGCTACGTTGATGGATTCGCCGAGTTGCTTGTCGAGGAGTTCGCGAAGGCGGATGGCCACGGGACGCAGGGAATATTTTGGATTGGGCTTGCCCTTGGGACGGCCCAGGTGCGAGGCCAGAATGACCTTGGCTTTGTGCTGGAGGGCGTAGGCGATGGTGGGCAGCGTGGCCACGATGCGGGTGTCGTCGGTGATGGCCGAGCCGTCTTCAGTGAGCGGCACGTTGAAGTCGACGCGGATGAAGACGCGCTTGTTGGTCAAATCGATATCGCGAATGGACAGCTTGGGCATGGGAGTTCCTTGAGAACAGTGGATTGAAGAAACGAAGAAGTGAATGAGTGAAGAAGTGAACGAGTTATGTGACGGCGGACATTTCAGTGATCATGGCTTCCAGCTCGATCTCAATCCGCCAGGCGGGATTGAGCAGCACAACTACGGCCATGGTAGGAGCGCGTAAAAACAAGGGCGCGTCGAGGGCGGGCATCCGGATGTGGTGGTATCCCAGGTCCCAAAAGCGGGACCTGGGGCACCCAGATTGTTCAAGAATTACAGGCCCTTTGCGGTGAGGAAGCCGATTAGGTCAACGACGCGGTTGGAATAGCCCCACTCGTTGTCATACCAACTGAGCACCTTCACGCTGTTGCCGACGACCTTGGTGAGAGGCGCATCAACGATGGAGCTGCGCTTGTCGCCCTTGAAGTCAGAGCTGACGAGCTCATTGGTGTCATAGCCGAGGATGCCCTTGAGCGCGCCTTCAGAAGCTTCTTTCAGGGCGGCGTTCACGGCCTTGGCGTCGGTCGTCTTCTCGCTGATGAAGGTGAGGTCGACGATGGAGACGTTGGGGGTGGGCACGCGGATGGCGAAGCCGTCGAGCTTGCCGGCAGTCTCAGGAATGACGAGCTTGAGAGCCTTGGCGGCGCCAGTGGAACTGGGAATCATGCTGAGGGCAGCGGCACGGGCGCGGCGGAGATCCTTGTGGGGTGTGTCGAGGATGACCTGGTCGTTGGTGTAGCTGTGGATGGTGGTCATGATGCCGCTGACCATGCCGCAGTGCGCGAGCATAACCTTGACGACCGGGGCGAGGCAGTTGGTGGTGCAACTGGCATTGGAGATGATGTTGTGCTTTGAGGCATCGTACTTGTCTTCGTTGACGCCGAGGACGAGGGTGATGTCTTCGTTGGATGCCGGGGCCGAGATGATGACCTTCTTGACGGTTTCGCCGAGGTGGGCCTTGGCCTTGGTGGCGTCGGTAAAGAAGCCGGTGGATTCGACGACGATCTGTGCGCCGGTCTCGGCCCAGGGCAGCTTGGCGGGATCGCGTTCTGCAAAGACCTTGATCTTTTTGCCGTCGACGGCGATGAAGTCGTCGCCCGCAACAACTTCGTTCTTGAGGTTGCCGAGGATGGAGTCATACTTGAGCAGGTGAGCCAGAGTGGCCGGGCTGGTCAAGTCGTTGACGGCAACAAATTCAATCTCTGGATTGCCAAGAGCGGCGCGAAAAACGTTACGGCCAATGCGGCCGAAGCCATTGATACCAACCTTAACTGCCATGTGCGATTTTCTCCTTCGAAATGGGTGAGTCTGTGGTTTTGAGCTTGGGTTGTTCGACGTCTGAAATGAGTCCAGAAGGCAATTCCACCAAACCCATGATGGTAACACTCCTGGCAACGGAATTGAGATGAAAACTCGTGAATCTCCGTTCTCAGAGCGGAAACTCCTCACTGGTAGTGTGCCTTTCCTGGTACGGGAAAGTATGTGACGGGCTGCACAGCATTTGCTGGGAGCTTGGCAAGTATGGTATTCGGGTAAGAAGGCACAGATTCAGGGAAGCTCCGCACAAGTGCAGCGTTGCCGCACGTGAAATTTGCAGGGGCTCAAGCCCGCTCATTCTGTTGGCCTTATCGGCACGACTGAAGTCGTGCCCTGTTACAGAGCAAGTTGTGCAGAGATTCCTTAGAAGGCGGCATGAGAAGACGCTCCAGACGAACACCCAATATTTCGGAATCCACAGGCAAGATTGGCCAGGAACTTCCATCGAATCAGCCGGCTCCGCTGGTTCCGTTCTATGCGGACGAGCCACCGGCGGCCGCGCCGGCACAGCAACCGGCTCGAGCGCACAGGCCGGCTGAGAGCGCGCCGACTGCCGCAGCGCGGCCAGTCGTGGCTGCAAGTCCAAGACCGGTGAGGCATGAGCGGCCTGGCAGGCAGGAATGGAATGAGGCGGCCGATTCGGGGCGTTTTGAGCTCGAGACGCAGCCGGAGATTCCTTCGGCTCCGCCGCCGGAGAACGAAGCGGCAGCGCGCTCACCCAAGGCTCCACTGGGGTATGTTGTGCTGGCGATCGGGATGCCTGGGTCGGGCAAGACTACGTGGTTCAGACGCCGCGGGGTGACGCCGCTGTCGAGCGACTTGTTGCGCAATATTCTTTTTGACGATGTGGAGGAGCAGCGCTACCAGGGGCTGGTGTTCTCGACATTGCGGTCGCTGCTGCGGGCAAGGCTGATTGCGCGGATGCCGTGGAATTATGTGGATGCGACGAATCTGTCGATTCATGAGCGGCGGCAGTGGATCAAGATGTCAAAGAGCTTTGGTTACGAGGTGCAGGCGGTGTTCTTCGATGTGCCACTTGAAGTTTGCCTGGAGCGGAACAGCAAGCGGGATCGCTCAGTGAGCGAGGACATCATGCGGAAGATGGCGGAGAAGCTGAAGCCGCCGGTGTTCGAAGAAGGCTTTGAAAAGATCACGGTGGTCAGGGTGAAGAGCGCGGGCTAGGGGAATGATTTCGATGAGTACCGATACTGTGCCGTATGTTGAGCCGTGGTTGCGCGGAACTTATGCTGATGTCCCGGCGGTGGGGCGCGCGGTTTTGCATGCGCTCGATCTGGCGCTGGACGATCTGACCAAATGGACGGCGGGGTTGAAGGATGGGCAGGTTCATGCGCAGCCGCTGGGGCTGACTTCGGTGGCGTTTCACCTGCGGCATATCGCGCGGTCAGTGGACCGGCTGCTGAGCTATGCGGAGGGCAAGCCGCTCACTGAGGAGCAACTGGCGGGGTTGAAGTCAGAGAAGATGGGCGACGAGACTCTGGGCATGCTGCTGGCCGAGGTGGAGTTTTCGTTTGTGAATGCGGCAGATCGGGTGAGGGTGCTGGCGACGGCGGACTTCGATACGTCTCGCGGGGTGGGGCGGAAAGAGCTGCCGACCAGCATTGGGGGAGCGTTGATCCATGTGGCTGATCATACGCAGAGGCATGTGGGGCAGGTTGTGACCACGACAAAGGTGCTGAGGGCGTTGAGCGACTAGCGCTTCCGGTTTCCTGGTAGCCCAGGGATGCGACCGAAGATAAAATGCAGGTCCTTCGACTCCGCTGAAAAGCGCTCCGCTCAGGATGACAACCGCGTTGGTGGTGCCTAAGGACGATTCAGACGCAGGATATTAGCGCGTGTGCTCTTCAGGGACGAGGACAACTGGGATTGAGTCCTGGATGTGGCCCATTTTTTCGTGCTTGGTGCGGAGGTAGCGCTCGAAGGAGTCCTGGGGCTCGACTTCGGCGGAGATGCGCTCGACTACGGTAATGCCGGCAGACTCGAGGGCAGATACCTTTTCAGGATTGTTGGTGATGAGGCGGACTTGAGAGACGCCGAGGAGCTTGAGGGCTTCGGCGGGCAACTCGTAACCGCGACAGTCGGCCGCGTAGCCTAGCTCGACGTTGGCCTCTACAGTGTCCATGCCCTGGTCTTGCAGTTCATAAGCTTTCAATTTGGCCATGAGGCCGATGCCGCGGCCCTCCTGCTGCTCATAGAGCAGGATGCCTGCGCCTGCGTCGGCAATCTTGCCCAGGGCTAGTTCCAACTGGAGACGGCAATCGCAGCGAAGGGAGCCGAAGACGTCGCCGGTGAGGCATTGGGAGTGAATGCGGACCAGGGGCGGATGGGAGTGGATGTCTCCCATGACGAGGGCAACCAAACCTTCGAGGGAACTGGCGGACTGGTTGGCGGCGGATGCTTCGGATTGGCAGTCTTCGCGGGGCGCTGACAGGTGCCGCTCAAAGCCCAGGATGCGGAAGGCTCCCCAGCGGGTGGGGAAATCAGCTTCGGCGATCTTGCTTACGCTTGCGAATGCCATGGTTTCATTTTACAGGGAACAGGGAACAGGGAACAGGGAACAGGGAACAGGGAACAGGGAACAGTGGACAGGGCATTCGATGTAATCGTCGCTGGCGCGGTAGAGTTATGGGGTGACGGACAATCTCATTCTGATCACGCTGCTGGTGAAGCTGGGCGTGGTGGCGTCGGTGGCCAGCGTTCTGGCGCGCGTGGTGACATTCCGACGGCTGATCTTTGCCGAGCGGCGGAGCCCGCGGCAGACGCTGGGGTTGCTGGCGTTCTTTCTGGTGCCGCTGACGCTGGGGGTGTTGGTGCGGTTCTGGGTGCCCAACTTCCTGGCCGCGGACATCTCTTTCGCGACGGTGATTTTGCTCGGCCTGCTGGTGGGGCCGGGCTGGGCGATGCTGGGCGGGGTGGTGCTGGCATTGCCTGCGGTCTACAACGCCGAATACCTGGCGTTGCCTTTCGATGCGGCATTAGGGCTGGGAGCGGGGATGCTGGGGCGGTTTGTCGAGAAGGAGGAGATCTGGTCCTTCACTCCGTTTATCGACTTGAGCCTTTACCGGTGGGTGCGGCGCAACCTGCGCAAGCCGCGGATCGACCGCCAGTTTCTGATGCTGTTTTTGATTGTGGCGGCGGAGGCTTGTCGAGACTGGATTGCTCATGCGTTTCCACATCGCCTGTTCGCGCTGCTGGCCAACCAGTGGTGGTTGCAGTTGCTGGTATTGCTGAGCGCGCCGATTGATGTAGGCATTGCGCTGAAGGTGTGGAATACGCTGCGCATCGAGATGAAGCTGGAGGAGCAGAAGCGGCTGCTGCTGGAGGCCCGGCTGGACGCATTGCAGCGGCAGATCAACCCGCATTTCCTCTTCAATACGCTGAATTCGATTGCTTCGCTGGTGCGGAACAAGCCGTTGCTGGCTCGGGAAATGACGGTGAAGCTGGCTAACATTTTGCGGGCGCTGCTGAAGGATCACGACACTTACGTCCCGTTGAGCGAAGAGTTGAGCTTTACCGACGATTACCTGGCCATTGAGGTGGTGCGGTTTGGCGCGGAAAAGCTGAAGGTACAAAAGGAGATCGATCCACGAACACTGGCGGTGCTGGTGCCGAGTATTCTGCTGCAGCCGCTGATTGAGAACAGCATCAAGCACGGGCTGGAGCCGCGGCTGAAGGGCGGTACGGTGACGCTGCGGAGCCGATTGGAGGGAAATCGGGTGCTGATCGAGGTTGCTGACGATGGGGTTGGCATGGGCAACCGGCCGGCCACTGCGCTGCGTCGCACGGGTGCGGGAATCGGGATGAAGAATGTACAGGAGCGGCTGGAGGTGCTGTATGGGAACCAGGCGCGGTTTACGGTGGTGAGCAATCCGGGGCGGGGAACGCTGGTTTCGATTGAAATTCCGGCGAATCTGCTGGGTGGGAGCTGACCAGGCTCTGGCTCGACGATGACGGGCAGTTGAAAAGCGGGATTGAGAGGAGGGGAGATGGAGGACGCGAGCAAGACAACCGGACCTGCGGTACACTTCGATCGGATTGGCCAAATTGCGATCACGGTAAACGATCTGGCGAGATCGAAGGACTTCTACAAGAACGTGTTGGGGATGACGTTTTTATTCGATGCGGGAAACATGGCCTTTTTTCAGTGCGGAGAGGTTCGGCTGATGATTGGAACGGCCGAGGAGGCGGGGCCAAGGGGTGGCACTATTTTGTACTTCAAGGTCAAGAACATTGAAAAGATTCATACGGTTTTGAAGGAGCGGGGCGTCGAGTTTCAGCGCGCACCACAGCTGGTGGCGAAGATGCCCGATCACGACCTTTGGCTGGCGTTTCTCAAGGACCCAGATGGAAATGTTCTGGGCATGATGAGCGAGTTCCCGCGGGGCTGAGTGTTCGCGGCCGAGGGTGCGAACGAGTTATTTGGCGTCTGGCGCGAAGCGGACGGTTTGAATGACCTTGTCAAAGTCGGAGTCAACTTGTTTCAGGTCGGAACTGCCGATGGGGTGGGCCGACTGATTGACGCATGTTGTGATGATGTTCTTCTCGAAGAGGAAGCACTTGCCTCCATGAAATGTTGCGTAGAGGTCCTCAGTGTTGCGGTTGCACGATTCAGCCGGGCCCCCGCTCAGATGCTGGAAGTGGACGCCAGCGATGGTCAGCGATTCGGACTTCCAGCCGTCCTCGGTCGCGTAGTTGAGAGAAGGATTTGCCCGGCCATAGCACTGTGTCTCATTCAATTCCGGGGCGAAGCGATACAAGAATGCGGCGTTAATGAAGTTTGAGTCAGAGAAGAGCCCGAACTTGATGCCGCGTCCCTCGATGCCAACCTTTACCATTGGGGTGAATGGCTTGCCGGGTTCGTCGTCGTTGAGTGAGATGATCGGCTGGAAGTAAGAAACGCCGCCCCTGTTCAGAAGCCACGAGGCTGGATAGCGGAAGCTCACCTGGTTTTTTGTGTCAACGTACTCTCTGGGCTCGTCAGAGCCTCTAAGGATTTGACCGGATGCTGCCGCGGTACCCATGACTGCAACCACCAACAGCAAAAATTCAATTCGCATGATTCCTCATTCAGGGTTCTACTGCTTTTGTTCAAGCGCAAGAACAGCATAGCTGGTTGCGGCGTCGCTCATGAATTGGCCTACGGGGGTGTTCAGATCGCGATTCTTGTTGAGGGACCAGGCGGGCCAGGCTCCGGTGGTCCTGTCCTGGTTGGCGACGAGCCACAGGAGGCCTCGTTTGACGTGTGAATCGGTGACGCCGTTTTCTTCGAGGGCCAGGATGATGATGCCGGTGGCGTAGCCATCGGAGCGGGAATCGAGGGGGGTATTGTCCACTCGATTCCATGTGCCGAGGTCGGTGAGACTCCAGCCGCCGTCGTCTTGCTGGCGGGTGGCGAGGTCGGCGAGCAGTTCGCTGCGCTGTTCGCGGGTGACGAGGCCGGGGATGCGGGCGGAGGCCCAGAGAGCGACGATCTTGTTGAGGAGCGGCTGGTCGTCGTAGTTTTCGCTGATGTACTTTTCGAGGGCGGAGATGTTGTCGGCAACCTTCTTGTTGTTGAGGTAGTCGTCAGGAGCTGCGCCGACGGCTACGGCCATCAGGGCGGCGCCATGGTACTCCGATTCCGGCGACTCCCAGGGCGAGTAGTGGAAGTTTTGCCAGACCCATGCGCCGGAGGTGGGGCCGGTTTGGGATTGGAGCGCCCAGGCATTGTCGAAGGCCAGGCGAGCGGTATCGCCGAGGTGGCCGCGGTGCTGGTCATAGCTGGAAAGAATGATGGCATTCAACACAGCTTCCGCGTTGCGGGATTCAATTTCCTTGCCGCCTCCGTATTCGGCGTCGGGGTAGAACGGGGCAACGCTCTTCCATAGTTGGACACGTTTTTCAATGCTGTCGAGCATTGCGCGTTCCGCACCTGAGGGAGGCGGGTCGCCGAGCTCCTGACGGAGCACTGGGCGGGCGAGGCCGTAAGTTGCCTGGGTGTGACAGGAAATGCAGTAGGTTCCGTGGTCCTGCTGTGCTCGATTCCATGACTGCCACCAAACCTCACGGCTGTCGAGGTAGCGCGCGGCGGCAGGACGATCCCAATCGGTCGGGGCGGCGACTGCGGGGAGGGGTTTGTTGACTGCGGGACCCGGATTGGGGGGCGGACTGGCCGGGGGATTGGAGGATGGGACGTAGTGGTTGAAGAATGCGCCAACCGAGGTGGCGCCGATGGCGGCCACGGTGATCCAAAACGGCTTGAGGATCATGCGGTCGGCCTCCGTTGGCGGTGAAGTGACATAGGCGAATGTAGCGAGAGTCTGGTGAAAAAGCCGCGTTCAATGCCAGCATACGGCAAACAGATTTGAGAGTGGCTCTGTTTGGCGGACTGTGCCTGCAGAGGGTGGACAAAGGCGGTTACCCCCTGCCGTTGCGCGGTGAACGCGCTGGCGCGTTATTCTCAGAGCATGGTGCGGTTCACGGTGCTGGCTTCGGGGTCCAAGGGCAACTGTACAGTTGTGTCCGGTGGGCGGACGCGGATCCTGGTGGATGCGGGGCTGAGCTGCCGGGAGCTGTTCAAGCGGATGCGACTGGCTGGCGAAGAGCCGGAGACACTGGACGCGATCATTATCACGCACGAGCACCAGGATCACATCAATGGGGTGTCGGTGACGGCGCGGAAACTGGGGATTCCGGTGTACTTCACCGAGGGTACGCATCGGGCGTGGATGCGCTGGCTGACGCCTCGGCGGCAGATGACGTACACGCAATGGATGGAGCAATGCAGGAAGCAAGCTGCCGAGCGGCAGGCAGAGGCACAGGCCGACGAGGGTGAGCCGGACGAGGCTGACTTAGCGGGGGAGCGAGACGGGTTTGTTTCGGAAATGGCCGCCGACGAGCATCCCTCAGAATCCAAAGCCCAAGCTGTTTCCGCTGGATTGGCGGCTCGCGTACAGCCGAGCCTTGACACAACCAGGCAACCTCGGGCTGTCGGGGATGGGCAGGAGTGCGAGAGATTGCCCCTTCCTGAAGCGGTTATGGCCGCACCGAGGCCGGTGAAGGACCCAACCTGGCTGCCCGGGGT
>Ga0302320_10018244_pt1 | contig 14165 bp, 17 predicted proteins | sample Bog_T0_3_FD_202130 | JGI IMG/M metagenome (GOLD analysis project Ga0302320, IMG submission 202130) | Peat permafrost microbial communities from Stordalen Mire near Abisko, Sweden - Bog_T0_3 | ecosystem: Environmental > Terrestrial > Soil > Wetlands > Peat | place: Sweden: Abisko, Stordalen Mire... | reverse complement strand
TATCCATGTTCCCTGACGGGCCAGACGCTTACTCTTTGGAGGACTATCGACGGCAAGTCTTTGATACACAACACGATGTGAGCACATCAACAGATGGGCCTCAGCCGCTCTCGGGCGCGCGGGTCCTTCCCCCGTGTGGCCCGCTGAGGGTGACGCAGCAGCCCCCGTGTGCCCTAGCGCCAGGGATTTTTAACCCCATTTCCGTTTCCACGCCTATGCCTAAGCCTGAAAACCCGCGCAATTACTCCGCCTTGCCCGTTTCGGACGTGGCTGAGCTGCTTGGAGTCACCGACCGCCAAGTCCGCAACTGGATCAAAGACAAAGGGTTACAGTCCAAGTCCGATCCGCGCGGCCTGATGCTTGACTGGCCCACCACGCTCAAGTGGTATGTGGCCTATCAGGCGGACAAAAACCTCGGAAATGGCGGAAATCGCCGCCCGAATCCCGGCTCAGATGGTTCCGAAGTGCCCCTGGAGACCCTGGAAGAGGCAATTTTGCGGAAAACCATGGCCGAAGCGGACCTGAAAGAGCTTCAACTTGCCCGCGAACAGGGTCAGATTGTGGCCATTACCGATCTGGAGCGCGTTCTTGCCAACTCCAACCGCTCCATTCAGACCCAAGTCCTCGCCCTGCCCGCCGGCCTCGCTCCCCAGCTCATCGGCATGGATGATCGTCAGAAGATTTTCAACCTGATCGACCGGAGTTGCCGTTCGCTGCTCAGCAACCTGGCCAACATCGACGCCATCCGCCAGGCCCGCACCCAGGAGCCGGAATCGGAAGAGGAATGATCCGGATCCGCGCGCCCTACCAGACTTCTCCCGAGGGCATGGCCGCCACGGGCCGCGCTTTCAATAAGGCGCACAAGATGTTCTTGCCGCCCGCGCCGCTAACTCTCTCCCAATGGGCAGACGAGTACGCACACATTCCCAAGGAAAACTCCGCCGCTCCCGGAAAGTTCCACACCTCTACGCTGGAGTATCAGCGCGGCATCATGGATGCCATCACCGATCAGGACACCGAAACGGTTGTCTTGATGCTGGCCGCGCAGTCCGGAAAAACGCAATGCGCCAACCTTAACCCCATCGGCTATTACAGCCATTGGGAGCCGTCGCCGATCCTGTGCGTACAGCCCACCCTGGCCGAGGCGGAAAAGTTCTCCAAGAACCGCATCGCCAAGATGATCCGCGATACGCCCGTGCTCCGCGAACTGTTTCCCTCGCCGCGTTCGCGGGACTCCGGCAACACTCTGCTCAACAAGGAATTCCCCGGCGGCGTTCTTGTCATCGTCGGCGCAAACTCTCCGCTCGGGCTGCGCGGCCTTCCCGCGCGCGTCATCCTCATGGACGAGGTGGACGGATACGAGGAATCCGCCGGCACGGAAGGCGACCCGGTTGACCTTGCGAAAAAGCGCAGCACAAAATTCTGGAATCGCAAGATTGTCCTCACCTCGACGCCGCACATCAAGAACCTTTCCCGCATCGAGCGGGCCTTTGACTCCAGCGACAAACGGTATTACTACGTGCCGTGCCCGCACTGCGGTGAGATGCAAAAGCTGGAGTGGCCGCGCCTCAAATGGAATACCGAAGATCTTGCCACCAACTCCCGGCCGCGCGTCATCGATTGGTGGTATGTCTGCGTCAACGGCTGCGAAATCCGCGAACGCTCCAAGCATGAGATGATCCGCAACGGTTCGTGGCGCGCCACCGCCGAGAGTCACGACGGCAAGACGGCCGGCTTCCATCTCAATGCGCTCTACGGCGTGGTCGATTGGTTGAACCTCATCCAGGAATGGCTCGAAGCGCAGACCTCCCTCGAGCGGATGAAAGTCTTTGTCAACACGAACCTCGCGGAGACATGGGAGATTCGTGGCACCGGGGCCAATATGTCAGAGCTGGAAAAGCGCCCGCGCTTCGCGCACGAAGTGCTTCCCTCTGGCGTTTTGTGGCTCACCGCCGGCGTGGATACCCAAGACAATCGCCTGGAATGTACGGTGTGGGGTTGGGGCCTTGACGATGAACGCTGGTCCATCGAACACAAGGTGTTTCCCGGCGATCCGTCTTTGCCCGACGCCGATCTGGCCAGCCCCTGGGCCGCGCTCCGCGATTACCTCTTGGAAGACTGGGAACACCGCGCCGGCGTCACGATGCGCATCTCCACCGCGCTCATTGACTCCGGCGGCCACCACACCGAGCGCGTCTATGAGTTCACCCGTAAGCATGAGTTGCGCCGCTGGCACGCGATTGTGGGCCGTGCCGGAATCGGCAAGCCATTGTTGAGCCAAGGTACTCGCCTCGGACCTTACAAAACGCTGGTCTACACCGTGGGCACTGACACCGCCAAGGAAGATGTATTCACATCGTTGCGCGTTCACAATCCGGGTTCGCAATATACCCATTTCAGTGATGCGCTCGATGCTGAGTATTTCCGTCAACTCACTGCGGAGAAGTTCGTCATCACTAAAAAAGACTTTCAGACCGTTGGTAATTGGGTGAAAACCGGCGAACGTAATGAGACTCTCGATTGCGCCGTCTACGCGCGTGCTGCTGTTCAGGTGCGCCGGCCCAATTTCAGAAAGATCGCCCGTAGTCTTTTCCGCGCAACGGAAAAGCTCCGCCTTGAGCGCGAGGCCGCCGGTATGCCGACTCCAGCGCCCCCAGAGGAATACATCGGCTCCGCCCCAGAATCAGTTGAAAGCGAAACGCCGCCCGATTGGGCACAGAAGACAGCCGATACGGCTGTGAAACTAGCAGCAGCGCTTACCCAGGCAGCAAAGCCCGCGCCAGTGCGCCGCCGGCCTTCCGCCGCATCCCGGCTTCGTAACTTTGGCCGCAACCTCTGAGGAAAATTTCACAACTGTGCTCGCGGTCACACCATGAATTATATTTGCATCGTACGATACAAACAGATCAGCAAAGAGGCGAAGAGATGAAAGACAAGATCACAGAGCAGCAATACCTCGATTTTCAAGCGGCGTTCGATTTCTTCAACGTTCAACTTTTTGCGGACTCACTGCCTCAAGTGCTGGTCACCTTGCAGCGTCACGCCAAGGCGCGCGGATACTTCGCCCCGGAGCGCTTCCACGGACGCGGCAACAAGGTTACCGTCCATGAAATTGCACTCAATCCCGATTGCTTCTGTGATGAGACAGACGAGCGCATTCTCTCCACCCTTGCTCACGAGATGGCTCACCTGTGGCAGCAAGCTCACGGCCACGCGCCGCGCCGCTGCTACCATGACCGGGAGTGGGCGGCGAAGATGAAGGCCATTGGCTTGCAACCCACCACAACCGGCGAGCCTGACGGCAAAGAGACGGGCCAGCACGTCACCCACTTTGTGGTGAAGGGTGGACCATATTCCCGCGCCTATGCCAAGCTCAAGGCCAAGGGCCTCAAGCTGCGGTGGGAGTCTCCCGCGCCCATGGTCGCCGAGGCCCAGGCCAAGAAAGAAAGCAAAACAAAGTTTACCTGCCCATCCTGTGAACAGAACGCCTGGGCCAAGCCGGATGCTGTGCTGATCTGCGGCAACTGTTTCGAGGACGATCCAAGCGACCCGCAAATCATGCTTGCGAACGCCTAAACAGCCTAAATTCGCGCTAAATTGCCAAAGTTGCCCATAGTCAAGTTATGGGCAACTTACTCAATCCAGCTACGCCGATTAACCAATTCCATGATTCCGATATTCCGCTGGAGCCCACCGACCTCCGCGCCGGGGATTCGTGGAATTGGGAGCGCGTGTTCCCCGATTTCCCCAGCGGACTTTACCAGCTCAAGTACATCCTCAACAGCGCTAGTAATCGCTTTGTGATCGATGGGACGTCGGCCACCAATCCGCCCATCACCCCCGATAGCGACGGCCAGTCATTCGCCATCCAAGCGCCAGCCACGCTCACCGCGACCTGCCCCTCTGACACCTATCAGATGGTGGCTGTCTTGTTGGGCATTGCGGGCACCACGGCTGCCGGTGAACAAGTCACATTGCCATTGCAAGATGTGACCGTCTCACCCAACTTGGCCACCGCCACCGGCCCTGTGGATACGCGCAGTGATGTGAAGAGGAACCTCGATACCATCAATGCGTGCCTCCTGGGCAACACCGACCCTAGCGTTTCTGAGTACATGATTAACGGTCGCCAGCTCAAGCGTTTTCCCCGCGCTGACCTCATCAAAGAGCGTTCGTTTTGGCGCGCTCAATACAGGGCCGAACTCCGCGCCAAAGGTGAGTATTGCCCGCGCCGCGTGATCGGTTTCCGCTTCACAACCAGCGTGTAAGGAGAGCTATGGCAACCCTGCAATCGATCAATCTTTTTTCCCGCGCTTTCCGCGCCGTATCCGATGGATTCACTGCTGCGCGGCGTTCGCTCACCTCCGATTCCACGCTGGCCCAACTCGGCGGCGGCAGTGGATACTCTGGCTTTCAGGCTGCAAAGCAGAGCCGAATGAGTGTCGATTGGCCTTCCGCCTCGCGCTCCGCTGATCAGGACTTACAGGTCGATTTGCGCAAACTCCGCGCTCGCGCCCGCGATCAGGCCATCAACTCGCCCATTGCTTCCCGGTTCCTGGGTATGGTCCGCGCCAACGTTGCCGGTCGCCATGGCGTCAAGTTGGCGTTCAAGGTTGCCCAGGTACGCAAGAGCAAACAGAGCAACGGCCTCGATGAAAAAGCCAATGAAGAGTTGAAACGCGCGTGGCGTGAGTGGGGCAAGAAAGGTTCCTGCACCGTCTGTGGCCGCTATTCGTGGCGCGAGGTGCAGCGACTCATTACAGAGAACACAGGGCGCGACGGTGAGCAGCTTATCCGCAAAGTCTATGTGCCTAAAACCGTCAACCCGTTCGGTTTTCAAATACAACTCATCGACGCCGATCAGCTTGACGACAATTACAACCTCATGGGCCGCGCCGATGGCGTGCAGATACGCATGGGCGTCGAGGTAGACGCCAATCAGAAGGCGTTAGCCTATCACCTCTTTCAAGGCAACCCTTACGAGGCGTCGTTTGGCTCATCCAACCGTGTGCGCGTACCCGCCGATCAAATCATTCACTGGATCGTGGCTCACCGCACCGGCCAGACACGCGGTTATCCGTGGATGGCTTCCGGTATGGGACAGTTGCGGATGCTTGATGGATACTTTGGGGCAGAGCTGGCCGCCGCGCGCATTGGCGCTTCTATTCTTATGTCGATTGAGACAGCCAAGGATGCCGATCCCGACGCCGATGAAATTGAAGGCGACGGAATCAACGCCGATGGCTCCAAGGCTATCGACATCGGCATGGGCAGCGCCCTCGACCTTACGGGCACTGGAGCAACGCTCAACAATCACACTCCAACGCATCCCACCAATGCTTTTGACCCATTCGTCAAGCAGTCGGGGCGGCTCATCGCATCCGGTTTCAATGTTCCCTATCATTCTCTGTTCAACGATCTGAGCGGCGTCAATTACAGCTCCGCGCGCATCGGCGAGATGGAGGTACGCGAGTTTTGGATGGAGATGCAGACCTCATTTATCGACAACGTGACAGAACCTGTTTACGATGCGTGGCTCGGCGCTGCTCTCCTCAATCAAGCCATCGCCCTGCCCTTTGCGGATCGCAAGCGGTTCTGTGGCGAGTTCATCAAGTGGGAGCCGCGCCGCTGGCCGTGGATCGATCCTCTCAAGGATGTGCAGGCTAACACGTTGCTAGTGCAAAACGGTTTTGATACCCACGAAAGCATTCTCAACAGCGTGGGCCGCGACTTGGAAGAAACCTACACAGAGCTATCCCGTGAGCAAAAACTTGCGGATGAGTTAGGCATCGCGCTTGGCACCGATATTCGCGGCCAGGGAACAAGCGAAATCAACAACGAAGACGAGACGCCGGAAGATGCCGCCGGCGGCGGTTCGGAGAATGCCCCGAAAGAAGATGAAGAAAAGCCCGCTTCGCAGTCAACCTCCAAACCTGCCAAGCCAAAGGCCGGCTCGAAGCCCGCTCCGGCCAAACCGAAAGTGAAACCGGGTCGCAGTCGTACCGGGGTCCCCGGCGACGGGTCCATGTCGCAGGGGTGGTTGAAGCGCGGGATGCACCCGGCTAACGCCGCTCTGTGGAACCTGACGAAAGACGAGGAGTAACGCCGCCTAACCAACGGCCATCACCGATGTAACTTCCCGAGGAGGGAATATGAAATTGAAAGCTGCAATGTTTGGATGCGTCTTTGCGATTGCTACGCTGTGCATGTGTGTCCCAATGGTGGTGTCGTCGGCCAGCGCGCAGAGCGCACAGCAAACGCCCATCGCTTATGACACGCTGGGCCACCCCATCTACGGCGGCCTCGATTGCGTTTCCAAGACGGCCCCGGCGGTTTGCGCCAATGACCTCACCGGCTCTGTGGTTGTGGCCGTCGGCGCTACCACCGTGGTGGTCAATGACTCCTCGGTTGCGTCCGGATCGCACATCATTGTGCAGGAAGATTCCTCGCTGGGCACCAACCTGGGCGTTACCTGTAACACCACGCCAGCCACCGCGCCGCCCACCATCTCCGCGCGCGTCATCGGATCTAGCTTTACCATCACTACGACCGCGCCCTCCACCAACCCGCGTTGTTTCAGCTTCCACCTGTTTAGTTAAATGAAAGAGCATCAATGACTCCGTACTATGAGCACGCGGGTATCACGATCTATTGTGGCGATTGCCGGGAGGTGTTAGAGGAGGGCAACGTAAAAGCTGCCCTCCTCTGCACTGATCCGCCCTATGGCATTGGAGCGGCGCACAAGACTTTCGGCGGAGCCGGCGTCAAGTGCCACGTCACCGGCCTATGCAAAGGCAAAGCGCTTGCCAAGCGTGACTACGGTGATAGCACCTGGGACGATGCGCCGCCGGACGCGGAGCTGATAAAACTCATTCGCTCATGCGCACCATACCAGATCATCTTCGGCGGAAATTACTTTGAGCTTCCGCCCTCCAAGTGCTGGCTGGTGTGGGACAAGCTACGCGGCAATACAAACTTTGCCGATTGCGAACTGGCGTGGACCAATCTCAACAAGAGCGTACGCCGGATCGCTTATCGATGGAACGGGTTTCTTGTGCAGCCGGGCTGCAAAGACGTGCGTACGCATCCCACACAGAAGCCGCAAGACGTGATGCGCTGGGCCATTCTGCAAGCGCCAGATACGTGTAAGTCGGTGCTCGATCCGTTCATGGGAAGTGGCACCACGTTAGAGGCTGCCAAGGCCCTTGGCTTGTCTGCCATCGGCATTGAGCGCGAGGAGCGTTATTGCGAAATTGCCGCGCAACGGCTCAGCCAGGAAATGCTCATCACTGTGTGAACTCGGGGTCCCCGGCGGCGGGTCCATACCGCTGGGGTGACTCATATTAGCGGCCTTTTCCGCTTTGGGCGCAACGTCAAAGTATGAGCACTAAGAGCATACCGGCGGCGCTTCCGATACAGTATCGGGCCGCGAAAGTCGATGCGGAGCCGAAAAAGGGCGAGCGGCTATCCGGCCCCGATCCGGGCCGGTTCCGCTTTGCCGTCTCCAGTGAAACTCCGTATCTGCGGAATTATTGGGATGGTCCAGGGAATGAGATTCTTCAGCACGATAAGAAGAGCATTCGCACGGATCGCCTCGATTCCGGCCAGGTTCCCAATAACTTCAATCACGATCCCAACAAACAACTCGGCGTTGTTGATAAGTACGAAATCAAAGACGGCCGACTTGTGGTTGAAGGTCCGTTCAGCCGCTCGGCGTTTGCGCAAGAAAAGCGCCAGGACTACGACGACAAGATTCTTACATCTGCATCCGTGGGCTACCGCGTCCATAAGATGGTCCGCACCGAGGATGAGGATAACCCCGATGCGCCCGACGAATGCCGCGTAACTGATTGGGAGCCGTTCGACGCATCGCTTGTCACCGTGCCCGCCGATTTCACTGTCGGTGCGGGTCGCTCCGAATCCGGCAATGAGGATTTTCCGGTTGAAATTGAAACCGTCTTGCGGCGGAGCGAAGTACCGCCCGTTGCACAACCCGCAATTGTTGTTCCACCTGCACAGGAGAAAAGAAACATGGCCGAACCGGCTGAGAAAACCGCAGCAGAACTTGAGCTTGCGCGGCGCAATGACATTATGGCCGTTGCGACCGATTCCGATTTCCGCAAGTACGTCACCATTGACGAGGCCCAGAAAGCCATCGCCGACGGCACCTCCTCGGACAAGTTCCGCGACGTCGTTTCGCGCAAGATTTGTGCGGCTAACGATGTCAGCAAGGTGGGCACCGCAGGCACCAACCTTTTCAGCGAAATGGATAAGTCTGACCAGAAACGCTTCTCTGTTTTCCGGTTAGTCCGTTCGCTCACCAATGCGGCTCGTCCCGGTTCGTTCCCGACCAATCTTTGCGATGCAGCCCTGGAACGTGAATTCTCGGATGAGCTGAAAAAGCGTCTCAAGATCACCACGGAAGGCCCGCTGATTCCCGATTCCATGTCGCGCGCCCTGGGTACGCAGGGCATCGGCAGCGGAGCCGGTCAGATTGCGGTGACCTCCGAGTCCGCCGCCGTGGCAAGCTATACACGGCCCGAAGTTATCGAGATTCTGCGCAATCGTCCGCGCGTTGAGCAGCTTGGCGCGCGCCGCCTGGGTGGACTGACCGGAATCATTCGGTTGCCGCGTCAGTCCGGTGCCGGCACTGCGCAGTGGGTGGGTGAGGGAGCGGCTGTTACTCCCGCCGACCTCGCTATGGATTTCATTTCCGTGACTCCGCACCGCATCTCGGCGCAGACCGCATGGACCGTCGAACTGTTGGCTGAAACCGCGCCCGATATTGAGGGCCTGGCCCGCGCCGATCAGGACAAGGTAATCATGCTTGCCCTCGATCTGGCCGCGATCAGTGGCCCCATCGGCGGCCCGAACCCGGTAGGCTTGATGAACCTTACCGGCCTCACGCTGCTTTCGCCTTCCGGAACTGCATTTGCAGACGGCGGCAAGCCGCTTATTTGGGCTGACATCCTGGCGTATGAATCCACCGCTGCCGCCGCGAATGCGGATGTGGCCACCTCTGGATTCATGTTCACGCCGGAAGTGCGCGCCCAGCTCAAGGCAACGCCGAAGTTTGCATCCGGCTATGCCCTCCCCATCTGGGATGACGGTCCCAAGGACCCTCTTGGCATCGATACGCAAGGCCCCGCCGGCTATCGCGCGGCCGTCACCAACCAACTCGCCAAGAACGGAACCAAGGCGGGCGTAACCGGCTCCATTCTGCATAACTCCATCTTTGGCGATTGGGGGCAGTTGATCGTTGCCGATTGGGGCGCGCGTGAGGTAGTCGTCGATCCGTACACACAGGCCGCTAGCGGCGCGATTGTTGTCACTCAGCGCGCGCTACACGACGTTGCTTGCCGGCACGTTGCCGCCTTCGTTGCCAACCCCTACATCGCAATCTCGTAATCTCGGGGTCCCCGGCGGCGGGTCTATGCCGCTAGGGTGGCCATCCGAAACACACAAAACGCCACAGGCGGGGCCGTAAGGCCCCGTCGTTACACACACTCAAGAGGTGATCGATGCTTACAACGAACAAGGGAAATAAGAAGGTCAACGTCGTGCTTCGCGTTGACATGGTTGTGGACGGTGAGCGCATGGAAAAGGGAGAAGTGGTGGAGATGTCCGGCCACAACTTCAAGTACCTGGTCCAGCATGATCGCGTAGCCGAGGCAACTGACGAGAACGTCGCCGCCGTCAGGGCGGAAATCAAGGCCACGGAAGAGGCCGCCAAGCGCGCCGCGCAACCGTCAGACGCGGATGTTCTCCGCGCCCGCATTGCCAACCTGGAAGCGGAACTCACCGCCGCCAAGAAAGGCAAGTAAACCATGTTCGGGGATTCCGATCTGTCTGTGTTCTTTGGTGATTTCGGGAAAGAATCTCCCGTGATTTGGAATAACGAACCGGCCGTGAGCGGAATCCTCGACATTCACACAGATGTGTTTGCGCACGGCGGCGCTCCCGGAGGCGTAGAGCGTAACACCGTCTCTCTGAGCATCCCTTACAGCGCATTCACGGCCACCCCCAAGCCACGTGATGCCATCACCGTGGGTGGAGTAGCCTACACCGTCCTTTCGCTGCCTGAGCAGCGCGATATGCAAGTTACCGAGCTGTATCTCAAACGTGCATGAGGTAAACCGTGATTACCGGAACAACTAACCGAATGCTGACTCCTGATCGTGAGGAATGCACTTATGAAAAGCGTGAACAAAGTTATCCTGTTGGGCAACGTCGGCCAGGCACCGGAAGTGAAGGACAATCCCGGCGGAACGTTGCGAGCGGCGGTCTCCATCGCAACCAACGAGAGAGTAAAGAAGGGTGACAAGTGGGAGGATAAAACCGAATGGCACCGCGTTGTGTTGTTTGGTCGTCTGGCTGAAGTCGCCCGCGACTATCTTCGCAAGGGTTCCAAGGTCTATGTAGAGGGCAAGCTCCGCACGTACAAGTGGGATGACAATGGCACCACGCGCTATTCCACCAACATCACGGTGACTGACCTCAACTTGCTTGACTCCCACGATTCACGCCAGCCGCAACCGCCCGATGAAGCATACAGTGAGGCGTCCTGATGCGCTTCTGTGACCGCCTCATTATCTTCGCTGGCATCTTTGTTGGAGCCATTGAAAACCGCAAGCGCTTGCTGGTCAGTCTCTCGGTTATCAGAGAAGGGTACCGTGAATGCTTCGGAAAGGAACGGTGGCTCTGATGGCCGGGGTCACCATTTGGGAGCAAGCCGCCCAGGCGATTCTTGCGCTGCTCAACGCGCCCGGATCGCCCGCCGTTGCCTACCGCGACCGCTTTGAAGCTGTGGGCCAGTCTGAAATAGCCTTCAACGTGTTCTCGACCAAAATCGACATCGGCTACGACTGCGATCAAAGAGCGGCGCACGTTGAAGCAGTCATCACCGTGCGCGTGTGCGTTGCTGGCACCGCCGGTGATCCAACTGCAACGCCACCCATCCCCGCCGTTCCCGTCAGCACGGTTGCCGATCCGTTAGTGCTCTATGCGTGGCGGGTCATCTGCGCCGACCCTACACTGGGCCAGCTTGTCACAGACACCTATCCCGGCGAAATCGAAACCGGCTATGTCGATAAGTCCTCATCTGATCAAGTTTGCGTGGATATGAGCTTCCATGTGAATGTCGAAGTAGGACGTTTCGACCCGTCAATCAATATGACTTACCCAGGCTAACAGCCTAAAGGAGATGTAGAAAATGAGTGCTGTTGCTCCCACTGTAACCGTTACACCGTCCGCATCCGCCATCACCAACGTGCAGGCGCTGCCCGTGGCGGTCTCTGTCGCCGGGGCCAGTGGCGTTGCCCTCGGCACCGTGCAGCTTACCAGCGGGACATATACCTCCAATGCTGCTACGCTCGTCAATGGCGCGGCAACCATCGTGGTTCCCGCTGCCGTCCTGGCCATCGCTCTGGACACTTTGACGGTCACTTATACGCCAACCGGGGCCAGCGTTGGCGTTTACCTTTCAGGGACCGGAACGGCTACTGCTACTGTTTCCATTTCTCCTGTTTCGCTCCCGTCCAAGCTTCAGGGCTACAAAGCCCAACTCACCTACACACCCGGTACAGGTGCTCCAGTGGTAATTGCGGGGCTCAAGGATCTGGAGGGCGGATTTAAGGCGGATGAGTTGGACTCCACCGACCACGGCAACAATGGGTGGAAAGCGCGTCTGCTTGGCTTGCTTGACTTTGAGGGTTCGGCCAAGGTGGATTACATTGCCGGCGATTCGTCTCAAGCGTATCTGCTCAACTCGATTCTCAACAGCACTGTACTCGCAATCACGATAGCCCCGGTGCTTTCGCCTGGCTCTGGCGTGGCGAGTTTCGTTGGACCTGCGATCATTACCGATTGGAAGTGGGACGGGAAAAACACCGACCTGCAAGGTGTACAAATCACGCTCAAGGGCGCTGGGCCGTTTGTGACGGTTGCGCAGTAGGGCTTTTGAGGGAAGGGCCAACTTCAGAGGGGAGGTTGGCCTTTTTTTATGGGGAGGAAAATGAGTATTCAGAAAGCACCGATTTTCGTAGACTTCGACCGCCGCCATCAGGTGGTTTTCAACCTCAACACAGAAATCCTCATCCGCAACGCCGGCGGTAAGGATAGCAATCTATGGGAGACGATAGGCCAACGCAAGAACGCCAAGACGGGAGAGACAGAGAAGCTTCTGGATGTGAACCTGGAGAATCTTCGCCTGTACCTCTGGGCGGCCCTTCAGGAAGGCTCACAGCGCGCTGGAGAGACGTTGACGATAGAAGATGTGGGCGCACTGCTCACGCGCCGCAAATGGGTTACCAGAGCGGTCGTTGCCATTGGCGATGCACTCAAGCAATACTATGGCGATGAGCCGGGGGAATAGCTTCCCCTGGCCGACGCAAAGGCACGGGACGTAAGCGCAAGAGCAAGCTAACCACGTGGGAAGACGCTTTCCGTATCATCTGCGGTGAGATGGCCCTTGCTCCCTCTGAGTTTTACCGTCTGCTTTACTCGGAGCTGACACTCATGCTTGAGGGCTACCGCGCGCGACACAGGCGGGAGATGCGAGAGCGCCGTGAAGAATCTGCATGGATGGTGAGTTGGCTTCTGCTACCTCACAAGAAAGCCGACGCCGATCCCCTCACGCCAGACCAGCTCATGGGCCGTAAGCAACGCGGCAGGCCTACACCGAAGTTTTCCAGTCCAGGCGAGTCCGCACAAGCATTCTTTGCCGCGCGTCAGGCAAAATCAAAAAAGGAACAAAAGAAGGGAGAGTGAACTATGTCCGGAGGATTTACCTACATGACAGATGAACGAATGAAGGAATGCGAGTCCGCAATGTTACAGAGTTTGAGTGACGCGAAAAAGCGGCGTGAGCAACTGAAATTAAAACTTGCGCGATGGTCCCTTCTCTTTCTCAAAGCCTCGGCGGAACTGAAGGGCGAATCGAGCCACGAGGTTTTCAGCTTTGAAAGCCTACCCGAAAAGCAGGAACTGATCGACGCCTGGGCGGAATGGAAAACTATCCGCAAGGAATTCTCTGATCTTCAAGAGACTTTCCGCGCCTACGGACTCGATATTCAGTAAGAAAGAGGGTTGACCGATGTCCAGCAAGAGCGTTGTCGTTACCGTGGCCGGTGACGATAAGTCCGGTGAAATGTTCAAGGCGATTGGGCAGCATTGTGCTGACCTTCAGGCCAAAGCCGCAGAGACTTCGGCGGCGCTTGGCGGTATTGGTAAATTCCTTGAAAAAGGACTCGCCTTTGCTGGTATCGCTATCGGCGCGCGGGAGATTATTGGCGGCTTCAAAGAGATGGTCAAATCGACCATGGAGTCAGGTGTCCAACTTGCCCATCTCAATCAGCAGACCGGCATATCTGTCGCAAATCTCTCGGTGCTCAAATATGCCGCCCAAGCTACCGGTGTAGATTTCGATGTGCTCACCCGTGGCTTCAAAAAACTCTCCGTCACCACTTACGAGGCAGATAACGGCAATAAGACAGCCGCCAAGGGATTCGCCCAGCTCGGTATTTCAGTCTCCGATCTGCGCGCCAAGGGCAATGACATGTACGGCGTCATGACCATGGTCGCTGAAAAGTTCCACGCCATGCCCGATGGAATTGCCAAGAGCGACACCGCCGCTAAAATCTTTGGCGCGCGCATGGGCTCTGAGCTAATTCCCGTCCTCGATGCGCTGGGTGGAAAGATGGATACCCTCAAAGCCGAGGCCGAATCACTGGGCGTGGTGTGGGATGAGGCTGGCATCAAGAAAATGGAAGAGATGCACCACAGCGCCGCCATGCTGCAAGGAAGCTTGCAGGCATTAGGGCTTGAGCTTGCGACCTCCCTGTCTGGTCCTCTGAAAGAGGTCGCTCGACTAATGACTATCGATATTGAACTCTTTAATCAATTTTTAAGTTTAGGGAAGTATTCGGACGAGGCGAAGCGGAACCGCGCGGCCGATATTGTCGGAGCTATTCCGCAAAAGGTAATCGACAACCCTAACGCCGGCAAAGATGCAGGCGCGTCGAAAGGTGCCATCCAAGAACAACTAGTACCGTGACCGCGTGAATGCGTAATTAAGCTTTAGGCGGGCCAGCTTTCTTGTGAACTTCCACTGAATCGTGATCGTGTCGCGGTTGGTGCGGCGATTCCAGGCCTTGGCTTGGCGACGC
>Ga0302320_10018242_pt1 | contig 14166 bp, 17 predicted proteins | sample Bog_T0_3_FD_202130 | JGI IMG/M metagenome (GOLD analysis project Ga0302320, IMG submission 202130) | Peat permafrost microbial communities from Stordalen Mire near Abisko, Sweden - Bog_T0_3 | ecosystem: Environmental > Terrestrial > Soil > Wetlands > Peat | place: Sweden: Abisko, Stordalen Mire... | reverse complement strand
CAACCCTTGCCCCCGCAGAGCGCTTCGCCGGATTCATCGTCAACGAGAAATCGGGGACAATCCTGGCGGTGCCTGCGGACGCCAACGGCAATCTCAGTAAGCCGCTGGTAAGGTATGCGGTCTTAGACTGACATGCTCCCCCTTTCAGGGGTCACTCCAATTTTTGATCCATTGTTATCCACAGGCATTCTTGCTCTTGCCCTCTACGTCTCTTCGATTCCGGAAAGGCTATCTACCCAGTTCTTCCAGAAAGTTCTAACTTTGCGGCGAGGTGGTCCACCATACCGGCCAATAGGCCGTTTTGCAACCTCGGAAAGTGCGTTTCGTAGGATAAAATCAAGCCCTTTTGCAGTTGCTGTCCGGTTCGACATTGTATCCCTCAGCAATTGGCGCTTTTCCTCCAGTTCTCCATTTTGGTACTGTATTGACGCGCGTTTTACGAGTTCGACAAATTCATCAACACGGTTGAGCAAAGCCGCAGGATTGGCACGCAATTCCTGCTGTTGCTGTTCACAGTCCAGACGTTCCGCAAGGAGCGTCTTTTTTCTTTGGTTGAAAGAGTCGGCATCAAGGTTGCCGTCAATATAAATATCGGTCAGTCGATCCAGGCGATTTTTGATCCCAGCGAGTCGGATAGCGAGAGATTGAAGTGCGCGCTCCTGGCCAGATTGCGCGGAGTTGTGCTTCTCACCTACGTATTGATCGAGGACCTTGATTTCGGATTGGTGTAACGCGATCATCTGAAGGGACGTGGATGCGGCGGTTTCAATGGTTTCTTCCCGATGAGAGACTGTGCATGGCCGCGAATGGCAGCGATAGTAGATGTGTCCTTTGTGCTGTTCGGCCACGAGAGCGCGGTCGCAGGTTGCGCAACGAATGAGACGAGAGAACAGAAAGCTATGGCGGAAGGTTGACTTTGGCCCGCGTCCGGTTAAGACAGTCTGAACATTTTCGAAGAGCTTCTTGCTGATGAGCGGGGTGTGCGAACCGGCAAAGAACTGGTTGCGCTTCTTGATCCGTATGAGGCCATAGTAAAACGGGTTGGTGAGAATTCCAGCCAGAGTGTTCTTGCTGACACGTTGGCCTTTACGGGTGCGGAGGCCATTATCGAAAAGAGTTTGAGCCAAAGCGTGCTGGCTGTAGCGGCCCGTTGCATAAAGACGGAATCCTTCAGCAATCAGCGGACCACGAACGGGGTCAATCGTCTTCGGCATTCCTGCCCCGGCATCGAGATAACCAAGAGGAGCAGGCTTTGGGAATATTCCCTGCTTCAATCGGCCATAGAAACCTTTGATCGTCTCTTCGCGGAGATTGCGAACATAGTTCGCGGCAACGACGGCCTGCACATCAGCAGCAAGGCGCCCGCTCGATGAAAGCATATCGAGAGCCTCTCGGATGAAATGGACCTCATACCCTTCTTCAGTCAGTTGAGTGATATCGACCCAGTCGCGCAGGTTGCGAGCGCTACGGTCGATTTTGTGAATGATCACACCGGCGGCTTCGCCCTTCCGAATGCGCTTGAGCATTTCGTTGAATATCGGGCGTCCGAGCTTGGCAGCGGTTTCCCGTTCCTCAAACCACTCTGAAATCGACAACGCCTTTTGCACAGCGTAGCGTTCAATCTCCGATTTCTGTTCTTGTAAAGAGACACCTTGTTCACCCTGCCTCGCAGTGGAGACGCGGGTATATGCGAAGTAGTTTTTCACTTTGATTGTGGCGGGGTTAATTATGAATGCCAGGTTCTTGTCCCTTAACTTTACCGGTGGGTGATTTTTGCGTCAAGTTCAGCGCATCGAGTTTTCCCTCTCTTTCAAGACGCTCGAAAATCGCCCATACCAAATCAAAATACCGGAAGAGTTGGGCACGTGACTCTTCAAGCTCAAGGCGGTTGTAGCCCGGGTGCAGTGTTGCCAATTCCTTGAGGTCGTCTGGAAGATTGTCGATAGTTGTGTCGTCGGCGCTTTTCATTTCTGCACCCTAGCGGAGAAAGTGTGACGGCGGAAGACGGGCACATGCTACTTCCTGCGCATACATTTTTATGGGAACTGTGCATAACTAAAATATCATCACAAGTTATGCACAAGAATCTGCCACGATGCTAGGTGCAAGGAGGCGCTTGCCCCTCTTCCGCGGAGGTTCCACGGTTGGTAATGTGACTGTGAAAGGAGGACAACAAATTGTCCAAGACAAAAATCAAACATCCAAATGCCCTTGCGGAATATCGCCACCGCATGGGCTTCACGCAGGAGCAAGTCGTACGACTGCTCGGCTATAAGCGGCGACATGCCATGTGGATTCTGGAGTCGGGCCAGTCGGTTCCAAGTATCGCAACGGCACTCAAACTCGCGGCCATCTACCGCGCTCCGGTCGAATTCCTTTTTCACATCGACTTCTTGCGTTATCGCGACGAAGTCCGTAAGCGCGAAGAAACTCTGCCGGTTCGCGGCCAGCAATCGCTCTTCCCGATTTTCGTTGTATGAGCATTCTCGAACACTTCAAGGCCATCGAAGAATTCAGACCGGAGACGGTCGCAGATTATGTGGCCTTGCAATTGGCACGACAAAGCGGCGACCTGCCCAATCTGCACTGGCATCTTCATCTTTTTCATAATCACTCTATCGAGGAAGTGGCAAGCGCGTTTCATACGGCGTGTGAGGCGGCTTCCGATCCGGGCGCAATCCTCGAATGCATCCGTTCTTATTTTCATACTTAACTAAATAACTATGTCTCAAACAAACGCAGCCCTTAGCATCCGGCGGCGAACGGCAGCACTTGCACTCTTTCAGGGAGTCCACCTTATGGGAGTGATCGTCCGCCATGTGCCGACCGACGACCACCGGGCAGAAAGTACAATCGCTGGCTTTGTGCGCGAAGCGTGCAGTCGTCACGAAGTCGAATCCATCGGAATTGAGCAGGGCACACGAACCAGTCTCCGAATCGTCCACTGCTACGAATGTGCCAAGGCTACACTCCAACAGGAATCGACGCCCATTGAAGAAGTGCAATACGCGGAACTGCTTGAAAGCTACGCATTCACTCCGCTTCGACTGCGCCACCAGCTCAGACAGGTTGCAAAGAGAATCTGGCCGATGCTCGACAACAAAAAGTTCGGTATCACCGCCCTGGATGCGGCAGTTGTCGGTTTGCATCTCCAGACCCGGCGTCTGCTAAACATTCAAACAGAAAACACATGAAGGGTCCACTCTCCTATGTCGGCGGAAAGAACCGCATTGCCGATGCAATTATCTCGAAATTTCCCCAGCACATAACGTATGTTGAACCATTTGCGGGCGGTGCGCAGGTGCTCTTTCACAAAGAGCCTTCCAAGGTTGAGGTATTGAACGATCTCGACGGCGAATTGGTCAACTTCTACCGAGTCTGCCAATCGCACCACGAAGAGTTGATGCGAGTGATGCGGTTCATGCTACTGAGTCGAGAATGGTTTCAGCGGTTGCAGAAAACGCCGCCGGACACATTGACCGACATTCATCGGGCGGCTCGCTACTTTTACTTGCAAAAGGGCGCGTACGGCGGTAGGGTCAACCGGCAGAACTACGCCATCCACGTTATCCAGCGTCCAAACTTTTCGTCGGAGCGACTCTCGGAGTTGATTGGTGAAACCCACAAACGTCTCGCTCGTGTGCAGATTGAACGGCTACCCTACGAGAAAGTTCTCAAACGCTACGACCGCAAGACTACACTTTTCTACCTGGACCCGCCGTACTATGGCGTGAAGCTATACCATCACAACTTCGAGCACGACGATTTTGAGCAGCTTGCAGATAAACTTGCTGAGCTGTCGGGCAAATTTGTACTGTCGATTAACGACACCCCCGAGGTACGTGAGATTTTCTCGCGATTCAACATCGGTGAAATTCCAATCACCTATTCGCTTCAAAGAAGCGAAGGGAAACGGTTCACCGAATTACTCATCAAGAATCATTAACCAAACAACACCATGTCCATTGCAACCACTTTATGGAACAGGCTCGTCAACCGGGCACCACCCAATTCTTCGGGGCTCGTTCTGGGAAACTGCATCACGGATGGAACGACGAGCAAGCGCCATTATGTTCTCCCGCACATTCACCGCGCAGAGCATATTGTTATTCTTGGGAAAACAGGCACCGGCAAAACCAGCCTCATCAAGTCCATGCTTGCAAGCGATGTCCGGGCAGGACGAGGATTTCTCTGCATTGATCTGCACGGTGACTTGACGCCGTTCATCCTGGGCGAGATTGCCACTCTCGAAGGACAGAGCGACAAGGATCTGAGCTACCGCACAATCATTATGAATCCTGGGGATGCAAACGCTTCGGTCGGTCTCAATGTGTTGCACACCAGAGGTTCCGTTGCTCCGCTTGTCTCTGAAGTGGTTTCCATATTCCGAAAGCGTTGGCAGCTTGACCATTTGGGAGCGCGGACCGAGGAACTCCTTCGCAACTGCCTCTGGGTGCTTGCAGAACATGGATTGACCCTGGCTGAGCTTGCGCCCTTCCTGACCGATCTCGGATTCCGCGCGGGGTTGATTTTAAGGACCGCCAATTCAGAAGTGAATGCCTACTTTCGCCAGCGATATGAGCAACTTTCGGATGCAATGCAGACGGTGGTCCGCGAGGCAATTCTTAATAAAGCAAGTGCGTTCACCACTGATCCGGCAATTCGGCATATTGTCGGACAGCGGAACACCCTCGATCTTTCAGGCATTCTCGATCACGGGCTTTGGCTAATTCTAAAACTGAACAAGTCCGAACTTGGGGAAAACAGCGAAACTCTAGCCGCACTCATCCTTGCCTGCTTCCAGAATTCAGTATTTGCAAGAAGGAGTCGGGAGCTGTTCACGGTCTATGCCGACGAGGTTCAAAATCTTGTGTCCTCGGGCGAGACCTTCGAGCATCTGTTTTCAGAGGCCAGGAAATTTGCCGTCTCGGTCGTAACGGCAAATCAGCATCTCGGGCAGTATCCAGCCCAAGTGCGAGCGACGCTGCTGTCGGCGGGAACCTCGATTTTCTTCAGAGCCTCTCCTGAGGATGCTCCATATATATCCCGCGCTCTCGATGGCGGGCATAGTGTTGAACGGCTGGTAAAGGAACTTCCAAACCGCCATTTCCTCGTTCGCAGCGGTGCAAAACACTGGAGCGAAGTTGTTGCACCCGAGTTGCGCCGCATGAAGGTTGCCACAGGAGAACTCGAAGCCAGGTCAAATGCTCGCTGGGCAAAGCCGCGCTCCGCAATTGAGGACGAGATTTCCGGGAGGCGCACTGGCGGGGAGGGAAAGGAGGAACTTGCGCAATGGGTCTAAGCCGGTTGTCCTGCAACCACGAGATCGAGTGTTGCTCAGAAACCTTGCCCGCTTCCGGATTCTTGACAGAGTGCAGATTGCAACTCTGGCGAGCTTTCATTCTCGCAGCAGGGTCAATGTCCGGCTTGCCAAACTTCGCGGTGCTGGACTCGTTATCAGGTATTTCACTTCGACCGACACTGGTAGCCGCAGGTCAATCTACGCATTAAGCAAGCAAGGCTCCACCGAAGTTGACATGCCGCCTGTTCCAATGACATGGAAACCGGACTCAATCATTATTGGCAACGCCTTCGCTGCGCATCAGTTGACTCTCGTCGATCTGTACATTGCGGCATTGCGAAGCGAGTTAACCTGGAACACACCAACGGCCCCACTCTCTCCATCCATTCGGCTCATTCCGGATGTTGTCGTGAAAATTCCAAACGCATCCTTCTTCCTTGAGTTGGATCTCGGCACGGAGGCACTATCGGTCTTTGCTCGAAAGGCCAGCTACTACATCACTCTTGCCGTCTCGGGAGAATTCAAATCCGTCATTCCCCACCAACGGTTCTCAGTGCTAGTAGCCGCATCGGATGAATCACGGCTCAGGGCATTGCGGCGAACTATCGCAAAACAAACACAAAAGCTCTTCTGGTTTGCGACGGTCGAGACCATTAAGCGGCAGGGATTCTGGTCAGCCTGTTGGCAGAGGCCGACGGGCGATGATCTCTCCCCGCCTGGAGGATAACCCATGCGATACTGTCTCTCCTGCCGGAAGATCACATCCGGCAAGCCATCGTATTGCAACTACTGCGGCAAGAGCTATGAAGCGAAGCTCTGTCAGCGCGGACATGCCAACCCACGCGGAGCCGAGGTCTGCTCTTCTTGCGGGTCGCGCAACCTCAGTCTCCCTCAGATGCGCAGGAAGATCGGATTAAATCTGTTCTTTGCATTTGTCCTTCTGGTTCCATTCATTGGGCTTCTTGCAGGCACGCTCATATATATAGGAGTCTTTGTCAGAGCCTTGTTTCAGAATCCCTCAGGACTCTTGCCCCTGATGCTCTTGGGGCTTGTTCTGGGCCTGCTCTGGCTGCTCTGGATACTTGGAGCCTCAGCTCTTCGCCGGCTTCTGCTTGGAGACGATACGGAGCGAAAGCGAGAGTAGTCGGCTTTGAGCAAGGCCCAGAAAGGCTTGTTGGGATTGGCGGATTTGCGCACTCGGTGCGGGCAGTTGTGCCCGAGGCATTGCTTGAATTGCGGCCCGAGGCTCCTGACTTCGAGCGGGCATTGGAAATCCCAGTGCCGACACCAGGTCAGGAGCGATCCCAATGAGTCTCTACAAACGCGGGGGCGTTTGGTGGTCGTACATCTGGATTCACAATGTACGCCACGGACGATCCCTCAAAACCGGCAACAAGCGCGAAGCAGCCCTGCGTGAGCGCGAGTTTCAGGAAGAACTCGACATGCGCAGACACAAGCAAATTCAACTCAACCCAGAAATGCCGTTTGCGGCACTGGCGACTCGGTTCATGGGCAGCGCAAGTTTCAAGCCGTACCACGAAAACCAACTGAAGAGCCTGCTCCCCTATTTCGGGACGACACCCCTCACTGAACTCAACCGTGTACAGGCAGACACCTACAGACGGTACAGAAAAAACAGAGACGGCGTGGTGGATGCCACGGTCAATCGCGATCTTGAAACAATGCGGCGCATCCTCTTCTTCGGAGTCGATTCCGGAATCCTACTCATTAACCCGATGAGCCGTGTGCAGATGGTCAGGGCCCGCAGAAAGCGCAGACCGATTCTTTCTGTTGAAGAAGAGCCGAAATTGCTCGCTGCCGCAACTGAACACCTGCGCCCAATCATTATTGCTGCGCTTGATACCGGAATGCGGCGCGGCGAACTCCTTTCGCAGCGGGCCGAAGATTTAGACCTTGCTCGCGGCATTCTTTCAGTTACCAAGAGCAAAACAGCTGGTGGAGAGCAAAGAGAAGTTCCCCTTACCCGTAGGATGCTGGAGCTGCTCCCAACACTTCCGCGAAGCGGCTTGATCCTTACCTATCAGGGTGCGCCGATCACGAAACTCCGCAGGTCATGGGCGACGGCTGTCAGGAAGTCCAGCATCCGTCCTCTGTTATTCAAGCAGCTCAGGCACACTTTCAACACACGGCTCATGGAAGCAGGAGTCATCCAGGACGTGCGCATGGCGCTGATGGGGCATTCCCAAGGCACAGCGCGCACAACCAATGATCTCTACACCCACATTGAATTACCAATCATGCGCGCCGCTATCCAGAAATTGGAGGCATGGTGCGCCGAACAAACGGAAACCGTCAAGAGGAAGGAGACAAACAACGAATGACCAAAGCCAAAGACACCACGCGGCCGAGTGGCCCCGCTGATGCTCACCGAGATCGGATCATCCAACGCGCAAAGAAATACAACGCCGATTTGCTGGAGAGATTCAGGATTGCGTCGACCGACTTGGAGAATAACAACCATCTCGCCGCGCTCGGCGCACTCGATGGCATCGATTCGAAGCTCCAGGAATTTCGAATGCTGCTCAGACTAATCGAGTAGGTATGCAATCAAACGAAGTCATTCAACCCGTCAGAATCTAGGAGGAATTATCATGGCTGGAAAGAAACAACCGTCCTCTGTTGCGCCAGATGCGCAACAGTCGTCCACAATCGAACAGAACGAAGGACGCAAGCGCTGGGTGAAACTCACCCCGCGTGATCACGTTCTGAAACAAATTGAGATTCAGCGGGGACTCGTGGAGGACCTGCGGTCACAACTCAAGAAGGAGGAACAGACGCTGGAAGGAATGGAGAAAGCCAAGTCCTTCTTTCCAGAATAAGCAGAAGAGCTTGCCAACGGGGCAAGCTCTTTTCGGTAAGCAAGAAACAGCCATGAGTTCTTGTCGCTGCCCTGGGCACCTGTTATAATTCGCTCGTCAATAGACCAATGCTTAAGTCATTTCAGTGCGGAGCCACAACTCCTTGATGGCAATAAGGCGAGACTGCATTCTTTGGAGCGGGGGCAAAGACTCGTTTCTTGCCTACCTGCTAAGTCGTAATGAATCTGCCAATGCATGCATCTTCGTTACCTTCGTTCCGAGGCGAGGATTCTTTCGTTGCCACCCATTGCCAATTCTGCAGAAGCATGGGAGCGGACTCGCGGTGACACATGAATTCATTGTCATCGATGAGAACAGTTGGTTAGCCGACTATTCTCGTGCATTCGCATTTCTAAAGGAGTATTACGGCGTAGTTCGTGTCATCTCTGGCGACATTCTTTCTAGTAGCACTCTAACAAGCTATTGGATAACAGGGGTGCCGCATTTCGAGATCGCGTTAGAAAAGTGGATCTGCTTATTGCAGGATCTTGCAATTGAATTCGTTACACCGCTGTCCGGTTTATATGCCGAGGAAATCATAGACTCGATTGAGCTTTATCAGATGCGAGCGGTTGTCACAGGATTATCAAATACATGGTACGCACCAAACTTGCTTGGAAGATCACTGAATAGGACATTGCTGAAATCGACTTCTTTTTATAATAACCCCGCCTTTGATCTTTGTGGTGAGCGAGGCGAGTATCATACCACCGTGATGAGCTTTGGAGATCAGACGTATTGCGATCTTGAGCCAAGCGGCCTTGGCTCACTTCTTCTCGATGGAGTTTGGAGCTTAGATTGGGATAGAGCATGGCTCGATCCTCCACTAAAGCGGCACTCTGTGTAACTACATGGCGGCTTGACTGTTACAATGCATCTGTTAACATTTAAGTATAAGCGGCGATACATTCATAGATGATACATAACTGTTGTCTGAAAGATAAAGATGTTACTCGCGGCCGATGCGGTCAATACACTCTCTACATACGAACACTTCGCCTGATGGTCGACGAATCCTCTTGCCATGACTTGAGCATGTGGGCTTTCCACAACTAGCACAATCGTCATAGGAGTAGTTGCTGCATTTGGAACACTCGCCATGTCGCTTGGAACTGCCACCGCCCATATTTACGCCTCCATCTCCTCAATTGAACATTAGACCTTATGCCACATTTTCAATGCCCACGCAACCCCATAGTTCCAATCATGATCAATTTCGTGATCTAAGACCACGCCCGCGGCCTTGGCCTTTTGCACACGATGGATGGCCAAGTAATAGGCACGAGAGACAAATGCTCGACAGACGATTTGCGGCATGGCTCAGAGATTATGTCAACACCAGTATTATATTCTACCAGCACGAGTTGGAGCGCGCGGGAATTGAGCAACCACAAATTGGGGATCTAAGTGAAAGTCTACGAAAGCATATCCTGAGCTCGTGGGCTCGCGAACTAGTCGAGTTGGACGGAATATTGAATCTGATTGTCTACGGGAAGAAAAGAGACAAAGCAATTATTCAGCGGTTGATGCGCCGTCTACAAGACACCAAGTAGCAGGCTCGCAAGTGATCGAATAAGCAAGGCGCAGCTTGGGGATCAGTATTAGTGCTGCTCCCCTCGCTGCGTATTCCGGTCGATGTGGGCCACGATTACGGTGAAACAGAAAACGCGGCCCACATCAGAACGGAATCCCGGCCCACATCACCGGAATCAGTGGCCCACTTCAATGGAATACGCACCTCGCCGGATGGAAAGGAATCGAAGCGGGCATTTTTATCGTTATTCTTGTTGATCGATTTTAGAGGAATGTCCGCCTGCGCGCAGAATTCATTGAGAATCCAGAGGGCAAAACCGAGACGGCAAATGCCTCCCAACCTCATCAACCATGACAACACCGTCGCCCTCAAACCGGAGGTCATGCCAGAGGGGAGACTAGGACGCTTACCATGCAGTTGCCGAAGAAGCGGCGTCAATTGGCACAGGAGTGGTAAAGAAGTTTGCGTCAATCGGAGTTGGTATAATCGCGGGCTTGCTCAAGATTGCGACGCCCACACCGTCGAGCGACAAAAAGTAGCGGCGACAATCTTCACAACAACCGAAGCGTTGGTTATTGCGCTTCGCACTGTTCCTGGAGCGGAGTCGCCGAAATTCGAACGTCATCAGCGGAAGCGCACCATTGCTTCCGCCTAGTTCTAGTGCGTCTATAGTAGCTTGCCATGCCGTTGAGTGAAATTGAACACGCGTGGAAAGGGATGGAGAAGGCGTTCTAGTCGGAATGAGCAAAAGAGCTTGCCTTCATAGCAGGCTCTTCTTGCCGAGGTTCCTTCTGATGTGGCCTCCCAGACCTGGCTATTCTAGCGACTACCTTCTTGCTCGCCACGGCCTACTCGACCATTAGGCGAATACGGCACAGTTTTCAAAAAGGGCTTGAGAGCCGCGAGGAACTCCGAAGGCTTCTCTTCTTGAGGAACATGACCGCAGTTCTGAATAACGCTCAACGAAGAACCGGCGATATCTCTGTTCAGGCGTGTTGCGACCTCGGGCCGCACAATTCTGTCGTTGGCTCCCCACAATATGAGCACCGGAAGTGTGATTTTCCGAAGGCCTATCAAATAACCTTCAAGATCCACCGGAAATATCTGCTTCGCGGCTAAGCCGAAAGCGTAATGGCTTCCTGAAGTCTTCATACCGGCAACGTATCTGTCAATAATTTGATGTGTCAGCTTCTTGCGATCATAAAACGACTTCTTGAGCGAGTATTTCACTGCTACATGTGCTGGGACTAAGGACACCAGATTGCGAAGAACAGGCATATAGAGTACCCGAAGAAACATAGGCGCTGCCTGAGGATATGCAGGGACATCCACCAATACCAAAGCACTAACTGGAAGGGCTTCGCCCCTCTCTTTCGCCTTCACAGTTGCCAGAAGCGCAACCGCACCACCGTAGGAATGGCCAACTAACACGGTGTCGCCAGGACAACGCTCTGAAAGAAATCTAAGCAGCAACTCCGCTTGCGTATCCAATGAATAGTCCCCATCCTTGGGGCGGGATGATTGGCCATGCCCTTTCAAATCTAACGCTACAACGCATGCTCCTTCTTCCAACTGGCCCCTAACATCGCTCCAGTCCTCGGTAGACGCGCCGAAACCGTGCAAAAGAAGGAGTCGCCTTTGACCGTCGCAATTACCACTTACGTCGTAATGAAGGGAAACGCCGTGTCCGGCTTCAAACATGCCGGATGCTAAAATGTTAGTGTTAGGCATAGCGATGCTCCATTGGACACACCCTGCCAAGAGTAGGCTGGGCATTAATAGTGAACCAAGAACACCATTTGACATCAGACACAGAGAACACTGTAATCTTACACCCATATCGACTCCGCAATCTAGCGGGCGAACGAACACGATGGCTTCAACAGATCAGCCACTGTTCGCTGCCTGAACAATTGTCACGACCGCAGAGACAAACTGAATCACATATCCCGATCCGCTTAACGCGAGCATTCTCCGCGTAAAAGGATGGTCCGGAAGCGCATCAACAATGTGGTCGATAGTAAGCATGGACAGAACGTCCGGATTTGATGGTGAACATCCTGCGTCCGTTAGCAAGCGCACTCGTAGAGCCTGCTTAAAAATGACAATATGTTTCATTAAGAGTAGCGATGGAAGAGCGAAGAATAATGGAACAAACACGACAAAAAAGAACCCGATAAACACAATAGTTGCGAGATCGCGCGCCGTTAGGAAATGACCGCGCCATAGTGCGATCACAGCCAAGCCGTGCAAAATAGTCGTGGTATAGGCCAAGAGCAATAACTGTGCGATCTTCCCCATGCCATATACGCGATCTTGATGGAATAGGCTCAACTGAACACCCCGGCGGAAAGCAGCCCACATCAATGCAATAGAGACTATTCCTTTGTAATTGTGTTGAAGTAGTTGATACCAAATGATCCACGAAACATAGATCGCGATGGGAAATCCCATGCGGCTAACCCCAGGCGCTCCCCACCAGTTGATGTGATGTGATCTCGAAACGATGAGCCATCGAGCAACAATAAAGCTCGCAGCAATCAGAATGTAGTGAACCGCTCGGCTATTGAAGTACTTATTAAAATGTGCTGCCAAGTGTGAGGCGTCATTCGGATTCGCACCAAGTAGTCCGTCCTCTTTGAGCAGCTGAAATGTTGTCTCAACGGATCTCCAAAGATTCAAGAGGATAACACAGTGCAATGGTGACAAAACTACCAAAATGAAGATCATTTGGTAATCGCTCTGAATTGGGAGTGTAGTTGTGGATGCAGGAAAGATCGCCAGCGAGCATTGGAGGATTGTAAAGGGTAAGAGCACAAGTAAGAGCCAGGTAAGTATGACTATTTGCACCCATCGATTGGGGTCCAACATCCGATACAGTCTATTGCTAACCAATAAGTGCAGTCTATCTTGTGGCACGTCAGGCCAGCAGCGCTTATACAAGCGAATTGCAGAGTGGCCAATCGCAGCGATTGGATTGCAAAGCTTGATGCGAGCAATATAGTTGCGCATGAGAGCTATTGCGGCATTTCGATGTTGCGATGATTGTGCCGCCCTATTCAACGGTGGATACGGTTGCTTTGTCATAATAGTCCTTCTGCACTGGAATATGACCCAATGCCCCTGCCTTCGCCCTTTGCCTTAGGTTGTAGGGAATGAAGAAAGTAGGGTATCGGCGGCTTCTCGCGAGCCTCCATGCAATGCTGCTAAAGGAATAAAGGCGGTCGTACGTCTCGAGATAGTCTTGATGAAGTTGCTCAGGGGTTTGTCGGGAAGGACTGAATACGACATTTGCGAGCGTTGTGTCATATTTACGCCAATCACGGGTAAGTATTCGCCCTTCATGATCAAGTTGATTAAAAAGTTCCGTACCAGGATACGGAGTCAGAATGCTGACTTGTGCAAGGTCGAGGGCGGCTTCGTTTGCAAAATCCACGATACGCCTGAAGTCGCCTTCAGAGCCGTCTAGCCCAAGCATAAAAGTTCCCATAACACCGATACCAGCGTCATGGACACGTCGGACGGTGTCGATATATGTAGTCGTCTTATTGAATCGTTTCCCAACATTGTTCAAGCCCGACTGGGACAGTGATTCAAAACCGATCAGGAGAATCTTGCATCCGCTCAGTGCGGCCAGAGAAAGAAGAGACGGGTTGTTACAAGCAGCAACGGTCGTCAGACCATACCAGTGAATATGGCACGGGGTCATCGCAGCGAATAGGCTCTTCGCATATTGCGGGATCGCGGTAATATTGTCATCCAAGAATGCAAAGAAGTGCCCTGCGGACTGTTCAATCTCGTTAATAATGTCTGGAATTGGCCGTGTTCGAAAGCTATGTCCAGAGACTAAGCCAATGGAGCAAAAAGAGCAGCGATTTGGGCACCCCCGAGTTGCCTGGATGACATTACTGGTGATGTAGTAGCGATCATCGATGAGGTCCTTTCGTGGAAATGGTAAGGACTCGAGGTTATGGAGTTGCTTGTTCTTGTACGAAGGAGCAAGGTGACCTTTTTGAAAGTCTTGAATTATCCCTGATATCAGGGTCTCTGCCTCTCCTATCACTATCGAATCTGCATGTTGGGAGGCTTCCTCAGGAAGTACGGTTGGATGAATGCCTCCTAGGATCACAGAAACACCATTTGCCCTGCAGAGGCCGGCAATCTCGTACGCGCGATGCGCATCTGCGGTTATGCAGGTAATCCCAACGATATCCGTGTTGTCATCGAGACTGAAGGGAGCTATGCGCTCGTCTACGATTTCAACTTCGATGTCGCTAGGCAGAAAGGCTGCTAGGAGCATGAGATTCAAGGGAGGAACATGAAAGTGGACTTGCCCCCATTTTTGAGACAACCGGTTAAGACTCAAAATCCAATGAATGGAGAATTGAGTCATGGGCTTGTCACGCAGGAAGTTCACCAGGGAGTTCAAGCTGGCCGCCGTACGGCGGCTG
>Ga0302320_10018241_pt1 | contig 14168 bp, 14 predicted proteins | sample Bog_T0_3_FD_202130 | JGI IMG/M metagenome (GOLD analysis project Ga0302320, IMG submission 202130) | Peat permafrost microbial communities from Stordalen Mire near Abisko, Sweden - Bog_T0_3 | ecosystem: Environmental > Terrestrial > Soil > Wetlands > Peat | place: Sweden: Abisko, Stordalen Mire... | reverse complement strand
GACTCATAAACACTGTCTTTGAAGTGCCTGAAGCTCCACGCGCCCGCGTTCCTCCCCATTATTCGATCCTGCGGATAAGCCGGCCAACTGGTGCAGTTCATCGGCGATGGCGAAATCAAACCACCCGCGCATGTAGCGCCCGATGTACTCGATAGGCGCCATCCGCTGAATGCGTTCGCGGTCCGCCTGCCAGAGTGCCGAATAGCGCATCGTGCCGTCATGCGGCAAAGTCACCGACTCAAAGAGCTTGATCTTATCAACAAAGTCGAGATAAGTGAGCTTCTGCCGCTCCGAGTCCAGGATCGCAGCGCCGGTGTCGGGATTAATGACACCTCCGAGATTCGGTCCGGATCTTGCTTTGAGGTAAACGTGCTCCCAGTAGTAGCCCAGCTTCCCCTTGTCCTTGCCGGTGATGAAGAAGGCTGGGCCGGAGCAACGCTTGCGCCACTCCTTGCGGCCCATGCGCCGCAACTCAGCCAGCGACAGGCGCATTCCCTCGTACACGATCTTGCCCTTGCGCAGCTTGACTTCGCAGATGCCGTGCGGCTTCTTGGGATCGCCGCCGTTGCGCATATCCTCGATCAGAAAGGTTCTGGCGCGCGGCACAGTCAGCAGAGCCTCACGCGCCCACTTGTGCGTGATGTGTGAAGGGCACATCACCAGCGTGGTGCTGGGCCGCCCCTCCGCCAACACATGAATCGTGCCAAGCGCCATATAGGTCTTGCCGGCTCCGCACTCGGCCACGATCCGCGCTGCCTTGGCTTTGCGCAGATACTTCGCGGTACCGGTAATGGCGAGCGCCTGAGCAGGGAGTGCCTTGCGCAGAAGGGTTGCAATGCGCGGCGCAACAGGGTCTTTCGTGCCTTGAAGCGGGGGATAAGTTTCGAGAATTCTGGACCCAAGCTCCGTGGCGTGAGTGCGCAAATATTGGAAGGTGGTCTCCATTGAGATACCTCGTGGAATCTGGGTGAGAATGTCCAGTGCGGAGCGTTACAGGAAATGTGATGTCATGCAGCAAGCAACTCGGCGCTCAGGACCTGTTGCCATGAACGGTTTGGCCAGATGATCGGTCCATTCATTTTTGGAAAGCTGAGAGCCTCACGACGCAGGCCATCTCCGATCCACTCAAGCACTTCCTCGGTTGTGGCCGAGATCAGCACTGGCTGGCACCCAATGCCATCGATCGACCTGATGCGCTCTTCCGCCTCGATGACGCCGAGAACGTGTTCGGCCCACGATGGTTCAGCAGGGAGTCCAAGAAAACTCACAAGCGTGGCCCAGGCCTGATCGCGCTGGTATCCCAGAAGAATCGTCCGCCCAACGCCGCCATTGGTGTACAGTGCTTCCGAAACAGCCACCAGATGTCGCACGGGATGTTTCCGGTCCTGCAAGCTCACGGCTCCCTTGTAGCAGGATGCGTGCTCGCCGAGCGACACCTCCTTCACCTCACCATCTGGAAAAGTCAGAGTGAAAGTGGCCTTCTCATGAACCGCAGCCGTGATCGCGCCAACGTCGGAGTCGTTGCCGAAGACGCTGATAAGATGCGCCTGTTCGTCTTCGCCCACATAGCGGTCCACCCGCAATCGTATCCGCGTCGAGGTCTTCTCTGTCATGCGATGATACTCAAGCAACCCGAGCCTCAGGTGCGCATTCTGCATCGTCCTCTCCTTCCTGCTTCGCCGGCGTCTCGGTCAGCTTCAAGGTCCTTCCATCGGCATAGACCAATCGCAGTTCATTGGCCCACCGTTCCCGGTGATGAATGATTTGTTCATCGCCGTCGTCTTCGACGAAGGTGGTCACGTGCTTGACCGACCTCCATCGTGCAATGTGCCGGTCATCGCCCTGGCCGAAGACTCCATTCAGCAGGCCTGCCGTGCAGAGCAGTCCCACATGGCCTCCATGCAGCGGCGTGATCGGACGGCCCGTGGCCACGTCCTCGCGCGGCATCAGAAACGGTAACGTCTGTTTCCATGCGCCCGACAGCGGAAGCAAGTCCTCCAGCAGGTCATATGGCAGCCCGCGGTAACTCAACGCTGCCTCTCCTGTTGGAGGCACGAAATATGGTCCGCACGCGCCCGGTGCCAACTCCGGCAACGCCTGAAAGCTGCCATACGGGCTGATGCGTTGAAGTTGCCGCCGCGTCTCCTCGACGGCCACGCCACGCACATTGCGGCGCACTCCCAGGACAGCGATCTGCCGGAAGCGGATCGATTCTTCGTCGGTCATGCGAAAGATATTCAGTCTGGCGAAGTGTGAGCTGAGTACCCCGGCGCACTCGTGCAGGCGCTCGAAGGGAATGATCAACACCAGAACGCCCTCCATTACCAGCCAGCGGAAGGTGTGTTCGAGAAACAGGCGCTCCATGCGGCTGTTGCCGATTGAGCCGATTTCGGAGTCGTAGGGCGGGTTAAGGTACAGCAGCGAGAAGGACTCCGGCTTGGCCACTGCGTCAAACGTATTTCCCTGGATCGTCTCGATACCCGAAGCGTTTGCGGCCATTGCCCGCTCGGCATCGAGTTCCACTCCATAGCGGCGAACATCCGCGCCGCTGGTAATCAGGTTGAGAGCCACGCCTTGCCCCACGCATGGATCGACCACCGATGCCGGTTCAGTGAAGCTGAGAAGCTGACGAAGTTTGACGCCTTCGCTCACTGGGAGCGGGTAAAAGCCCATCTTGAGTTTCGCGACACTCCTTGCCATCGGGCCTCCTTTCTGTCGGGTTTATTGAATGACTGGCGACAATGCGAAGCGCCGGATGACACTGCATGGCAACGGTAGGTGCCAACCAGTCGGTCCATCGCATATTCTGCTCGGGGAGGTGCTGACCGCACCATGACGAAATCCATTCTTTTCGAGATCGAAGCCCAAATTGCTCTTCTCAGGCAAACCAAGGCGCTTTTGAGTTCCGCCAGAACGACCGCAATCAAGCGCAAGCCGGGCAGGCCGTCCAAGGCAGCAGCCGTCGTCGTTCCGGTTGCCCAAAAGGCGAAGAAGCGCAAAAAGATGAGCGCAGAGGGGCGCGAACGCGTCCGTCAAGCGCAGATCAAGCGCTGGGCCGCAGTGAGACAGGCCGCCAAGACCACCGCCGCTCCATTGTCGAAGTCGAAGAAGAAATCCGCGAAGGCCGCTACCTGAAAGGCGGCGAGGGTTCGGTCACAAGACTCAACACAGCAATCCAGGCCCAGGGAATTGCTGATGTCGCGGATTTACGCTTGAGTCGCCCGGAACCCAGAAGTTTGGAGTTCCTCGGTATTCGCTGAGCGCATCCGCGATTTCGCGTCATTCCGGAATGCATCCTGGCGCAATTGGCGTATTTCAGAACCGATCTGAACACTGGCTTATAATCCGATCTGGATGAGCGCATTGGCTGTTCTCGACAGTTAACAATCTTGTCTTCCAGATCATAGAGCAGAAGAAGAGAGTTTCTTAAGTGAAGGAGCGACGGTGGCGACAATAAGGAGGCTGGTGTTGAAAAACTTCAAGCGTTTTAAGACGCTTGAAGTCGAGTGTGATCCTGAGCTGAACATCTTGGTTGGCGGCAATGAGGCCGGCAAGAGCTCCGTTCTGCAGGCTTTGGACCTCGTTCTTAGTGCAAGTCGGAATAAGGTGGAAGCGCTGGGACTCGAGACCCTTTTCAATGCGGAGTGTATTGCTGAGTTCCTGGACGGCGAGAGGAAGATTGAGGATCTGCCCGAGATCTTGGTGGAGGTGTACCTCGACGGGATTGACTGGCACCACGATCTGGACGGGCGCAACAACAGCAAGGGCGCTGACCATTTCGGTATAAAGATGGTATGCAAGCCCGTTGACGAGTACAGCAATGAAATCCGGGCTATTCTGGCGGAGAAGCACGATAGCTTTCCTTTCGAGTACTATCATGTCCAATTCCTAACTTTCACGGACGAGGCCATCTTTCCATACAAGAAGCCGCTCAAGCATCTTCTCATCGACAGTTCCCTGATCAACAACGAGTACGCGACGCGTGAGTACACACGCTCGATGTATGCCGAGCATGCAACCGTTGTCCAACGCAACCTTCACAGCTTCGAGTACCGGAAGGCCAAATCGAAGTTTAAGGACGATGTCTTTAAAGGAATGAATGAAGCCTTGGACAGCTACAAGTTCGATGTTCGCACCAGCCCGAAAGCCAGTGTCGAAACGGACATCATCATCACGGAGGGCGACATTCCGATCGACAGCAAGGGCAAGGGCCGCCAGTGTTTTATCAAGACGGAATTCGCCCTACGCAACCGCGAGCGCACACTCGACGTCCTTCTGCTCGAAGAGCCCGAGAATCATTTGAGCCATGTCCACATGCGCAAGCTGATCGAGCGCATCCGAGCATCAGAGAAGAAGCAACTCTTTATCGCCACTCACAGCAGCTTTATCGCAACGAGGTTGAACCTCAAGAAGGTTCTGATATTGAGTGTGGAGAATCCATCCCAACCGGCCTCCCTGAAGGATCTCAGTCAGGAGACCGCGGACTTCTTCATGAAGGCTCCCGACAACAATCTTCTGGAGCTTGCGCTGTGCAAAAAGGCAATCCTTGTCGAGGGCGACGCCGAGTTCATTCTCATGGACGCTCTCTACAAGAATAGTGCCATTGGCGCCTGTACCGACTCAGATGGTGTCCATGTGATCTCTGTGGACGGGACGAGTTTCAAGCGTTATTTCGAACTCGCCAAGCTACTTGGGATCAAGGTCGTAGCCATTCGTGACAACGATGGCGACTACCAGGCGAAATGTGTCGCCAACTACGCTGACTTCACCTCGGCTTCTATCAAGGTTTTTGCAGACGCCAACGATGCGCGGTACACATTCGAAGTTTGCATGTACCAAGACAACAAGTCCATTTGCGACAGCCAGTTTCTAGCCTGCATCATTCATGAATCTGCCTGAGCGGAGGCATGTTGATGATCTGAGCGGTTGAAAGTGTGCATTTTGAGCCGGGAGTTAATTTCTGGTCTCACGGAGAGGCCGCCCTTCATCTCTCCAGCCGGTTTCTGGTACAACTGGTCGCATTTGAGACACGGCTATTCCCGACAGGCTTTTTGACTGTTCTTGAGCTTGAGAGATCGAGTGTTATGGCCTTGCCCGGAAGTTATCCGGCGGCTGCGCCCAGAGCCATGGCGATCTTCTGAAAATCGTTCTGCCAGGGGAACGACTCTGGCAGATGCACCACGACTCGGCGTACCGTGGACACCACCCGTGCACCGAGTTTCAGAAGCCGTTCGCGCAACGTCCAGACTTGCGCTCTGGATAACGATGTCAGCGCAGCGTTCAGGCGGATCTCCTGCAACAGCACATACGCTGCTGCCGCCATCAGCACGCGCAATTGATTGGCCCAGAAATTCGTGCAACTGGTGCGGTCCACATCCAGCGCCTTGAGTTCCTTGATTCTGTTCTCCACATCGCCGCGCTGGCAATAGACTTCCTCGTACAGCCACTGTGCGCTTTGCTTCATGTTGGTGACCACGAAGCGAGGGTTATCGCGCGCTTCTTTGCCATCGGCTTTGACCACCTCGGCCTTGATGATGACACGCCGCTCGCGCTTCCAACTCTTGGCCGCGTAACGTGTGTCCCCGTAAACATGCTCGGTGCCATCGGTCAGGCCGGAGCATAGCCGCGCGACGGTCATTGCTTCTTCGCAATAGCGCGTCAACACTGCGTTTGAGGCCATTCCCACGACATACTCCACCTTCGGCTCCGCATCCAGAAACTCGAACAAGGCGGGCGATGCAAAGCCTCCATCGAGACGCATGCGGATGCGAGATTTGGGAAACGACGTCCGCACCAACTCGATCAGACGCCGCAGCACACCCACCGCACCTGTCGCCGCACCAACATTGCCGGGCCGCAGTACGGCTGCGCACAGATACTGATCCTGCTCATCGTCGAAACTAACGAAGCCCAGCATGGGCAGGTAGCAGTGGTTGTCGTAATGCGTGTTGAAGAAAGAAAACTGCTGTGCCCCATAGGTTGCTGCGTCGGTCGGGTCCATGTCGATGGTGACCAAGCGGGCATGACCGTTACGGCGCTTGCCGTGGCGTGAGATCACGTTCTCGGCCAACGTCATGCCCATGGCGTAAAGTGAGCGCGGCGTGACGCTGTTTTCGAAGCGCGACAGCGTTGGCTGCGAGGCCAGATCGAGACCCTTGATCGGGTCTCGGCCCGCGAGCAACTTGTGCATCGGATCTGCGCCGATGCGAGCTGCGTCATTGGCGTCCTCATACCCGCAGGCCAGACCGTAGATGCGCTGCCGCATCAGGTGAGTCAGTGGATGATCGACCTTGCCTTGCTGGCGGGCATCCTGAAGACAACTGCTCAGTGACTCGATCAAGCCATCGCTAAAGCGCCGGTTGGCGGCAGCGAGCAGAATCGCGCCACCATCACTGCTGCCATGGGCCTGATCAAAGGCCAATACAACCGGACGCATCTCAAGATCGGCAAACAATACACACTGTGTCGAGGTAAAATCAGTCAAGCGAAAGTCCTTTTGTGCTGTAAATGCTGTCTAGTCAACATGTTTGTAGCACATCAGGCTTTCGCTACATACCGCTTCGTGCATTATTCAGGCTAGAGTGGATACGTTTCAGTCCAGATGGTTTATACGTTCTCGCTCAGAACAACGCCCAAATCCATGCGCTAAGCCGCGTACCGCTCAGGCTTCTGTTCAGTATCGACGCGGCGGGCGCTCGACACGCTCACTTTTCACCTGATTCAAAACGAATCACCTTCGGATTCGCCGATACGAGGATGGAAGCCTGGGATTTATCGTCGCATGCGAAAGTCAGCGTGCACGATCTTGTCGATTACCGAGGATGTATCGTGGGCAGTCTCGCACCCGACGGAAGGACTTATGCCTGTATTAGAAGAGAGAACCAGGGCGTCGGGCTGTCACTTATCGATGTTGAATCAGAAAAGATGTTTTATGAAGACAAGAAGTTGAATGAGTTCCCCGGTTGGGCAACGAAGCGGGGATCGTTTACAGTCCGGATGGCAAAACAATGCTTGCTGTTGTCGGCGGGCGCTCCTTCGCTTACGACCTTGTGGAGAGAAAGCAGATCCCGCTTCGTGGTCATCTCTCGAACCTCATCGCCTCACGTATCACGATTGTCGGAAACAGCAAGCTTGCTTTCCAGTGCGGTATGGGCTCAGCGGATAAGGACGGGCGATGCTTTACCCCATGTGCCTCGACTCTTTTCCGGCTGGCGACAAGCTCGGCAAGTTCCCGACTGGCGAGCAGTGGGTGAGGAACATTACGAAGGGCGACGAGATCCTAATGGGCCCAACTATGGAAAACGCGGCACTTCTGATCGATCCGTCCAACGGAACGGTTGCAAGAGCCTTTCGTCTACGACAAGTCGATCTTTACGGACAGACACTGGTAAGCGAAACTGCCAACGGCGGGATGGCGCTCAAGGAACCGTCTTCAACCAGTGTCGAGACGATCGAACTACCGAGTGGTCCGTTGCCCTCCCTAGCGGCAGGCGGATTCAGCCAGGATGGACGGTTTCTGGCCTATTCGCACTCCTCTCGCGGCTCGGTCTGGGACTTGGCGCAAAACAAGCAGGTCTCGCGACTGCGCCGGTTCTCTTCGCTCCACTTCGACGACCAGAATCGGATGCAGATTCATGTCATTGCTTCCTTCCAACATTCGGGCGCGAATCTCATGCTTGAACCCACCAAGGGCACACAATCCCCTGGCGCTGCTTTCGTGGAAGGTCAAGAACTCCTGTCTGGAACCCTGGTCTATTTCAAGCCTCTGGATAAGGGTTACAACGGTGTCGTCAATAACTTCGAGATGCAGGTCTCTGACCCCTTCACGGGCAAGTTGCTTTGGACGCGTCATTTCCCGAATGGCAAGCCGGGTCTTAACGAGACGGACGGAGACTCACTCGCCGTTGTTAACAATCTGCGTACCGACGAAGCTGCGGGCGAAGCCAATAGGCACACGGACAAACTCGTAAAGTCGTCCGATACATTGAAGGAGTGGATCGCCAACGGGCTGATGATCGAAATTCTGAACGCTCGCACGGGTGAAGTCCGGAGAATTCTGCAAACTCCCACGCGCCCGGTCTGGGAGAGCGACGCTCAATCGGTCGATATCTTTGGAGATTATGTCGCTGTACATGGAAACCTGAACAACACCGTCGTGTATCGGCTTTCTGATGGGATGCGAACCTGCGCCTTTTATGGGCGGGTGCTCGGCGGAGACGGTAAGCGGGGCCTGCTCGCCGTTAGCAATCGCGATCAAGAGATGGTTGTGTACGACGACGCTACCGGCAATGAGGTAAAGCATGTGATCCTCGACCACAAGCCACGCGCCGTAGGCTTCGTCACAACCACCAACTCGCTACGCGTACTGACCGCCACGCAGCAGGTATATACAGTGCCACTGGCCGATTCCGCTTCTGCGAAATAGAACTTACCATGGTTCCACTGGGGAAGACATCAGAAAAGGGAATAGGTGGAGGTCGAAGACCTGTATTTCCTAACCCTCATTGGTCCACGGTTGGACGGCACTTGAGTCATTCCCCACTCGGTCCCGAGCCAAACCGTCGCCCCAGCCAATCATTTAGGGTTGATCACGCAACTGAGGATTGCAACAGAGATTTCCGCTGCTTTCGAGATTCTTTAGTGTCCCAACGCGGCGACGGCTGCTTCCCGGTCCTTTTGCTCAGCGCGGGCATAGCGATCGATCATGGCGTGGGACTTGTGTCCGGTTTGTCGCATAATCTGCCTGTCCGAGGCGCCCTTGGCGGCAGCCTGGGTAACAAAGCCAGCCCGGAGCGAATGTGCGCCATACTCCTTGGGATCAGCCAGTTCCGCTTGCTTTACCAGGCGCTTGACGATCTCGCCAACGGCGTGAGGCGTCAGAGGGCGTTCACCCACGTTGCCGTAGAGATCCACCTTGCGGAAGATGGGTCCGCTAACGATATTCTCCGCCTTGAGCCAGTTTTGCAGCGTCCGCACCGGACAGCTCTTATAGTCCTTGCCCCTGAGCAACTCGACTTCTCGCCCCTTCCGTTCCTGGTCTGTCTTGGAGCGGGGAATGCGCAGGGTGTACCCGTTTGCGTGCAGTTTCAGATCCTCCACCCGCATCGCGGCAAGCTCCGACCGTCGTAACGCGCCGACAAAGCCAACCAGAAGAAGGGCGTGGTCGCGGCGGGAGGCTACCGGCCCCTGCAGGTTGTCGACGATGCGCAGAATCAGATCGAGCGTGAGCGGCTTCTTCGCCTTCTGCTTCGTGCCGAGGATCCGGCGAATCCCTTGCAGGGCCGCTGCCAGCACAGGGTCATCCATCTTCCCGGGGGCCTTGAGGCCCTTTCCCTTGTGAACCGAGTTGATGGCCGCGAGCCGCCGGGTAATGGTGGCCACGGCACGGGCCTTTTCACCCTTTCCCGGCATGGAGAGGTGCGAAATGTAGAGGGCAACCGTCTGCGGCGTTGCGGGCAAGGGAGCCAGGCTGCTTTCGGCACACCATAAGTCGAAGTGCTTCCAGTCGGAACGGTAGGCGCTCTTTGTGGCTTCCGACTTGGAGGCGGCAATGCTTTCGGCCAGCCGCTGGGCATCGGCGTACAACGGGTCGCCGGGCTGCAGTCCGGCCAGGACCAGATTGCCGGGCTGGGTACCATTTCGCAGCACAGTCGACTGGCCACCTCGGTCGACCTCTGGTGAGGGAAGCAGGTATTCGGGGGTTCGGGTCATTGGATCACCGTTTGGCCGCCGTTCTGAGATCGTTTTATTGCCTTGACCGTTTATTGATACGGCAAAGGAAGAGTGTCGAGGCTTCCCATCCTTGCGTCGAAAAAACTTCAGGATGGGTCACCCAGTGTTCGTGTTGGATTGCCGGATAAATCGAACTGTGCTTTCCCTGGTCTCAAAATCGAGTGTTCAGTTCCATGACATCCTTTACACTCCCTTTTGGGGAATCCTCAATAGATAGCCGTAGTAGTGGCCAGGGAAAGTGGAAAAAGGGCCTTTCTTTTTCCAAGGTTGCGCAGCAACCGCCTTTTCCTGGCCTCTATTGCAGCCACAAGACCTCCGACCGAAAAGTGTAAGGATGTCATGGAACTGAACAAATCGAGACCTGGGGCACCCAATCTGTACGTGCAATGCTTTCAAGTGGTGCGGTAACAGGGGCCGTCCGGTATCAATGCATCGGCGCTCTCGTAAAGGAGGGAAGGAAGCTCGCTGATCGTTCAATTCCCTTCCCTCAGCCTACAATACACCATAACTGTATATTATCGTATGTTGTCGAGATTCTCAATAATGCGAGACCGCGCATTCATGCGTTTCCTATGGTAAAATGCATCATGGCCCTCAAACCCCATTGGTATGCGAATATCCCTAAAATCCGCCGCACCGTAACCGCAATGACCAACACCCCTATGTTTGACCGCCAGGCCATTCAGCTCCTATTCGGCGTCAAAGCTCGGTCCGCCAACAACATCATGACCCGACTCGGCGGCTACCAGATCGGTGGCGCGCATGCTGTCAGTCGAGAGATGCTGCTGGAAAAACTCGACGCCCTGGGCGGATCAGAGGCCACAACTCAGCCGGAAGCCGAAAGGAAGGCCAGAGTTGTCGAAGCCATCGAGAGGCTCCGCCGCGACGCCGGCCCCCGGCGCGTACAGCCGCTCGCTGTCCCCGTATCCAAAAGCGGCACCTCGGCAATGCCCTCGAATGCACGGGTGACAGCCCCCGGAGAGATGGTGATCCGATACTCCTCGCCAGAGGAGTTCCTCGGCGTAATCAATGCCTTCGCCCAGTCCGCGGTGAACGATTATGCTTCCTTCGCGGATGCACTGGCGACCGTTTCGCCTGAGGCGACCGGTGTCGAATAGACCCTGACATTGCCCCCGGCGATTTGTCTTCGCATTGGGGGAAGTGGCTTGCCCCAATGCTTGCGCTTATATATATATTTGTATAATAATTAGCCATGCCGCTCCTGCCGAAGAAAGCCGCGGCGAAAGACCTCAAGTTCAGGGGAAGCTCGCTGAGGGATCTCTGCGAATTTCCCAAGGGAGCGCGAGGCTGGATACCAACTTGACCGCATGCAACACGGGCTGGAACCGGAAGATTTCAAGCCGATGTTGGAGCTTGGGTCCGGCGTGCAGGAAATTCGGATCAAAGATGAAGCGGGCATCTTCCGCGTGCTGTGTGCGGCGAAGTTTGACGATGCGGTCTATGTTCTGCACTGTTTTCAGAAGAAGACACAGACGACGGCGAAGAGCGCTCTCGACCTTGCCGGCGAGCGGTATGGGGAACTTGTACAGGAGCAGATGCGATGAGCGATAAGGCATTCAAGAGCGTGTGGGATGCCATCGAAGAGGATCCCGCCCAGGCTGCGAACATGAAGCATCGGTCCGCTCTGATGATGGCGATTAGTGAGCACATCAAGGCCAAGGGCCTCAACCAGACCCAAGCGGCAAAGCTCTTTGCCGTCTCGCAGCCGCGCATCTCCGACCTGATGCGGGGCAAGATTGGGTTGTTCTCGATCGATACTTTGGTTGCAATGCTCGCGGCAGCTGGAATTGAGATCGACATAAGGGTGAGGCCAACGCGGGTGCGAACCGCAAATAACCTTGGCCGCCAGGCAATACCGAAGACTGCACGCAGAAGGGTTGCGGCGTAGAAGTAGGACGTTTGAGGAGCAGGGAACGGGAAACCGGCTTAAAGAGATCGACACTCGCTTCGGTACCGCCCGTTTCACCCTCGACCGGGCCACCTTCAAACCCGCCGTCGGAGCCGATTTCACTTTCTCTAGGGTCGGGAAATCATAGTAAAAAATCCCACCGGTGCCTCGCATAGGGACTTCCGGCCAACGCAAGTTTTGAAAGGAGCCGTAATGGCGGAAGAGGTTTCGGGGATCACCATCAGCCTGCCCCGCTATGACGGCCCGCTCGACCTGCTGGTCGCCATGATTCGGCGCAACGAATGGCCCATTGACGACCTTCCCATCCTCCCGATCACCGCGCAGTTTCTTGCTTATGTGAAGGCCGCAAAGGAGATGGACACAGAGCTGGGCGCCGAATTCGTCGAGGTTGCCTCTTGGCTCGTTCTGCTCAAATCCCGCAGTCTTCTACCCCACGACCCGACAACCGGCCCCACTCCAAAAGAGGAGCTGAAGTTGGCTGTCCTCGACCATACCCAAGTGGCCGCGGCGGCGGAGTTCCTCCGCGAACGGGGTCACGGGCGCTCGCACTCAGGCAGCGGCGGCGCTCGGCCTGGCCGACGGGAGCCCGTTTTTGCGACCGAGCCCAAAGAAGAGGCTCCGACCCTGCTGGACCTAGTGGCCGTCACCCGGCGGGCAATGGAATCGGCGCGAGCCGCCGCCTCGCTCAGCGGCGCCGACCTGGGTGGGATCACGATCGAAGAACAGATTCGTTGGATTCGGGATCAAGTCTCTGCCCGACCGCTCAATTCACCCATTTCCACCAAGCCGTGGTTTCGAGCCCAAAAGGGTCCATTAGCCGGGGCCGCGTTGCTGCTGGCGCTGCTGGAACTCTCCCGCAAGGGCTATCTGCTCCTTTACCAGCGCGCAGACTTCGCGCCGCTTGTTGTGAAGGCGATATGCCAGATCCCGGAAGACCTGTCCTTGGACGATGCCGCCTTTGCCGCTTCTTCCCTCCATCTCACTTCGCTCTCTCAACCACGGAAAGAATTCCTGTCGGATTGTCACACCTGACTCATGAGCGAGGATAATCGTCCACAATATGGTTGATTATCATCCACATTATGGACGATAATGCCGTCATGATCCACCGCTATCTTACCGATAGACTCCTCGAGGCGCTGGCAGATTCGCCAGCTGTTCTAGTGAACGGCGCTCGTCAGACCGGGAAAAGCACCTTGGTGCAATCGACAGATCTGGCGAAGCAGAGTCGGCAGTATCTCACTTTCGATGATCCAGGCATTCTGGCTGCTGCCAAGAGCGATCCCAACGGTTTCGTTGCCGGCCTGAATACCCCTGTCACACTCGATGAGGTGCAGCATGTCCCTGAGATCTTTCCCGTGATCAAAGCTGCTATTGACCGGAACCGGCAACCCGGAACTTTCCTGCTCACCGGGTCGGCGAATGTACTGCTCTTGCCGAAGTTGTCTGAGTCTCTGGCTGGGCGCATGGAGGTGTTGACCCTCTGGCCGTTTTCCCAGGGAGAAATGCGAGGGGTAAGAGAAGGCTTTGTGGACGCGCTGTTTTCCCAACAGCCCGTTGGCTGGTCGGGAGGGTTCGCCTCGCCGTCGCGTACCGAGCTATTGGAGGCTGCGCTGGCCGGTGGATATCCTCTTGCAGTAGCGCGCATGAGACCTGCAAGGCGCGACGCCTGGTTTCAGTCCTATATCCTGACTATCCTTCAACGAGATATTCGCGACCTGGCGAACCTTGGCGACGTGACGGCTGTCCCTCGCTTGCTCTCCGTCGTCGCCACGCGCGCCGGCGGTTTACTCAATTTCGCCGATCTGTCGCGAACTGTCGCCCTTCCGCAGACGACCTTGAAGCGCTACTTTGCGCTTCTGGAAGCGACCTTTCTCGTACAGCTGCTGCGCCCGTGGGCAAGAAACCTCGGCAAGCGGGTCATTCAAACCCCAAAGGTCTATGTGAACGACTCTGGGCTGCTCGCCTACTTGCAGGGTGTGACCCTGGAACGCCTAAAGACAGAAGGAAACCTGGCCGGTGCGCTTCTGGAGAATTTTGCGGTAATGGAATTGCGGAAGCAATCCACATGGAGCGCCACTCAGCCGGAACTCTTCTTCTGGCGCACCGCATCCGGTCAGGAAGTGGACATCGTCCTCGAAGACCGTGCTGGAAGAGTGGTCGGCGTGGAGATCAAAGCCTCGGCAACACTGGGAAGCAACGATGTACGCGGGTTGCAAGCTCTGGCAAGCGCCGCAGGCAAGAACTGGGTCCGCGGCGTGGTTCTTTACGCGGGGACGGAGACCATTCCATTTGCCGGCAACCTCCATGGCGTTCCCTTCGGACGGCTCTGGTCAGAGTGAGGACCTTAAGTCGGCTCACTGTTCCTTTATCCCAGGACCACCCACGGTAAGGATTCGTGTTGGATTGTCACGCTTGTGTCATGAGTGAGGGAAGATGGGGCATTCGGGGTAGTAGTCAAGCCTAGCCGAAAACCGCCTAGGAGGGGTCGTAAGCATTCGGAATG
>Ga0302320_10018240_pt1 | contig 14168 bp, 12 predicted proteins | sample Bog_T0_3_FD_202130 | JGI IMG/M metagenome (GOLD analysis project Ga0302320, IMG submission 202130) | Peat permafrost microbial communities from Stordalen Mire near Abisko, Sweden - Bog_T0_3 | ecosystem: Environmental > Terrestrial > Soil > Wetlands > Peat | place: Sweden: Abisko, Stordalen Mire... | reverse complement strand
CACGCCAAGGGGCTGATCGGCTTCTCCGGCTGCCTGAGCGGCGAGCTGTGCGAGGAGTTGATGGAGGGCCGCTACGAGAAGGCGCGCGGCGTGGCGCAGCAGTATGAAGATATCTTTGGCAAAGGTAACTTCTATCTCGAAATACAAGATCAGGGGCTTGAGCAGGAGAAGAAGATACACGAGGCGCTCTTCCGCCTCGAGCGCGAGTCAGGGATTCCGCTGGTGGCGACCAATGATTCGCATTACCTGTGCGGCGAAGACTCACACGCGCATGATGTGATGCTGTGTGTGCAAACCGGCGCGAAGATACACGATAAAGAACGATTCCGCTTTGATTCCGACCAGTTTTTTGTGAAAGGCGCGGACGAGATGGCGCGCCTGTTTCCCGATTCTCCGCTGGTTTTGCAGCGCACCATGGAGATAGCCGAGCGCTGCCATTTGAAGCTGCACAAGGTGCATAATCCCTTTCCGGAGTTTGCCGTGCCGGAGGGGCATACGATAGACAGTTACTTCGAGTTAATTTGCCGGGAGGGATTCAAGAAGCGGCTGGAGACGGCGGTTCGTCAATTGGAGGCGCGCGGAGTGCTACGGACGCCGCTGCACGAGTACGAGGCGCGGCTGGAGTATGAGATCGGCATTATCAAGGAGATGAAGTACTCCGGATATTTTCTGATTGTGTGGGATTTTATTAAATATGCGCGGGACAATGGGATTCCGGTAGGACCTGGGCGCGGATCAGCGACGGGATCGCTGGTGGCGTATGCGATGGAGATTACAAATATCGATCCCATGCAATGCGTTTTGCTCTTCGAGCGGTTTCTTAATCCTGAGCGCGTGTCGATGCCTGATATTGACGTGGATTTCTGCCAGAACGGGCGCCAGAAAGTTATTGATTATGTAACTGAAAAGTATGGGCGCGATCAGGTGGCGCAGATTATCACGTTCAATACGATGGCGGCCAAGGCGGCGATCAAGGATTGCGGGCGGGCAATGGATATGCCGTATGGGGATGTGGACCGGATTGCGAAGCTGATTCCGGCGACTGCGGGCATAACGCTGGACAAGGCGCTGAAGGATGTGCCCGATCTGCGCAAGTCGTATGAGACGGATAAGCAAATACGCGAGCTGATTGACACGGCGAAAAAGCTGGAGGGGTTAGTGCGCGGGTCGGGGGTTCATGCGTCGGCGGTGGTGATTGCGCCGCGGCCGCTGATTGAGCTGGTGCCGCTGGCCAAGACGAAGAATGACGATATTGTAACTGCCTATGATATGAAGGCCGTGGAGAAGATGGGCCTGCTGAAGATGGACTTTCTGGGCCTCGCGACGCTGACGGTGATTGACGATTGCCTGAAGCTTATAGAGAGCACGCGCGGGGAAAAGGTGGATATAGAAATGATTCCGCAGGACGACACGGAGACTTTCAAAAGAGTCTTTCACTCGGCGCTGACATCGGGGATCTTTCAGTTTGAGTCGAGCGGGATGCGGGATATTCTGCGGCGGTACAAGCCGGATTCGGTGGAAGAGCTGACGGCGCTGAATGCGCTCTACCGGCCGGGGCCTATGGATATGATCGACGATTTCATCGAGCGCAAGTGGGGGCGGCGCAAGGTGGAGTATATGCTGCCAGAGCTTGAAGAGATTCTGAAAGGCTCCTTCGGCGTGATCGTCTATCAGGAACAGGTAATGCGGGTAGCGCAGCTTCTGGCGAGCTTCTCACTGGGCGAGGCGGATCTTCTGCGCCGGGCGATGGGGAAGAAGAATGCCGAGGCGATGGCCAAGCAAAGGGACCGCTTCATGAGCGGTGCGGCGGCACTGGGGCATCCGAAGAACCTGGTTGGCGATATCTTCGAGCAGATGGCGAAGTTCTCAGAGTACGGGTTCAATAAGTCGCACTCGGCGGCCTATGCGCTGGTGGCTTACCAGACGGCCTATTTAAAGACGCATTATCCGGTGGAGTTTATGGCGGCGCTGCTGACTTCGGAGACATCGAAGCCGGAGAATGTCGTGAAATATATCGGCGAGTGCAAGGAGATGGGAATTAATGTACAACCGCCTGATGTGCAGGTCTCAGGCGAGCAATTTACTCCGTATGTTACCGCGGAGGGGCAGGCGATTCGCTTTGGATTAGCCGCGGTGAAAAACGTGGGCGGCAATGCTATCGAATCTATCATGAAGGCGCGCGGCGAGGCCGGCGGGCGCTTCCATAGTTTCTGGGAGTTTTGCGAGAAGGTTGATCTACGAGTGATGAACAAGCGCGTGATCGAGTCGCTGATCAAAGCCGGCGCACTGGACTCGCTGGGCAAGCGCGCGGCGCTGATGGGAGCCGTTGACAAGGCGATGGAGCGCGCGCAGAAGGCGCAAAAGGACGCGGCGCAGGGACAGAGCGGCCTGTTTGGCATCTTCGACGAGGGACCGAAAAAGACGCAGGGCGACGATTTGCCTACGGTTGCCGAGTGGGAAGAGGGCGAGCGTCTGGCCAATGAAAAAGAGGTGCTGGGATTTTTTGTTTCCGGGCATCCGCTGGATAAGTACGCGGAGAAGCTGCATAACTTGACTGGAGTTATCTCCGTGGCCGAAGCGCTGGAGCGCAAGCCGCCGGAGAAGCGCTGGGGGCAATCGGATCCAGCCGACGAGATACAAGTAGCGGGAATGATTCTTGGGCTCAAGGTGCAGAAGACGAAGCGGGAGGGCAAGCTCTATGCGCAGGCGGCGCTGGAAGACGCGACGGGCAAGATCGAGTTAGTCTGTTTCCCGCGGGATTATGAAAAACTCTCAGGCCAGTTGAAGATGGAGGCGCCGGTGCTGGTGCGCGGAGTTTTGACAGGCGACGAGGACGCCGCGCCGAAGATAGCCATCAGCTCGATTCAATCGCTGGAAGAGGTGCAGGTAAAGTTACCATCGGGGATCAGGATTCGCATCAATCTGGAGCGCGCAACGGAAGAGATGCTCATTGCATTGAAGAGCGCTGCGGAGGCCGCGCCGGGACCGGGAAAGCTGATGCTGCATCTGCAAAAGAAGGGTGAATACGAAGTAATTCTGGAACCGGAAGGGATGAGCGTGACGGCGGATCGCGGCTGGGTGGAGCGCGTGGAGGAGTTACTGGGCCGGGGAACGGTGCAGGCGCTGGGATAACCGAGTTATGCGGCAGCGCCTGGGATGCAATCAATAGCCTACAAGCTATCTCGCTTTTGTGACCGATGCAGCCGCACGATCCGGTAGACGTTGGTGGCGAATACGACCAGCGTCAGGGCAACCGCAACTGGAAATATAGTTCTCATCCAATGATTGAAGGCTTCAGTCAGAGCCAGCGATTGTTCAGGGGTTGTGTTTGCGGCAGCAAAACCGGCCATCAGGTCAGCCTTCATTAGCCAGCACAATAGCAGCGATCCGGCTAGATCGGAGAAGAGCCGCATGACAGCCTTTTCTTCTGACCACTGGGGATGCATGAGTTTATTGGCCGCCAGCGTAAGGTTCACCAAGGCCACCAGCAGATAGCCCCAGAAAAGCCACGGCCATTGCGGACTCAATGTGATTTGAGCCAGCGGACCAATCCACACCACCGGCGAGTGCAGATAGATAATCCACCAGACGATGAATATCAGGCCGAAACCTAACTCAAAGGCTGAGTTAGTGCGCGGTATGTGGTTCAGATCGCGAACATGCGCCAGTTTGCGCGGGCTCCAGCAATCGAATAAATGCATGCGCTCCTGCATTCGCTCCAGAATTGCAAAGGCGGCGGTCACCGGACAACCGACGAGGCAGGTCGCGATCCATAAGTAACTGATGAGCGACCCGATTGCGCCAAGCCCGGAGGCGTGTGCCTGCTCAATGCGAAAAGCGGGACTGAAGAGCATCATTCCGATCCATACCAACACATACGGCATCAGGTAACCGAAGGCAAAGATTTTCAGCACAAAGCGGTATACGGGAAACAATTCCGGCCCAATCAATTGATTCTGCGGTTGAAAGCGGTTGGCCACGAGCAGCGGATTCCCGCGCTGCTTGAGCAGTTCTTCGACTTCAGCTTCGGTCAGTTTGCGATTGAGCGAGGCCTCCCGGTCTTCAATTTGAGCGTAGATGTCGCCGGAAAGTTCGGCGATGATATCATCCTTCTGCCGCCTGGGCAGCCAGAACTTGACGGCTTCGAGATAGCGTTCAATCAGTTCCATCACTTTTCTCCTTTCAGGATTTCGCGGATAGAGGAATCAAGGCTGCTCCACTCGTCGAGCAACTGCTCCAAGACCAGGGCGCCGCTGACAGAGAGAAGATAGAAACGCTTCTTGCGCTTTTCTTCCTCGCGCCATTCGCTCGCCAGCAGACCCTGGCTTTCAAGCCGGCGAAGCAGCGGGTAGAGTGTGCCTTCATCAATCTCCAGGCCGCGCTCAGAGAGGATTTTGCGCAGTGTGTATCCGTACTGTTCCCTGCGCAGCGCCGCCAGAACGGCCAGCACCAGGCAGCCGCGGCGAAGTTCAAGGCGAAGGTTCTCAAAGGCTTCAGGATTCAAGGGTGTTACCATGCGCCACATCCTGTACTATATACACTATGTATCACACAGTAGTATTTGTCAAGAACTATTTTCAAAAAAGTTTCGGTGATTTTGACGTGAGCGGTGAACTCTCGGCCGGCTGGCGAATCGAGTGCCGGTCGTTCTACGGAAGGAGAAATGCAAGGCGTAGCGGTCGTACAGAAGGGCAAAAAGCGCATCCTTCACTCAAGAACGATGCGCTTTTCGCGCTGATTCATCTTTTCAAGCCGAATTCCTGCGCACAGGCTTACGCCTCGAGCAGGTGCAGCATCTTGCGGCAGCGCTCGCCGAAGGTGGGCACTTCGGGGCACTCGAAATAAACTTGGCGGTTGAGCGCCATCAGCAACTGTACGGCCTGCAACTGCTCATTCCGGGCCGAATAATCGAGTCCCTGCTGCACGAACTCGTCGGTCAGGTATTCGATGGCGTGAGCGAGAATATCCAGCGCGCGCCCCGCCTGGGGAGTGATGAGGCGGCGGCGGTTGGGGCGGACGAGGCTAACGGGGAGGGTGGACGCGGGGGCCGGAATCGAGAAGCTGGTGGTTGTGGTGGCTGCCATGTTTACTATCCTCACCCTGTTCTTCGGCACTGATGCAGGAGTTTTCAGATGACGAAGGTACTGTTTTCCGAAATGAATCGCAAGAAAAACCGTTCCAATTTGGGAACCGGTGGAAGAACGCGCGGATTTGCCCTTTTCCCCAGGAGAACTCAGAGCAAGCCTCTCACAAAGCCATGAAATAATCTGCAAACGGCGGCGCGATTATCTTTCTTAAGGGCCAGCCTTGACGGAAACAGGCAGGAAACCTAATCTCAAACCAGCATCCAGCTACGCCGGAGCGCGCTTCGGCGTCGGCAGGCAGGGTGCAATTTCCTCGATCTCCAAGGGGCTGAGCGGCGATGACACCTTACTATTGGCAATATCTGCCACTGATGCTGCAAATCCTTGCCGCCTTTGGAATCGGCGCGGCGATGGTCACGGCCTCATGGTTTGTGGGGCGGCATCGCAATACGCCCACCAAGCTGGCCGCCTATGAATGTGGCATTGAGGCCGTAGGCGATGCCCGCCAGCGCTTCAGTGTGCGCTTCTATATGGTCGCGGTGCTTTTCATCCTCTTCGACGTGGAAGCAGTCTTCATGATGCCCTGGGCGGTGATCTACCGCAGGCTTCCGGCTCTCACCGGCTCCCGCTTCTTCGGCTTCTGGGAGATGCTGGTCTACCTGGGCTTTGTGGCCGTGGGACTGTTCTACATTGTGCGCAAGGGCATCCTCAACTGGAGCCAGGACAAGGCGGACCTATAATATGGAAGCGTTGAAGACGACGTTGACAGGAAGGGCCGAGGTTCTGGAGGGCCTCGCCGAGCACCCGGCGGTCAAGGCCATTCTGGCCTGGAGTCCGAGCGCCCTGGCGGACGCGAAACTCGACCGCGGCGAGCTGACGCTGACCATCGCCGCCGAAGCAATTTGTCCGGCGGCGGCCACCGTGCAGGCGGCGGGCTACAACTTCTTCGAGGACCTGACGGCCGTCGACTGGTTCCCCTCCACGCCGCGCTTTCAGTTGAGCTACCACCTTGTTTCGCACATATATAAGGAGCGCATCCGGCTGCGGGTGTTGCTGGATGGCGACGCGCCCTCGGTCGAGTCCATCACAGCGATCTGGCCGGCGGCCAACTTTTACGAGCGCGAGGTCTTCGATCTCTTCGGAATTTCCTTCTCAGGGCATCCCAACCTGCGCAGAATCATGATGCCGGACGACTGGCAGGGGCATCCATTACGTAAGGACTTTCCCGTGGAGGGCTATCGCTAGGTGAACGCAGGCACGCCCATTCTCGAAGCCGCTGTGCCCACGGGCGCCCACGACCAGCACATGGTGCTGAACATGGGCCCGCAGCATCCGTCGATGCACGGGGTTCTGCGCCTGGTGCTGGAGATCGACGGCGAGATCGTGGTGCGCCTCTACCCGGAGATCGGCTACCTGCACACGGGAATCGAGAAAAGCTGCGAGACAAAGCTCTTTCAGCAGGTGGTTCCGCTCACCGACCGCATCGACTACCTCAGCCCCATGGCCAACAATCTCTGCTATTGTCTGGCCGTCGAGCGGCTGCTGGGGTTGGAGATTCCGGCCAAGGCCCAGTGGATGCGCGTGCTGTTGGCCGAGCTGACGCGGCTCAATTCGCATCTGATCTGGCTTGGCACCCACGCCATGGACATCGGCGCGCTCACCGTCTTTCTTTACACCTTCCGCGAGCGCGAAGAGATTCTGCGCATCTTCGAGGGCCTCGCCGGCCAGCGCATGATGACCAGCTATTTCCGCATCGGCGGGCTTTCCGTGGAGCCGCCGCTGGACTTCTTCGACCGCGTGCAGGGATTCATCCGCAGCTTTCCGGAAAAGATCGACGAATACGCGAATCTGCTCACCGGCAATCCCATCTTCCGCAACCGCCTGCAGGGCGTGGGCATTCTTTCGGCCGCTGACGCCATTGCGCTGGGCGTCACCGGGCCGAATATGCGCGGCTCCGGCGTGGATTTTGATCTGCGCCGCGATATGCCCTACTCCGGCTATGAAAGGTTCCAGTTCAAGGTGCCGATTGCCACCGAGGGCGACTGCTGGGCGCGCTACCTGATCCGGCTCACCGAGATGCGCGAGAGCGTCGGCATCATTCAGCAGGCGCTGGACGGGATGCCGCAGGGGCCGATCAAGGCCGATGCGCCCAAGATCGTGCTGCCCAATCGCGAGAAGATGAAGACGCAAATGGAGGCGCTCATCCATCACTTCAAGATCGTGACGGAAGGCTTCAATGTGCCGGCGGGCGAGGTCTATCAGGGGATTGAGTCGCCGCGCGGGCAAATGGGCTATTATGTGGTCTCCGACGGCTCGGCCAAGCCCTGGCGCGTTCATATGCGCAATCCGTCCTTTGCCACTTTGCAGGCAATTGAGACCATGTGCAAGGGGCGGATGTTGGCAGACGTGGTGGCCGTGGTTGGGTCCATCGACATTGTTTTGGGAGAAATCGACAGGTGAGGAGGGGCGAATGGTTAATTACGAAAAGCTGGCAATGAAGGCAAAGATGATTCAGGATGCCGACAAATTGGCAATCGAAAGGCATAAAGAATTGAGGGCGGATCCGTGTTCCTTTTTTGAAAAAGTTAAGGCGCAGGTTGTGGAGGAGATGAACAAGGCCAATGTGGAGCTGCGCAAACGGGGAGCGCAGGTGATTGGCCGCAATCATTTGCCCGGCTTCGACCAGGATATCTTTTTAACATACGGAACCGATTCGCTCTGCCGCGTGGGCCTTGGAATCATGCGAGAAGAATGTCGCGTCACGGCCGTAATCAGCGGCCCTCCAAATGGATACGAGATCTCGCGCAAGGAGTATCTTTGCAGCAAAGTTGCCAACTGTCAGGAGATACTTCCTGCCGGAGAAGAGGGTCTTCCGCCCGAAGGTTCCTGCCCAGAAGAAATTGCGGTCGATATTATTTCGGGCATTCTGCGCGGCGGATTTGATTGAGGATGTTTTTGTTTGCAAGCACGGATGCAGCCCGATGGGATGGCTGTGGCTGGGCGATTGACATGGTGCTGGGGGGATTGGAAGTAAGAAATGGAGGGATGTGATGGCTGATTATGCGACTCTTGCAAAGGATGCAAGAGCAAAGCATGATGCTGAACTGTCGTCTGCCGCCAGAAATCTTGGAACCAAGGCGGACCCTGAGAACTTCTTCGACAGAGTGGCAGCGTATCTATCGGAGGAGATGAAAAACGCCAACAAGGAGCTGAGCAAGAGTGGTGCTCCGCTCGTGGCCAGGAACTACTTGCCTGAATTTGAGAGTGAGGTATTTCTTACATTCGGAACAGATTACCTCTGTAGAATCACGCTTGAGGTCCATGCCGGAAGATACCGAATCTCTGCCGTCCTCAGCGGCCCTCCCAATGGTTATGAAATCTCGCGCAAGGACTATCCCTGCAACCTTGATGCTTCTGCTTTAGAGATGCATCAGCCAGTTGGACAAGGGCAGCAAACCATTGGTATTCATCCTGATCAAATTGCGGTGGATATCATTTCTGGCATTCTGCGCGGCGGATTTGATTGAGGAATGTTTTGAAAGGGCACGGCTTTAGGAGCCCTTGAATAAGTCGATGTTCTGAAAGGGAAGACTGTTAGCCTGCCCTGAGTGCAGCCGAAGAAAGCCTCTAATGCAACAAGAATTGCTGGGCTTTATAGGTTGTGGTAAAACCAGAATGTAGGTCTGTTTTGTAACATGGCACGGCTTTAGTCGTGCCGCAACAGGACCAAAGAAACCGGGGATTTAGCCCCTGCGGAAAACAAAGAGATGAACCTGGGAGTTATGCGATGAGCGATGAAACCATGAGCGTCTTTTCTCCCAGGCTGGCCGCGCGCTTCGACGCACTGGTGGAAAAGTACCCGCTGAAGCGTTCGGCGCTGGTGCCCATGCTGCTTTACGCGCAGGATGAAGCCGGCTACTTGTCGGATGCAGTCATCAGTGAAGTCGCCGCGCGCATCGGCATCAGCGAGTTAGATGTGCGCAATGTAGCCACCTATTATTCCATGCTGCGCTTCAAGCCCGCCGGCAAATATAACGTGCAGGTCTGCACCAATATCAGTTGTATGTTGCGCGGAGCCTACGACGTCTACGAGAGATTTCAGCAGGAGTTGGGAATAGGACACAAGGGAGTTACACCAGACGGATTGTTTTCGCTCGAAGAAGTCGAGTGCATCGGAGCCTGCTCGTGGGCGCCGGCGATTCAGGTCAACTACGAATATCACGATGAGTTAAATCCCGAACATGTGCCGGGAATTATTGCCGGTTATCGCGGGAAAGAGGGCGCTCATGCCTAGGCTGGTCTCCCATCCCGACGAGGTGAAGATTGTCTCGCGGCGCTTCGGCAAGGGTGCGGCCAGGATCGACCGCTATCTCAAACTCGGCGGCTACGAGGCTGCAAAGAAATCTCTCGCGCAGGGGCCAGAGTGGATTATCGAAGAGTTGAAAGCCAGCAGCCTGCGGGGGCGCGGCGGAGCGGGCTTCCCCACCGGCATGAAGTGGTCCTTTGTGCCCAAGCAATCCACTAAGCCAAAGTACGTGCTGGTCAACGGAGATGAGAGCGAGCCGGGAACCTGCAAGGACCATCTTGTCTTTTTGCATGATCCTCACGCGGTCATCGAAGGCACCATCATCGCGGGCCTCGCCATCGGCGCCAAGCTGGGCTTTATTTATCTGCGCGGAGAGTATCGTTACTTACTCGAAATTATGGAGAAAGCCGTCGCCGACGCATACAAGCGCGGCTTTCTCGGCAAGAATATCTTCGGCAGCGAGACGGAGTTTCAAATTATAACTCAGACCGGCGCGGGCGCATACGAAGTGGGCGAAGAGTCGGCGCTGATGGAGTCGGTCGAAGGCAAGCGTGGTGTGCCGCGGATCAAGCCTCCTTTTCCCGCGGTCGTCGGCCTCTATGGCGGGCCGACAGTGATCAATAACGCTGAGACCATCGCCACCGTACCGCACATCATTGCCATGGGCGCGGCAGCCTACGCCGCTGTGGGTTCGCCGCGCAACGGAGGGACGCGTCTCTTCGGCCTGAGCGGCCACATCGAGCGCCCCGGTGTCTATGAACTGCCGATGGGTTATAACTTGAAGAAGATGATCTACGAGGTCGGTGGCGGAGTGCGCGGCGGGCGGGGATTGAAGGCCGTCGTTCCGGGCGGTTCGTCTACGCCGGTTCTGCTGCCGGAAGAGATCGACATCGGCATGGACTTCGACCAGGTGGGCAAGGCCGGTTCGATGCTCGGCTCCGGCGGCGTGGTAGTTATCGATGATGCTACGTGTATCGTCGAGTTCGCGCTGCGCACAATCAGCTTCTATCAGCACGAAAGCTGCGGCTGGTGCATCCCCTGCCGCGAAGGAACCGACTGGCTCAAGAAATCGCTGACGCGCTTTCATGCGGGCCTCGGCTCGGCGAAGGACATCGATAACATTCAGTATCTCGCCGAGAATATGCTGGGCCGGACCTTCTGCCCGCTGGGCGACGCGGCGGCCATGCCGATCTTGGGATTCGTGAAGAAGTTTCGCAAGGAGTTCGAGGAGCACCTGAACGGGAAGTCCTGCCCGTTCGCAAGACATTTGGAGTTGGCGGTAGTTTAGTGATTCACATTTGCAGCGTAGAAAGCGAGAAACATCGATGAATGCGAGTGAGATTTCGAAGCAAAGGAGGATTGAGGTCGCAAAGCGTCTCGCGGCGTTACATCCTGGTCTTGAGATTAACCAAGTGGGAGATTACACATCTCTTCGGATTGAACCGGGCAAGCTTAAAGCTTGTATCGTGGTATCTCGGACTGCAGACAAGGCTTCCTTTCTAATAAGAAATTCGGAACTCCTCGACGCTATCAAGGCAGCGCGACTTAAAGTTATCCCTAAGACTAGCAGGGCGAAGGCGTTTGCGGGTTTTGAGTATCGAGTGCTGGGAGTAAGCATTCAGGCCGTCGACCGAAATCAGGAGCTCTTCAAAAAATTGGTTGACGAATCAGTAAAGTTAGTTATGGAGTTGCAGAAGGGCAATATGCATGGCTGACGTAACCTTCATTGTCGATGGAAAGACGCTGACGGCGCCCGCGGGGACGCTGCTGATCGACGCTTGCCGCAAGGCGGGCATTGATATTCCGTCTTTCTGTTACTACCCCGGCCTTAGCCTGCAGGCCGCCTGCCGTATGTGCGTCGTGCGCCAAGAGAAAGTTCCCAAGCTGCAAACCGCCTGCACCACCATTGTCGCCGAGGGCCAGGTCTTTGTTACCGATTCGCCTGAGATTACGCAGGCGCGCAAGGCGACTCTCGAATTGCTGTTAGGTAATCATCCGCTAGACTGCCCGGTCTGCGACAAAGGCGGCGAGTGCGAGCTGCAAAATCTAACATTTCAATATGGCGCAGGTGAGAGCCTCTACACCGAAGCCAAGAGTCATCGCGAAGAACAGCAATGGTCGCCCGCGGTTTACTATGATCGTCCGCGCTGCATCCTATGTTATCGCTGCATCCGCGTCTGCGGCGAGGGCATGGACGTGTGGGCGCTAGGCATACAGAATCGCGGTGTCGGTTCAGTCATCGCACCAAACGGCGGCGATCATCTCGATTGCGAGCAGTGCGGAATGTGCATCGACATCTGCCCGGTGGGCGCGCTCACCAGCGGCAGTTATCGCTATAAAACGCGGCCCTGGGAGATGAACCACGTCTCCACCATTTGCACCCATTGCGCCGATGGTTGCAAGGTGACGCTGGGTGTGCGGCAAACCAACGATGGCGCTGAGATTGTGCGCGCCAACAATCGCGACAAGAGCGGCATCAATGGCGACTTTCTTTGCGCCAAGGGCCGCTTTGGCTTTGACTTTGTCGAGAGCGCGGAGCGGTTGACAAAGCCGCTGATCCGCAATGCCGAAGGAAAGCTCGTCGAAGCTACGTGGGAAGCCGCTCTGCGATTGGCTGCTTGCAAGCTGAAGGAAGTGCGTGATAACAAGAGCGGTGCGGCGATTGGAGTGATCGGCTCGAACCATTCCACCAACGAAGAGAATTACCTGCTGCAGAAGTTTGCGCGAATCGTGCTGCGCACTAACAATATTGACCACGAGCGCACAGCGGATTACGCGGCCTTTGCGCAGGCCCTGGCCGGACACAAGGATAAAGCAGCCAGCCTGCGCGAAACGGCCACCGCGCCGGCGATTCTGCTCGTCGGCGGCAATCCCACGGAAGAACATCCACTGCTGGCCTGGAATCTGCGAACGAATGTGCGCCTGAATCACGCGCGGCTCTATCTTGCCAATGAGAAGGCTATCAAGTTGGAGCGGCAGGCCAAGCTAACATTGCGCCTACCCACCAATGGCTACACGGCATTCGGCGCCTATCTGGACGAGATTAACTCCGACTTCGCCAAAGCTGTGCTGGCAGAAGAGTCGCTGCTAGTGGTCTTCGGCTCAGAGTACAGCGGTGTGCAACTTTTGGAGTTAGTGGCCTGGGGACTCAAGCGCGGCAATGTGCGCTTTGCCTATCTCGGCGATTACTCAAACTCGCGCGGCGCGTCGGATATGGGCCTCTTGCCGGACCGGCTTCCGGGTTATGTGCCAGTCACGGATTCCGGCGCATTTGCCGAATATGCCGGACTGCCCACGACTCCCGGCAAGACACTATCCGAGATGATGGAGTCGGCAGCGAATGGCGAGTTAGACGGATTGTTGGTGGTCGGGGCCGACCCAGTGACAAAGTCAGGCGTGGATTTCGCTGCATTGAAGAACACATTTGTCATCGTCGCCGACTTATTCCTAACTCAAACTGCAACGCTGGCCGATATCGTCTTTCCTGCCGCCAGCCTCTATGAGAAGACAGGTACGGTGACGAACACCTATGGCGATGTGCAGTTAGTGAAGAAGGCAGCGGATCGCGCAGGAGTGAAACCAGAGTTCGAGATTCTTGTGCGGCTCGCAGGAGCGATGGGAGTCGATATATCAACTTTGGTTTTGTTTGATAGAAACGGTTTGTTTGATTCGATGGCGATCTTAGATGAGATTGCGCGGCTGGTTCCGAGTTATGCAGTGGACCGCGTAAATCTCGTGAACGGCAAAGGTGACCAGACTGAGCCGGGCTTTGTGCCGGTTGCAGCGATTGCTGGACATGGAGAGTTTGTGCCCGCGCACAATGGATTGTATTCTTCCGGAATGCTGGGCGAGCATAGCTTGGCGCTCAAGGAACTGAAAAAGCATCAGGCGCGATTTGGCGGGCTGAAAGTGTTATCAAGTAAAGAGGCTGAAGGCAAGTGACGATTTTTCAGTTCATATTATGGAGTGTGCTCAAGGTGGCCGTGGTGACGGTGGTGATGCTGCTTGCCGTCGCATACACGGTACTGCTCGAGCGCAAACTCGTCGGACGCATCCAGAACCGCTGGGGGCCGAGCCGCGTGGGTCCATTCGGGCTCTTGCAGCCGCTCGTCGACGGTGCGAAGTCCTTCCTTAAAGAGGACATTATTCCTGCCGGCGTCTACCGTCCACTTTATCTAATTGCACCGATCATCGCATTGGGTTGCGCGCTTATTTCGATTGCTGTTGTCCCATTTGGCGAGCCGGTTTCTGTTGCTGGCAGCCCGCATCTCTTTCAGATCTCCGATGTGAACATCGGATTGCTAGTGATTCTGGGAGTTACTTCGATTGGCGTATACGGCATTGCGCTTGCTGGATGGTCGTCCAACAATAAGTATTCGCTGCTGGGCGCGCTGCGCTCCTCGGCGCAATTAGTGAGTTATGAGTTAGCACTAGGACTCTCGCTGGTGGGCGTAGTTCTGCGCGCCGGATCGCTCAATTTACGTGTTATTGTGGAGCAGCAGGCAACACAGGGAATGTTGACCTGGAATATCTTTGGCGGAATGCAGTTTGTGGCTTTTTTCATTTACCTGACAGCCGCCTATGCCGAGACCAACCGCTCGCCCTTTGATTTACCAGAAGCAGAGAGCGAGCTGACCGGCGGCTATCACACCGAGTACAGCTCGATGAAGTTCGCCATGTTTTTTATGGCCGAGTATGCCAACATGATTACTGTAGGTTGCGTGGCCACGCTGCTGTTTTTTGGCGGCTGGACCAGCCCCTTCGGCGACCTGATTCCA
>Ga0302320_10018238_pt1 | contig 14169 bp, 15 predicted proteins | sample Bog_T0_3_FD_202130 | JGI IMG/M metagenome (GOLD analysis project Ga0302320, IMG submission 202130) | Peat permafrost microbial communities from Stordalen Mire near Abisko, Sweden - Bog_T0_3 | ecosystem: Environmental > Terrestrial > Soil > Wetlands > Peat | place: Sweden: Abisko, Stordalen Mire... | reverse complement strand
AGATCGGTTTCCTTGACGAAAACACACGGGCGATCTTCGGCCGCGGCTACGCCGCCGAGCCAGATGTATTGATCGAAGAGCTCAAGAAGGATGAGGCCATCGCGGCGGCCGACACACTGTTGCTAACCGTTCCAAATCAGCTAGGCGTTGCTTACAATGTGCATGTCTTGGAGGCAATTCTAAAGACCGTCGCCCCTCCTCTCGGTTGGCGCTAAAAGCGCGCGCCGCGCAAGCGTTAGGATTGATTTGCTTCTGGAATGACGCAGGGTGAATAATAGAAGAGGGAGAGCAGAAATTAGTGCAGCTCGACGGTACTCTTCAGTTACCGGATGGCAAGAAGATCGCCGTGGTGCTGGAACTCGATGCAGCCGATCTGGAAACCGGTCTTGCCGACACGCAAGCAGTCGATCTTGTTGTACGCGTGATCGAAGTTCTAGGCAGTAAAGAAAAAGCGCTTGCCTGGCTTCGTTCACCGATTCCTGGGCTGAACGGGAAAAGGCCCATGGATGTCATCGCGACGCCCTTGGGCCGACGAGATGTCGAAGACATCTTGGGTCGCATCGAACACGGTGTGTTCGGATAGGTGATTGTCTATAGACTCACTTCGGCGCGCTTTCCTAAATGCGACGGCGAAGGCGCCCGGCTCTACGGAGGGCGCTGGACTAGCGGCTGCACGCCGACCCTTTAAAATCGGACGTTTCAAGCAGCAGGGACAAGGGGCCATCGCGACCAGGCGACCGAACGGAACCAAAGCGACAGCACAGCAGCACAAATGGGCGCGGCCCAGTAGAGCAGTGCGGGCACATCATTGGTACCCGCGTTGTCAATAAACCATCTGACAAGCAAAAATGGGAGCATCGCGATGATGCTCAGGGCGAGCGTCGGCCAGCGTACCAGCCTCATTATGCAGAGCGCAACAGAACCAAGGACCATGGCGGTCGCGAGAAGGACGATCAAGGCCCCTAACTCGTCGTTCCATCCATACGGTTTATAGCTGAAAACAGTTTTAATCTTCCACCAGAACTCGAACTCACTGCCAAACCCGGAAAGAAAATCTGGAATGCCGACGCCCTCCGGGTGCTTCAATCCGGGCGAAGAACCTGTCGCGAGAAATGCCAGCGAAAGCCCCGAGGCGAGGCTCCAGACCCAAAGACCGAAAATCAGAAATAAAGCAGCCACCAGTGCGTAGCTTGGAACTGACCGGCCGCGTAACGGATTGTAGGGCGCGCGCCTTCTCTCAATCGCATCTTCTATGACGTACCCTACCGACAGGAAGCAACTCAGAAGGAGCAACAAAATGCTTCGATGCTGGGCCCCACGTATCTGGGCCACAAGGAAAGATTCTTTCTCAACCGTTCCGTAGTCCCCTTGCAGCAGTGCTAAAACCTCCGTAACCGTCGCCAAGGCGAGTCCGGTTGCGCACAAAATGCCCACCGGAAAGCTGAGCGCACGTCGAAAGAGCGCTAGCAAGGTCTGACTGCGAGCGCCGGCCTTGTGAGCGGATCTTGTATCGTTCACGAGTTTGCTAACTGCGGCGACAAGAGGGCCTGGAGCTAACTCATTTTGATCGTTGCGGAGCCATTGGGTTGGGCCAAGGTAGTAGGCTAGCGCTTCACCTGGAAGGCAGCCTGCCATTTGCACACTCAGAATCGGGCGGTTGGCGGCCACGGCGCATTCCACTTCTCTCAGTACGTGCTGAGAGGAACGGCTTTCCGCCGTCAGTAGAACAAGTAAGACGCGCGCACCGCGAATTCCTTGCACAATGGCGGCGGCGTAGGGCATACTTTCCGGAATGTCGCGCCACGCAACCCAACATTTGTAGCCGTTCGCCTCTAATGCCTGGAGGGCGGATTCAGCCGCTTGGCGATCCTCAGTCGCAAAACTTACGAAGACGTCGTATAAAACATCTGCTTGTGCTATGTTGCACCCCTCGCCAAATAATCAATGATGATTGTGAGCCATCTACGCTTAATGTATCGTTCAAGAGTGCAGGTCTCCTAAAATGAAGATATTGATTACCTTATTCGCCGCAACGCTCGGCGCGATCGTCGGCTTCGCTGCCGCAGGCTTCGGGGCTGCGGCGTTGCTCGTTGCCATTCACGGCGATCACGACGGTGGCACAAGTATGAGCGGGTTCTTTGTATTCGGACCCGTCGGCGGATTAGCGGGGGCGTTAATCGGCGCCGGTCTCGCTCTTCAATTCGGCAGCGTCTCGAAAAAATGGGGCCAACGTTTAACAATAAGCGGCGGTGTGTTGACTGGCCTGGGCGCCGTAATACTCGCCATCGCCAGCACGCCCAGCCGTGGGCCTGCCTACTCGGAGGTCGTTGAATTCGAGCTGGAATATCCAGCTACAACTCTCGCCGGGGTCGAGATTCCAAGTGCGAACGCGCTGTGGGGTGCGGCCGGCGCGGATGCAGATGACCGCCCTATCTCGCAATTCTTCGAAAAGAAGTGCAGTGCCGACGTGTGCGTTCTGAACGGTTCCGTGGCCGCCGTTGGGCCGATGAACAATTTTCGAATCGCCACCGCCATCGGCCCAAAGAAATTTCGCTACCGTCTTGATTTACCGCAAGCCATCACAGGTCCTATAGATTGGTCCGCTTGGCAATCCGGCGAGGGAGCCCGCGTGCGTTGGCGGGTTGTCAGGCATTAACGCGCCTTAGCCACAATCAGCGTGACATCATCCTGTTGTTCGTCCAACGCGAAGCCACGCAGTTCCTTAACCAATTCCCCAATCAATGCTTCCGGGCACAACTCCCGATGTTTTCTCAAGCACTCGATGATCCGCTCTTCTCCGAACTCTTCCCCGGCTTCGTTTGCTGCCTCCGAAACACCATCGGTATAAATGACGAGTAAATCCCCGGGCAAGAAAGAAACTTCCTCAATCACGCACTTCCATTCTTTAAACAACCCCAGAACCGTGCAGGTGGAATGCAGCCGCTCCACCGTGCCATCTTGGCGCAGCAGCAGAGCCGGCAGGTGTCCGCAATTGGCGAACCGCAAGCGCCGCGATGGCGCATGGTAGTCACCGAAAAAAAGCGTCGCGTAGGAACTCTCGCCGGTGTTGTCATAGAAAAGCTGATTCACTAACGGCAACCGCGCGAAGTGTTCGTTCGTAGCGTTGGCGCATTGGCTCTTTAAATTAGCTTGCAGGTTCGCCATCAAGAGCGCTCCCGCAATGCCCTTGCCCGCGATGTCGCCAATCACCAAACCAAGCCGATCAGGACCAAGCGCCAGGAAATCATAATAATCGCCGCCCACGTCGCGCGCCTGGATGCATGCGCCCGCGTACTCGAGCGTTCCGGCCCGCGGTTTCGATTGCGGAAAGAGCCGCGCTTGCACTTGCCTGGCAATTTCCAATTCTTGGGCGGTGCGCTGTGCCGCTTGCAATTTTTCAGCTTCGGCCTGCCGTTGCGCTTCTATGCGCCGGGTGGCCGCATCATAGCCCACCACCCCAAAGGAATTGCCATCTAGATCTTCAAAGGTGGCAAAGGTCCCTGACCAGTTTGTTGGCAGGAAAGAAATCTCACGCATGCGAACGCCCCGGTTTTTCCATTCTTCGAATTTCCCGCGCACGTCTTCCGCCAGAAAAATGACCTGGGTATTGCGCCCAATCATTTTGTATTCTTCCGAATCTGGCGCCGGCGCGATCAATGCGACAATGGCGTCACCGTCCGGCGGCCCAACCGCCACCCAGCGCGTCCCATCCGGTAAGGAGGCATCCGCAATCAGCTTAAATCCGAGTTGATCAACATAGAACCGAAGGCTCTTATCCTGATCTCTGACAAAGACCGTCACACTTTGCAGACGGAGAAAACTGCTGCTGGCCATTGGGGCAATTATACGCGGCCAAACCGCGGCCGCCTCAATGCACTCCTGGGGGTGGGGGCGCCGCTTTCGCCTTCTTTAAGAGAAACAACAACGGCACTGCCGCCAGCGTCACCCACGCGAACACGCGAAAGCAATCCATAAAAGAAAGCAGACTGACTTGCGCCTGCATTTGCCCGTACAACCAGCCCTGCGCGTGGACGAGCGCGTCAGGCGTGCTAAACCCTTTCAGCACAAAGTAGTTCGTCAGCGCCGCCAGCCGTTGACTGAATTCTGGCGAGGTGGCCGTGACGCCGGCTGCCAAATTGGTCTGATGGAATTCGTGCCGCCGGTCCACCGCCGTCGTGATGAACGCGATTCCAAAACTCCCACCCCAATTGCGAAACAGGTTCGTTAGACTTGAGGCCCGGTTGTTTTGTTCCGGCCGCAGTTGCGAATACGCAATCATGTTCACCGGCACAAAGAAAAATCCATAGCCCAGCCCTTGAAACGCCCGTGCCAGCGCATAATGGTTGTAATCCGTAGCTAAGTTGAATCCGCTGTAGTACCACATAGCCGCAAAGCCAATCACCAGGCTCAGCATCAACATATATTGCGGCGCCACCAATTTTCTCTGCAAGAGCTGCGCGCTGATTGGAGCAAACATCGTGATCACCAGCGCTCCCGGTCCAAGCACCAATCCAGCGTCAATCGCGCGATAACCGTACAACGATTGCAGCAGTTGAGGAATTAACGTGGTACTGCCAAACAATCCGAACCCGAACACCAGAAATAGCGCGCTGGCAATCGCGAAGTTACCGCTCTTAAGCAGCCTAAAATCGATGACAGGTTCGCCCACTCGCAGCTCCCACAGAACCGTCGCAATCCAACCAACAATGCCAATCCCCAGCGCCCAGCAGATGAATGGGCTACCAAACCAATCTTCGATTTGCCCGCGATCCAACGTCACTTCGAGCGTGGCCGAAGAGAGAGCGATCAAAGCGATCCCCAGCCCATCTACCGAAAGTTTGCCATTGTGGCGAACGGATGCCCGCTCAGCAGCAAACGCCGGTGGATCGTGTACCACCCGCGCGCTCAGAAACAACGCTAACAAACCAATGGGAATGTTAATAAAGAAGATCCAACGCCAGCTATAGCTATCCGTGATCCAACCACCCAGCACCGGGCCAATGGCGGGCGCTGTCACAATCACGATGGTATAAAGCGCGAACGCGGACGCTCGTTTCGCCGCCGGAAACGTGTCAACCAGAATGGCCTGCGCCACCGGAGCCAGCCCTCCGCCCGCAATCCCCTGCAACACGCGGGCAGACAGCATAAACCCCAGCGTCGGCGCTATCCCACATAGCAGAGACGTCACCGTAAAGAGTGCCACGCAGATCATGTAATAGCGTTTCCGCCCAAACACCCGGCTCAACCACGCAGTCATGGGCAGCACGACGGCATTCGCCACTAAGTAAGTGGTCAAAATCCAAGTAACTTCGTCATAGCTGCGCCCCAGGCCGCCACCAATATAGGGCAGCGAAACGTTCGCGATAGACGTATCCAGCAACTCCATGAAAGTCGCCAGCGTGACCGTGACGGCAATGAACCACGGGTTTATCGCCAGCTTGGCCGGTGCCTCCACACGAGGCATTGTAAGCGTAGCGGTGGCCATTCCCCTTCTCCTTACTGCACCGTGACGGTGGGCTCTACTGACATTCCTGGCCGTAAGATATGTTGCGGGTCCTGGTCTTGGCCAAAACGAATGCGCACGGGAAACCGCTGCACAACCTTCACGTAATTGCCACTCGAATTTTCAGGCGGGAACAAACTGAACAACGGTCCTGCCGCGCCCGGCATGCTCTCCACGGTTCCTTTAAGCTTGCGTCCGAACGTGTCAACGTAAATCTCCACGCTTTGTCCCGGCCGCATCTTTCTCAATTGCGTCTCTTTGAAATTCGCCGTGATCCAGATGTCGTCTAACGGCACAACCACCATCAACCCCTGCCCCGGCTGCACGCGCTGGCCCAACTCCACCGTTTTTCGTCCAATCACTCCGGTCACCGGTGCATAGATTTTGGTGTATCCCAGGTTGAGTTGTGCCGTGTTCACATCGGCCGCCGCCCGCTCACTCTGCCCTGCCTGCGCAGCCGATCTTGCCTTTGCATCCGTCACGCGCTGCGGCGCTATCTGCGCCCCGTCAATTTGCGCGGCCCGCTGATTCACCAGACTCTTTGCTTCTACCACCAGATCTTCGCTCGCCTTGATCTCCGCCCGATCCGACTCCACGGCTTGCTGCGCGTGGAACGCTTCCGTCGCCCGCACGTCATAGTCCGACCGCGAAATTTCGTGTTTTTCCACCAGCGCTTGGTAGCGCACGCGATCCTTTTCCGCGCGCTCGGCCTCCGCCTCATCCTGCTGAAGCTTGTGTTGGGCGGACACAAGTTTCGCCTCTGCTCCACTCACACCGGCCGCAGCCTGGAGCTTGGCCGCTTCAGCCGAACGAAGCTCGCTAAAAGCGGTCGCTGCCACAATCGGCACATTCACCTGAGCAGCGCGCGCCTCCGCGCTCACCGCGTCCAGATTCGCCTTCGCGTGGTCCAGCTCCGCTTGATAATCGTGCGGATCAAGCTCTAACAAGAGCGCGCCCGCCTCCACCATTTGATTGTTGGCCACTTTCGGATTGATGTAAGTCACCGTTCCACTAATGCGCGGAGCGATCACATCCAGGTGTCCTTCAATCTGTGCATCGTCGGTGGATTCAAACCCTTGCGATTCCAGCCACCAGTAGACTCCACCGGCTACCACCGCCACTAAAGCGAACCAAAAAATCCAACGCATGCGGTTCGATTTTGCAGGGCTGCCTGCAGATTTATCCGCCAAGCCTTGCACTTTCGGCGTCTCCGTTTTTCTATCCTGCGCAACATCAACATCGGCAACTTGAGACATATTACTTTCCTCCAAAGAGTTGAGCGATCTTGGCATCCGCGCCGCCCATGGCACGCGCCAGAGAAACAAGAGCTACGTCATATGAATACAGGCTCTGAATATAGTTGTCGCCGGCCACCGCCACCGCCTCCTGAGCCTCAACCACTTCCGGGTAATTTGTGACGCCGTTCTGGTAACGGTCTCGCGATTGCGCCAGCGCCTTTTCCGCCAGCGCCTTGTTTCGCATCGCGACTGCGACACTGGAGTCAGACGCCGTCATATCGAGCCACGCCACACGCACGTCGTAAGCAACGCGTCCTTTTAAATCGGCATACTCCGCCTCGCGCCGCGCCAGATCCGAACGTGCCTGGTCAATGTCGGCCCGAATTCGCCCGCCAGTGTAAATCGGTACAGACACGTTACCCGATACCGTATAAACCGAGTTGAGGTTTCCCACGTTCACCCCGGCGCCGCCATAGTCAGCCCTCAAAGAGACAACTGGCAGACGCTCCGCCTTTTCGCTGCGCAACGCCGCTCCCGCCGCATGAATGCTCGCCTCCGCGCTAGCCAGATCCGACCGGCCTTTCACCGCCTCGGCCGTCGCCCCATCCAAAGTAAAGTTCTTCAGCGGTTGATAACTCAGCGGGTCACTCAGTTCGAATTGCTGTTCTAGCGCCAAGCCGGTAATGCGCCCCAATGTCAGTTTGTCTTTCTCTAGCTGATTTCGCGCGTTCGCCAATCTTTGCTCTGCCGACTGCCGCTCAACCTCCGCCCGCAGCGCATCAATCTCCGGCGCTACTTCCGTTTTGACTCGGTTCTGCGCCTGCGCATCCAATTCTTTGGCGGAATCTAATTGCGCCTCGGCCGTTGCGACGCGCGCGGCGCTGGCAATCACCTGCATATAGGCTGTTGCCACTGCGAAGACCACCACGTCCCGCGAATCCTTTTGATCAAAGACCGATGCCTCTTCCGAATTTTTCTGCGCCTTATACTTTTCCCGCAGTCCCGCGTTGTAAATCTGTTGTGTCAGATTCACCCGAAAGTCTTGATATCCGAAGCCGCCGCTCGTGGCAGGCAATTGGAAGGGAGCGTTCGCGGGAAGCTTAATGCCCAGCTCTTTGAAGCTGAGATTTTCGTATGTTTGGCGTCCATTGGCCGTCAGCTCTGGAAGCAACGCCGCCAGCGCCCGCAGCCGGTCTCCATGCACGTCCGCACTGGCCCGCTCCGATTCCACCAGCCCTAAGTTGTAACGGATGCCGCGCGCAATGGCTTCGTTGAGTGAAAGCTTCAAGAGCGTGCCCGTCGGCTTTTGCGGAACGCTACCTAAATAAGGATTCTGCCGTTGTGTCGCCTGAGCGCTAGGGTTCGTTGTGCTCTCCTCGGGGTTAATCGGCCGCGGCGTGGGAACAGAATAGCCTCGCGGGTCCGAGCCGTACGTTTGTCCATTCGCACACCAGCTCGCCACAAGCAAAATGGCCAGCGCGCTAAGACGTTTCGTTGCCCTCATACCAGCTTCGATGAAAAAGAGACCGTTCGGTTTCAAATATTTTCACAAACTTCATAGCCACGCTGCGCGTCTAAAGAGACAGCTAGCTGCTATTATGAAAAAAGACCGATCGGTTTTAAATATGGCGTCACCCACGAAGGTCACAAAAGGCGAACAAACCCGCCAGAAGATCGTCGAACAAGCGGCGCAAATTTTCAACCGGCGCGGTTATGACGGCGGTTCCTTGTCTCAGCTCATGGAAGCTACCGGCCTGCAAAAGGGCGGCATCTACCGTTATTTTGCCAGCAAGGAAGAGCTGGCCGTCGAGGCTTTTGATTATTCGTGGCAACTCGCCTGGCGCGCACGCATGGATCATGTGGATGAGAAACTGACGGGCATCGATCGTCTCAAGCAAACCATCGCTAATTTCGTGGATCACCGGCCCGCTCTGCCCGGCGGCTGCCCCATTATGAATACGGCCGTGGATTCCGACGATGGCAACCGCCTGCTTCGTGCCCGCGTGCTCAAAGCCTTGAAGTCGTGGGTGACGCATTTGCAGGCGATCGTTGAGGATGCCGTCAAAGCGGGCGAGATCCGGGCAACTGTTGATTCCAAGAGCATCGCCACTGTGATTGTCGCGTCTCTTGAAGGAGCGTTAATGATGAGCCGCTTGGAGCGTGACGATGCGCCGCTTCGGAGGATTCAGACACATCTCGGCAGTTATCTGGACGCCCTACGCGCGCGATAGGGCGATCAGGGTCGCGTTTCGATGGCTTCAAATATTGCATTTGTTGCATATAGCCAAATTAACGGCTATCCTGAAATCGAGGAGATAACCCATGCAAAAGCTACCCACGGCGCACGATGCTGCCTTGGCCCGCACCTCCGGGCAGCGTCTTTCGCGTTATCGAGGCCGGCCCGGGTCTTTGTCTATTCGCGTTGTCGATTCCGATTAGGATCAGCCGCTAGAATTGCGGCTACAGCCGTTGCCCTATTGATGGATATCCTGGAAGCCATGCCGGCAGGACGCGGGGTCTCGATCATTCCCGAAAATGCCGAGTTGACAACAGTGCAGGCCGCCGCGATTCTAAACGTTTCGCGCCCCTTTCTCATTAAGCTTCTCGCCGAGGGCGCAATTCCCCATCGCAAAGTCGGCAAGCATCGGCGAATTCTCATGGAGGATGTGATGACTTACAAGAACCGCATTGACCAGGAGCGTGAGGATGTTCTCGATCAGTTAGCAGCCGAGGCACAGGCGAATGATATGGGCTAGGTCAGCCCATGACTTACACGGGGCTGCTCGACGCCAATGTACTCTACCCAGCCCCGCTGCGTGATTTGTTGCTGCAGCTTGCGGTCACCGATATTTTCAAAGCGAAGTGGACGGCGGATATTCACCGGGAATGGATGGAGGCCCTGCTCCGCAATGAACAACAGCTTGATCGCGCGGCGCTTGAACGGACGCGAAGTCTGATGGACAGCAAAACCCGCGACTGTCTAGTCACCGGTTACGAGGATCTTATCCCTTTTCTTGAACTGCCCGATCCGAATGATCGCCATGCGACGAGCTCCACCAATAAAGTAAAAGGGGTGACTGACACGCAACTGCAACTGAGAACGTTATAATCGCAGCAGCATGGATCAAATCACCGGGACTGTCATCGCCGCAGCCGTACCCACGCTTACGGTAATTGCGGCGTTTGTCAGAAATGAAGCGGCACTGGCGAGTTTAGGCGGTCGGATCGAGACTTTGGCGCGCGACATGAATGCACGCTTTGAGACGCTTACACGTCGCATCGACTCCGTTGATACAGACTTGCGGGAGTGGGCGCGCATCACCATGCAGCATAATACTGACATCGCCAGGCTCAAAGACAAAACAGGGTTGACCGACCAGAAGTGTCGTCAGCCTCAGGCCAGACATTCCGCCGAGGCGTTATGATACTCGCATAATCTGCCCAGGAAGCGGTAGACCTATCGGACGTTTCGGCCATGCTGGAATGAAGCTTCAGTGTTAAGGCGTAACGAAGGAATCCAAAGACGAGACTAACGTGGTTATGCTGTAGTATCACCGCGAGGCCCAATCACAATACTTTAGCCATGAAAGGCACTGTCAGCCTTTCTTTGCCTTACCAAGAACCACGCTTTTAGATCCCCGTTTTCGGTTACAAGCCCAGCAAATAAATTTTCTGGCCTCTATCCCCCTGATTCAAAACCATTTATCCAGTCCTCCACCCTCGCAACTCGCATTCATGGAAACCCCCGTCATGAGATTCTTCAACCGTAGCGAGCGGTGTTCCGCTCCTCAACGCCGTGCCTGTTCCGCTCGGCCTTAATCCAACAAGGAGTTACTTTTATGAACGAACAAACCACCAACGCTTCCGCCATCTCCCCGGAACGTCTCGCCGCCAACCGGGCCAATGCGCAGTTCTCCACCGGACCATCCGCTGCAGGCATCGCCGTATCCTGTCTCAACCACACCATTCACGGCCTCGCCCGTCACAACAACGGCGCCTTCAAACTCCTAACCTCCGAAGACCCCATTGGCTTCGAAGCGTTAAAGCAGTCTCTCGCCGATGAACACCTGGCCATCACCACCACCGAATCCATTCTGGTGAACGCCATGGCCGAATTTCACTGGCTCGCGCAACGCGCCCAGCGTCTCCAAGACACCTGCATCGATCCCGACACCGGCGCCATCACCGACGAAAAGAAAGCATCCTTATATCTCCGCTACTTCGCTACCCACACCCGCGCCTTTCACAAATCTCTGAACGACCTTCTCAAGCTCCGATCCGAAAAACGTCGGAAGGCCCTTGGGTTCGAAGCGCAGAAGCGCAAAGAAGAGGAAATGCGCCTCAAAAATGAGCGCCACGAGCTGAAAAAACAGGCGCAAGCCGTCGACCTTGCCAAGAAAGAAGTGCAGATCCGCCATCAAGCCGCCGTCAACGCCAAGATGCGGGTCGAAGGCCGCGCCTTTTTCCCCGTTTTCCAGACGATGTTCGCCGAAGAATTGGCGAAAAGCGCCGCCGCGAAGGAGGAAAAGCCACCCGCCGCCCAAGCCGCTTAAAAAATAGACGCTCTGCTACGCTAACGAACGTGCCTCGCGAACCCAAGCTGTCTCTACAAAACGGAGTAGCAGTGGTCACCGGCGCCGCAGGCGGTATTGGCGGAGCCATCGCGCTCAATCTGGCGCGCCGTGGCTGCCATCTCGCGCTCTCAGATTACAAAGCCGAGCCTCTCGCGCAAAACGCCGAAGCGGCACGCGCCTGTGGTGTCGAAGTCAGTGAACACGTATTCGATATCGCCGATGCCAGCGCCATCGCTGCGTTCCCCGCTGCCGTCGAAGCGCGCCATAGACGCCTCACGCTCTTGTTCAATTGCGCCGGCGTCGCTCTTGGCGGAACGTTCGCGCAAATCAGCCTCGAAGAATTTGATTGGCTCTTTCAAATTAACTTCTGGTCCGTCGCTCGCATGATGAAAGCCTTTCTGCCCATGCTCGAGCGCGAACCGCAGGCGCAGATCGTCAATATCTCGAGCATTTTCGGCTTAATCGGCCCTCCCGGCCAGTCCGCTTATGCAACCAGTAAGTTCGCCGTCCGCGGACTCTCGGAAGTCGTGCGCCACGAACTCGACCTGGCTGGTAAGAACGTTGGTGTCACCGTGGTCCATCCAGGTGGCGTCCGCACCGGCATCGCCAAAAACGCGCGCATCGCCGCAGCTATGCCTCAAGAGGAAAACGACCGTGTGGCCCATGTGTGGGATAAGTTGCTGCGCGATTCTCCCGAATCCGTCGCAGAGACCATTGTGTCCGGTGTCGAACGCCGTGAAAAGCGCATCGTGTGTGCGTCCGACGCCAAGCGCGTCGATTTCATTCAACGTGTTATGCCCGTCGGCTATTGGAATTTGATTCGCAAACAAATAGCGAGGAAAGTGAAATAAAAAGATGGCGAGCTGGCAAGCGTACCTGTTTTCCACCTTATTGAAATACACATTAAAGCCCAAACTCAAGGGCCAACGCGATGTGGCGCGTGTTCGAACACTGCTCACTCCCAAACCATCTCCCTTGCCACCGGGAGTTCGAGTCACTCCCGACGTCGTAGGAGGCGTTTCCGGTGAATGGGCCGAATCTGAAAACACGTCGCGCGGTCTTCTCTTATACATTCACGGCGGCGGCTTCATCGCTTGCTCGTCTCAGACCCACCGCCCCATCCCTGCCTATTTCGCCAAACTCGGCTTTCAAGTTTTTACTCCCGATTATCGGCTCGCTCCCGAAAATCCTTTTCCCGCCGCCATTCATGATTTGATCCAGGTCTTTCTCGCCATGGCCGGCTACGGCGAACCGCCCATCCCTGTGTCAGTCGCGGGAGACTCGGCGGGAGGTGCGTTAGCGCTCTCTTTAATGTTGGCTCTGCGCGATGCCGCGCGTCCTATGCCCAAAGCCGCCGCACTCTTCTCTCCCTGGACTGACTTGGCTTGCACCGGCGCTTCTCTTAAAACCAATGCCCAAAAGTGCGCCATGTTCTGTGCCTCGGATCTGCCGGCTGCCGCGGATCTCTATCTAGCCGGCGCCGCGCCCACCGATCCGCTCGCCTCTCCTTATTACGCCGACCTCACCAAACTGCCGCCGTTGCTCATCCACGTGGCCGCCGATGAAATCATGCTCGACGATTCCACCCGCCTTGCCGAACATGCCCGTCGCGACGGCGTCTGGGTCCAACTCAAAGTCTGGCCCGTGGTCCCGCACGCTTGGCAAATCATGGCCACCCATCTCCCCGAAGCCCGCCAATCCCTGAATGAAGCAGCCGCTTTCCTAACCTAACGTTCCTCCGCCAATCGTCCGCATCCTCGGAAACACAATCGCATCCGAACCCTTCACCGCCGCCAACGGCAGTACGCCCTCGTCCAGCAAAGCCTCGCAATCGTTATCCGAAAGCAACACCTCCGTACAAGGCCTCGTCCGCTTCTCTCCATTCACCTCAAACACATGCAGCGGCAAATCACCCAGCTTTAAGTGAGTCGGCACGGGTGAAAGCGACCCTTGCAGTTCAAACAATCTCCCTAACACCAACGCACAAGCAAACGCCGGATTTCCCCATAGATATTCCGTGTGTACCGGCTCGCCCGTCATTTCTTCAAACTCAAACTTTTCTACCGAAACCGTATCCTTCCCATAAGGCAACCGCAGCAGAAACCGAGGCAACGCCAGCGCTATATACTGCGCCGCCGCTGACTTCCGAAAAACGTCCCAAGCCGCCTGCGCCCTCAGACTTTCTTGCCGCGACGTCAGCCATTCCGCGATAAACGGCGCGCCCAATGCCTGGGCCAACCTGCTCACTCGTTCCAGCGCTTCCACATCCTGCACCACCTCTTTGTCAAAGGCTAGATTGCCGGCAATCAAGCCCCAACGGCCGGTCAGCGCTTTGTAAACAGTGCTATCCCGAACATCCGCTGTCCCCTTTAAATCAGCCGTCAGCTTCTCCTTTGAGGTATCCAAGATGTAGAGGTGGATCGATTCGTCCGTATCCAATCCATGCACCAGCATGTCGAGCCCGCGCCACGCCGCTTCTAAAGCCTGAAACTGTTCGTCATGCAGAATGTGCGCCATCAGCAGGCTCAGTCTCTGCGCCCGTTCCGCGGCCGCTCTCTTACTCTCTTCACTCTCCGCCGGTGTCGCATACGGCGCGACAATCCGCTGCACCATCGATTCCAGCGCATCCATCCGTTTCGGCGCCGGCGCTGCCGCGCCAGACCTGCCAGCCGAAGACGACTTTTCGATGATCGCGTCCAACAACCCGCCCGGCGATGTCAGTTGCGCAAGCTGTTCCGGCGTCGGCTTCAACTGGGCATGCCCGCTCTCCTCCGGCTCTGAATAAAGCGGATGCACCGTCTGGTCACGCAACGGCGCAAACAGTTCGCTCTTGCTGTAGATGTGATCCGGCTCA
>Ga0302320_10018236_pt1 | contig 14170 bp, 12 predicted proteins | sample Bog_T0_3_FD_202130 | JGI IMG/M metagenome (GOLD analysis project Ga0302320, IMG submission 202130) | Peat permafrost microbial communities from Stordalen Mire near Abisko, Sweden - Bog_T0_3 | ecosystem: Environmental > Terrestrial > Soil > Wetlands > Peat | place: Sweden: Abisko, Stordalen Mire... | reverse complement strand
GACGACAATGTTTCGACTACCTGGGTAACGATCAAGAGCATGATCGGCAACTTCCTGACCGGCGTGTGGCAGCAGGGAGGACTGGTTGGAGCCAGGGCCGAGGATGCCTTTTCGGTGTCCTGTGGTGTGGGGGAGACAATGACGGCGCAAGACATCCTGGATGGCGTTCTGCTGGTCACGGTGCAGGTCGCAGTTATCCACCCGGCGGAGTTTATCGAGATCACCTTTCAGCAGCAGATGCAGAAGTCCTAGGCATCGCGGCTATCCAGAGCGAGGTGTGCGGGGCTCGCCGGGAGCAAGAGCTGTGAGGTGGGGTGCCGGGAATGGTGGCGGAATGTGAGATGTCCGCCTTCGAAGTCCAGAAAGAGCAGCGCCAGGACGAAGATAACAATGAGTGTGGCGCAGAACAGTCCCAAAATGAGTCCAAAGTTCGGTTTGTTCGGTTTGACCTGTTCGATCTGCATATAGGTTTGGATGCAGATTCGCTCGGAGTGGTTGAGACGAGGTAAAGGCAACCGCAACAGCGTTCATATGGAGGGCGCCAAGATGGCGCAGAGGACGCGGGGTAAAGGCTACGGCATCCAGCCGTGGAGCTGGAGCCAGTGCTGGATGAGCAGTGGGGTGACGGCGAGCTCGGGGTACTTGGGCTGGTCATCGCCCATGTGGGTGCCGTGCGGACCCTGCTCAAAGACGTGCAGCTCGGCGGGAACGCCGGCCTTCTTCAGCGCGTCGAAGAAGTGAGTCGCGTTCATCGAGTTCACGGTCTGGTCGCCCTCGGTGGAGTAGAGGAAGGTGGGCGAGGTCCGGGCCGTGACGTGCAGGATCGGGTCGATGCTATCGACCAGTGACTGCGGAGCGTCGACCCCGGTGATGGCCTTCATGCCGAAGGTGCCGGGGATGGCGGGGTCAAGGTCGACGCGTCCGTAACTGATGATGGCGAAGTCGGGGTGGGCGGAGAGCTTGTCGGTCTCGTCCTCCAACCAAACGTCGCTCCGTTGAACCGATTGGGCGAGCGTGTCTTCTGGATGCCGATGAAGCTCGGCATCGTCGTGTGGTTCAGCAGTGGCGAGATAGCCCGCCATGTGCCCACCGGCGGAGAAGCCCCAGACGCCGATGGCGTCGGGGCGCAGGTGCCAGTCGGCGGCGTGGGCGCGGACGAAACGGACGGCGCGTTGACCATCCGCGAGTGGTGCGGGATAGAGGTAGCGGGGGCTGAGGCGATACTGTAGGACGTAAGCGTTGACACCGTGGGCGCTGAGCCAGCGGGCCTCAGCGCCGCCCTCCTTGTCCATTACCTCGTGCGTGTAACCGCCACCGGGCAGCACGACGACTGCGGTGTGGGGGCCGTCGCCGGCGGCGGGGTAGCAGTAGAGCTTGGGGACGTCGTCGTAGGTCGTGCCGAGGGCTCCGGGCGCGCCGCCGGGCCACAGGACCTCAACGGAGGTATAGCCGCCGGGCGGGACGGTGCCGACGAGGCTGCCATTGGCGTTGGGGGGCGGGGCGGTCTGGGCGAGGCCGGCAGGGGCAAAGAGCATTGCTAAGGTCAGAGAGACGAGCGGCAGGCGCGGAAAAATCATGTCCCAGAGGATAAGCCCGGAATGGGTGGTTCGTCACCGGGGGCGGCTGCATCGAACCTTTATCCCTTTCCATCCGGCACCCGATGTCGCATGATAGGGACGGCAACAAAGGAGACGTAGCATGAAGATGAGACGAACCATGTTTCTGGCGCTGTGCCTGCTGCCCATGGCCGCCGTGGCGCAGACCGCGGAGCAGATCGCAGCCGCCAAGGCGGCGCACCAGCCGGCGATCCAGTACACGCCGAACAAACACATCTACCCGGAGATCGGCCAGGCGCAGGCGGACGTGGACGCCGCGCTGAAGCTGGCGCGCCGCACGCACAAGCGCATCATCCTGGACTTTGGCGCGGACTGGTGCGGCGACTGCCAGGTGCTGGACATCTACTTCCACCAGAGCCCGAATGAAGAGATTGTGGACAAGCACTTCATCGAGGTAAAGGTGAACATCGGGCGCGAGGACGCCAACCTGGACATTGCCCACAAGTACGGTGTTCCGGTGCATGGCGTACCGGCGCTGGCGGTGCTCGACAGCCAGGGCAAGGTGCTGGTGTCGCAGGACAAGGAGTTCTCCGACATGCGCTATATGCAGTCGTCCTCGCTGACCGAGTTCCTGAACCGCTGGAAGCGCTGAGCGGAGCGCGTCGATGGCCACAGCTATGCCGCCGCCGCGACGCTGGCTGGCCCCTGCGCGCGGTTGCGCAGAGCTCGCCGGGCTGCTGCGGCGCTCGGCGGAAGCGGCGCTGCAGCATGACGCCCTGACGCTGGCGCAGGCCACCGCGTACTCGGCGATTGTGGCGCTGTTTCCGGCGCTGATCGTGGCCGCCGCGGCGATGAGCCTGCTGCCCGATACTCTGCCCTTTCGCTTCCAATTGGCGCTGTTCTTTGACCGCGTTCTGCCGTCCAACGTGAGCCCGCTGCTGGAGGCCTACTTCAGCGGAGCGCACCACACCCCGCACTCGGCGCGCGCGTTGCTGGGCGCTGCGCTCGTGAGCCTGAGCGGAGCCTCCAGCGTGATGTCCACGCTGATGGTGGGCTTTCGCCGGGCATCCCGGCTGCCGCTGCCGCGCGGCAGTTACTGGCAGAGGCAGTGGCGCGCCCTGGCGCTGGTACCGTTGTCGCTGCTGCCCATGACCGCGGCCAGCGCGCTGGTGGTATTCGGCCATATGCTGACGCAGTGGCTGGCCCGTGAGATGACGCCGACGCTGCGGCTGCCGTTTTATGTGGTGGCGCTGCTGCTGCGCTGGAGCATCGCGCTGGCGGGCAGCGTGGGGATTATCGCGGTGATCTACCACCTGGGGACCGATCTGAGCAAACACATGCGCGAGCATCTGGAGCCCCTGGTCCGCGAACCCTGGCAGATATGGCAGAGCGACTGGAGCTGGCGGTCCAGCCTGCCGGGAGCGACTGTGGCCACGCTGCTGTGGTTTGTGACGACGCTGGGCTTCGGCTTCTACGTGACGCGCTATGCCAATTACTCGGTGGTGTATGGGTCGGTGGGCGCGGCGATTGCGCTGATGTTCTGGCTGTATATCATCGCGCTGAGCGTTCTGGTGGGGGCGGAGTTCAACGCCCAACTCGCGGCGAGCCGTCACACAGGTAGAATGGCTGACTGACAGCGGTTCTCGAAGGTCAGTGCGGCCCAAGACGCATCGCTTGGAAGGAAGATTTGCAATGGACGCCAGAGATGGGGGCAAACGCGCGCAGAACCTGCGGCGCGCAAAGATTGTGGCGACACTGGGCCCGGCTTCGAGCACAGAGGACGTATTTCGGCGGCTGGTGCATGCCGGGCTGGACGTGGCGAGGCTGAACTTCTCCCACGGATCGCACGAGCAGAAGGCCGAGCTGATTGCGATGGTGCGCAAGGTCGCGCGCGAAGAGGACAAGCCGATCTGCATCCTCGCCGACCTGCAGGGGCCCAAGATCCGTACCGGAACACTGGTGGACCACAAGCCGGTGCTGCTGGTCGAGGGCCATCGGCTAGTGATTACTCCCGACAAGGTGGAGGGGACCGCAGAGCGTGTGAGCACGGTGTTCACAACGCTGGCGGAGAACCTGAAGCCGGGCGACCAGATTCTGCTCTCCGACGGGCTGATTGAGCTGCGCGTGCTGGAGTTGCAGGGCGCGGACGTGGTAACAGAGATCGTCAACGGCGGAATGCTCGGCGAGAAGAAGGGCATCAACCTTCCCGGTATCTCCATCAAGGTGCCGTCGCTGACCCAGAAGGACGAGGACGACCTGGAGTTCGCGCTGAAGGCCGGCTGCGACACGGTAGCGGTCTCATTTGTGCAGACGGCGGACGATGTGCGCTATGTAAAGTCGCGCATCGCGGCGCTGGGGTCAGATGCGTGGGTGATTGCCAAGCTGGAGAAGCCGCAGGCCATCGACCACCTGGACAGCATTCTGGAGGCGGCGGACGGCATTATGGTGGCGCGCGGCGACCTGGGCGTGGAGGTGCCGCCGGAGAAGGTGCCGGCGATCCAGAAGCACATCATCCGCCGTGCCTCGGACTATCGCAAGCCGGTCATCACGGCGACGCAGATGCTGGAGTCAATGGTGGAGAATCCGCGACCGACGCGCGCGGAGGCCTCCGATGTAGCCAACGCGATCTACGACGGCACCGACGCCGTGATGCTCTCCGCGGAGAGTGCGGCGGGCAAGTATCCGGTGGAGTCGGTGGCGATGATGAACAAGATCATCCTGGAGACAGAGAGCCAGGTGCTGCTGGAGCCGCGCGCATCGATTGTGGGCAAGCGGCGGTCGTTGACGGTGCCGGAGACCATCTGCGAGTGCATGGCGCACTCCGCGCAGGACCTGGACCTGGCGGCGATCGCGATCTTTACGGAGAGCGGCAACACGGCGCGGCTGCTGTCGAAGTACCGGCCGGAGTCTCCGATCTTTGTGCTCTCGCCGTTTGAGAAGGTAGTGCGGCGCACGATGCTGCTGTGGGGGACCTACCCCATACAGTGCGAGCGCTTTGTCGGCACAGACACGCTGGTGGGCATGGCGGAGCAGATTTTGGAGTCGCGAGGGTTTGTCAGCAAGCGGGAGGTCGTCGGCATCGTCGCCGGGACGGCCACGAAGAGCGGAGCGACGAACTTTATGCGGCTGCATTTGGTGGGCGATCTGTGAAGAGCGGGCATCTCTGGCTGATATACGCATGGTGCTTCTCCATCGTGATCGTGCTGAGTGCGGGAGGGCGTATGGCACTCCGTTTCAAGAAGCCGGAGGTGGTGAGCCGCTTCGATGTTGTGGAAGGATTTCTCGGGCTGATCGCCATCCCGGCTCTGTTTGGGTTTGCGCGGCAACGGGCCGTTGGGCTTCATGCGTTCTGGATGGTCATTGCGTTGGTCTTTATTGTCCTGTCCGTTTGGCAATTCGCAAGTACCAAAATGCGTGAGCTTTATAGCAAGGGATGGTTTCCTGTAACTGCTTCCATCGGTGCCATGATTGCTCTGGGTGGGCCAGCCCTGTATGCGCTGGTCACCTATGCGTTCTTTGAACCGCAGCTCTGGAGATAGGTTCAGACCGGTTTTCCGACAGCATCCGCTGACTACAATTCAGTCATGGGCAAGATACGGGTACTCTCCGACCAGGTAGCCAACCAGATTGCTGCCGGTGAAGTTGTGGAGAGGCCTGCGTCGGTGGTGAAGGAACTGCTGGAGAACTCGCTCGACGCAGGAGCGACGCGTATTCGCATCGAGGTCGAGGCCGGTGGGCGGAAGCTCATCCGCATCGTGGACAATGGACAGGGCATGGGACGCGACGATGCCCTGCTGGCCTTCGAGCGCCATGCGACCTCGAAGCTGCGTTCGTCGGACGATCTGCTGTCCATTGCGACGCTAGGCTTTCGCGGTGAGGCACTGCCGTCGATTGCGTCCGTCGCGCGAGTGAGCCTGGAGACACGGGATGCCGAAGATGAAGCCGGCACGGTGATGGAGATCGCCGCCGGCAAGCTGCTGAGCGTGGAAGATGCGGGTCTGCCCGCGGGCACCACGATTGCGGTGCGCGACCTGTTCTTCAATACGCCCGCGCGGCGCAAGTTCCTGCGCAGCGAGCAGACCGAGCTGGGCCATGTGGCAGCGCTGGTGACGCACTATGCGCTGGCCCATCCTGACAAGCACTTTGAGCTGCACTCGGCGACGCAGGCGTTGCTTACGGCACCAGCCGTCGCCAACACCGGCGAGCGGCTGTATCAGATCTTTGGGCGCGAGACCTTTGAGAGCCTGATTCCGCTCGCTGCCGAGTTGGACTTCACACGCGCGGGACTGCCGGAGCCTCCGCCATGGAAACGTGCCGAGGACTATGAGCCGCCCGCACCGGGCTTTGTGCGGCTGAGCGGCTTTGTCTCCAAACCGGAGTTGCAGAAGCTGAACCGCAACTCGATCTTTGTCTTTGTGAACGGCAGGCTCATCCGCGACCGGCTGATCCTGCACGCGTTCACAGAGGCGTACCGCAACATCATCCCTCCCACGTCGTTTCCGGTGGTGTTGCTGTTTCTGGAGATGCCGCCGCAGGAGGTGGATGTGAACGTGCATCCGGCGAAGACGGAGGTGCGGTTTCGGCAGGGAAGTTTTGTGCATGACTTTGTGCGCGACTCGGTGCGTACGGCCCTGATGAAGGCGCGGCCCGCGGCCAGCTTCTTTACCGCGCTGACTGCGGCGCCGACGGCGGGGTCCTCGCTGATGGTGGATGTGAGTCCGCTGGAGGGAGTCGATCAGCCGGTATTTGGGCCACGAGTGGACGGTGTGGACCTCGTCGCCGAGAGCGAGGCCGTTATCGAGCCGACCGATGTGGCGGCGTTTGCGCTGCGCGAGAAGATGACGCCGCCGTCGCCGGGACGGCTGGGCTTTGAGGGTTCGGGGATGGCGGTGGGGTATGAAGAGCCGGCCCCACCCAAGAACGATGAAACTGTTCATGAATGGGCCGCCCAGGGCGCGACGCTCAACTCGCTGGCGACGTTGAAGCCGCTGGGGCAGCTGCGCGACTCCTTCATCCTGGCGACGAATGAGGAAGGGCTGTGGATCGTAGACCAGCATGTGGCGCATGAGCGTGTGCTGTTCGAGAAGATTCTGCGCGAGCGCAAGGTGGAGCAGGTGCAGCGCCAGCGGCTGCTGATGCCTGTGCTCGTGGAGCTGTTGCCGGAGCAGATGGTGACCTTCGCGGCCATCGCCGAGGAGCTGGAGCGCAATGGGTTTGAGGCGGAGCCCTTCGGTCCGCGCACGCTTGCGGTGAAGGCGACGCCGGTGGGCCTGGAGGGCAAGGAGTTGGAGCGGGTGCTGGAAGAGGTGCTCGGGGTGACGGAGAAGACGGCCCAGGTGGAGAACGAGGAGCTGCGGCGAACGCGGATTGCAGCGTCGATTGCCTGCCATGCGGCGATCAAGGTGAATATGCCGCTGGAGCTGGCGAAGATGGACTGGTTGCTGGCAGAACTGGGCAAGACCGAGCATCCCATGAGCTGCCCGCATGGGCGGCCCATCGCACTGCGGTATTCTCTAAGAGACATACAGCGGGCGTTTCAGCGCATCTAAATGGAACAAGCATCTGGATGGAACGAGCATCTGTCCGGCTAAGCCCGCACATGAAGATCATCGCGACCCAGGTCGCTCCGGGCATTCGCACCGGAAAAGAGGCAAGTTTGAGTTCGATACCAGAGTTTGACGAGCAGCAGTTAGCGGCTGCGCGTGCCAAGGCGTGGCGCCAGGATGGCAATCCGCTGCTGACCGCGGAGGCTGTGCGGGAGTGGCTCGGGAATTTTGGGCTGGTGCTGTTTGCGCCGCGGCCGCTGCAATTGCCGTCACCGGCGCCGTCGCTGGTGGAGTCGACGCTGGGTGCAGCCAGCGCGGGGCCGACCGTGGAACAGGTGAAGGCGGCGATGGGAGTCGTCGGACGCCTGGTGGCCGATGGCACAGCGTTGCCCTTGAACCTGATGGGGGTGGTGGGCGAGACTCCGGACTTCGTGGTCACGGCGCAGGTGTTCAGCTATATCTTTACGCTGCGCGGTGACAAGGCGTGGAAGCAGCCGCCCGCCACCTCCGGGGCGGTGAAGGTCTCGCCGCTGGGGCTCAAGGCGTTTGAGGTGCTGACCGAACACGGATCCATGACGGCTGCGCAGATTGCGTCAGAGATGGGCCGCGAGGCCAGCGAGACGGCGACGCTGCGGGTACTGACGGAGCTGTGGTCGCAGTTGCGCGTAATCCCACTGCATCAACCGAACGATGCGCCGGTTTTGTGGGAGCTGACCACGCAGCGGTTCACCAAGGCCATCAAGGCTGGTTCGAATGCCGGCCAGCCGACGGCGCTATCGGCGCTGATCTCGCTGTATCTGGCGCAGGCCATTGCGGTAACCGAGGAGGAGATTACGACGTTTCTCTCGCCGTTGACGGCGCGTTCGCGGTTGCGCGAGGTGCTGCACGCTCTAATCGGAGCGCGGCAACTGGAAACCATCGCGGTGGAGGGCAAGACGCTGCTACACCTCCCCGGAGCGCTGGTGGAGTTAGGCGCGGTTCCGGAGATGGCCGCGAAGGGTGAAGCAGCGGCTGATGAAGCCGGCGAGGATGCTACAACTCCGGCAGTGGTGAAGTTCGAGCGGCCCAAGAAGGTCGGCACGGGCCGCATCAGCAGCTTCAGCGCGGAGCGCAAACCCGCAACGGAGTTTCGCGGCAAGCCGGCACGTAGCTTTGGAGCGGGCGCGAAGCCCACTTTTGGTGCGGGAGCACGGCCCGCGCGCAGCGGAGGCAAGCCGCCCTCGCGTTTTCCCGCTCGCGCCGATGGCAAGAGCGACCGCGAGCGGCGTCCTTTCCAGAACGCGGGTTCGCCTGCGAAGCCAAGCTATACCAAGCCGTGGAACGAGGACCGCAAACCGCGGCCGGCAGTGCCTGCCAAGCGGGACGGCTTTACCAAGTACCGTAAGCCGGCAGCCGAAGACCGTGCGCCACTGGGGCCGAGGGAGCAGGCCGGGCTTCCGCCGGAGAAGCGCACAGCGCCGAAGGCCAGCTTCGACCGCGGCAGCAAGCCGGGCGGATTCGGCAAACGTCCGTTTTCGGCACGGACGAGCGAGGGTGAGGAACGGGGAACATTCAAGGCGCGCAGCTTCGAGCGCGGGACGAAGCCCGGCGGGTTCGGGGCCAAGAGTTTTGGAGCCAAGAACTTTGGTGCAAAGCCTGGCGGTAAGTCCGGAGGATTCGGAGCCAAGCGCCCCTATACTCCGCGTCCCGCCGGAGAAGGAGCGCGCGGGCCGTTCAAGCCGGGCGCGTTCGAGAGAAGCGCAAAACCCGTCGGCTTTGCGGCCAAGCGGCCGTTCAGCGCTCGTCCGGACGTGGGCACACCTCGCGCGGAAGGCGGCGGGCGTTCCCTGCCCAAGCGGCCCTACAAGCCAAGGGCTGCGGACGCGGACAAGCGGATCTATACCAAGGCCCCGTGGGTCCCGAAAACGGAGGGTGGAGGGAGCGGCGCATCGAAGCGTCCTTTCGCTGCGCGCAAGACGGCAGGTGGGTATGATCGAGCCGGCGCAGGTCCGCGCAAGAGCTTCGGGGCCAAGTTTGGAGCCCCCAAGTTCGGTGCGAAAAAGTTTGGAACGAAGAAGTTTGGAACGGAGCAGGGCGGGGACAAGCCCACGACACGCAAGAAGCCTGAGGCAGAGGAATAGGAATGACCGAGGCGGCAAGGAAGCGCGAGCGTCCGGTGATCGCGATCGACGGGCCGGCGGGCGCGGGCAAGAGCACGATGGCGGCCCACCTGGCGCGGCGTTTTGGCTTCCTCAACCTGGAGACCGGGGCCATGTACCGGGCCCTGGCGCTGAAGGCGATCGACCACGATATTGGCTTCGGCGATGAGGAGGCTCTCCTCGACCTGGCGCGGCAGACGCGCATTACCCTGCAGCCCCAGATGGAAGGCAACCTGGTGATGCTGGACGGGGTGGACGTCTCGCGCCGGGTGCGGTATGTGGATGTAACCTCTGCGGCCTCGCAGGTCTCCGTACATCCTCTGTTGCGGGCCTGGATGGTGGAGCAGCAACGCCTGCTGGGCGGCTCGGGCGGCGTGGTGATGGAGGGTCGCGACATTGGGACGGTCGTCTTCCCAGACGCTGAAGTGAAGATCTTTCTGGATGCGGCTCCGGAGGTGCGAGGGAACCGGCGCTATCGTCAGGGCGGGCCGGTGCAGGATCCAGTCACCGAAGAGGCCGTGATCCGGGAATTGAAGGAGCGGGACGCACGCGACCGAAGCCGCGCGGAGTCGCCGTTGCGTCCAGCACCGGACGCGGTGGTTTTGGACTCGACCGGAATGTCGCTGGACGAGGTGCTATCGGCGGCCGAGGCCATCGTTCATAGCCATCTACAAGTGTCTAAATAGCACTAAGAATTGTGCAATAACGCTGGTTTTGCAGATTTTCAGAGGAATAATTTGCCAATCGTGCTAACATTTTCCCATCGTTTGATACAGATTGGTTTTCTGCAAGGACATCGAGCCGAAGCCCCGTTTGGATTCAGCGTCAAAGTCAATCACAAGGATTTACGAGACATGGAACAGGGAACAGTGAAGTGGTTCAACGACGCCAAGGGTTTTGGCTTCATCAGCCGGCAGAACGGTGAGGACGTGTTCGTGCACTATTCGGCGATCAACTCGAACGGGTTCAAGAGCCTGCAAGAGGGACAAGCCGTTCAGTTCAACGTGGTGAAGGGGCCGAAGGGCTGGCAGGCATCAGACGTTCAGCCTCTGTAGTCTTTCGCAGCAATGCGGTTTTGGGGCTGGTGGGCTAGACACCTTTTCGTGCATAAGGGAGCAGGTACGGCTGTTCCCTTTTGCCGTTTAGGGCCTTTGAGGTGGCGGTGAACTGACGGTTGCCTGCGGAACTGTGGGTGCATTGGGGTAGTTGGGATCGACGATCTGCCCCCCGGAGACGATGGTGGCGCTGGTGCGGAACTTGCGGTAGTCCGTGGTGACCATATGGATGTGTCCGCTGAAGCCTGTGACGAGTAGGATGCGGGCTTTGCCCTGGCCATCGATTAGGGCCGGCAGCCATACCTCGTCATTCACGCGGGTGAAGTGAATCTCAAAGTTGGATCCTTTATGGATGTCGGCGATCAGGCCACCGCCAATCTTGAAGTCGTTCAGGAAATGTCCCTGGGCCTGCACGAGGAAGTGTTCGTGCTCGTCAATCCATGCTGTCCCGACCAGATCGCGGATCACACCCTCAAAGGAACTGTGGGTCTTGGCGTTAGGATCGCCGGCGTAGTCCAGGACGATGGTCGGGCGGCCATTCAGTTCGATGCGGCGAGGATTCGTGAAGTTCCCCAGCTCAAGAATCCGAGAGGCTGTAAGGACTTGGTCGCCCCGTGCATCGGTGGGCTCGCCTTTGGCCAGGCGTTCCGCCCTCACCGCTTTGGCTTTGGCAACGCTCGCGTCGATCCGATCATCCTCTTTCTTCAACTCCTCTGGAGTAAGCGGCTTGCCGTCGCGCGCCACCACGCGGTTGATGCGGATGCCATCAATGGTCAGGCTCTCGGAGTCACGGGCGATGGTCTTTTTTGTCTTTCCCTTGCCGTCGAACTCCTGCTCTTCGCTGTGCACGTGATAGATGTAGTCCTTCTGCGCGGCTTCGGCGCGGCGCTGGTTGCGCTCGACGTCGAGCAGTAACTCGCGAATGGGGGGCACCGATTTATCCGGCGATACAGCCTGCGGGCCAGGGTCGCTCCTGGGCGCACCGCGTTGCTGCGCACCGGAGAAGACACTGCCGACGTAGAGCAAGGAGACGAGGAGTAGTCGGCCCATAGTCTCGACTATACGTGGTGACCTGCTACGAGCTGTGACCCAACGCGAGGTCGATCAGCGTCTTCTCTTCCATCTCGTGGGCTTTAGCGGAGCCGGTTGCAGGACTCGCCGAAGCAGTCCGCTTGACGCTGACCACCGGACGATCATGCGCCAGGCGTTTGAGCAGCGGCATCACGTAGGCGAGCGCACCCTGGTTGGCTGGCTCCTCCTGTACCCAAACGATCTCGGCCGCATGCGGATGCTGGTTGAGCGCGGCCTGCAGTTCGGCCTCGGGCCATGGGTAGAGCTGCTCGACGAAGATGATGCCGACGGACATATCGTTGCGCTTGGCGCGCTCGACGCGCAGGTTGTGGCCAATCTTGCCGGTGCAGACGAGCAGCCGGCGCGGTTCACCTACCTCGTTGTCTGGAAGCACATTCAGGAAGCTGTCGCGAGCGAAGTCGGCGAGCGGCGACATCGCGTCCGGATGGCGCAGCATCGACTTCGGTGTGAAGACGATGAGCGGCTTGCGCCACTTGCGTATCGCCTGGCGGCGCAGCAGATGGAAGTACTGTGCCGCCGTCGAGGGTTGCGCGATCTGGATGTTGTCCTGCGCGGCGAGCTGAAGATAGCGCTCCACGCGGGCACTGGAGTGTTCCGGGCCCTGGCCCTCATAGCCGTGCGGCAGCAGCATGACCAGTCCGGAGAGCAGTCCCCACTTGGCTTCACCGGCGGAGAGGAACTGGTCAATGACGATCTGGGCACCGTTGGCGAAGTCACCGAACTGCGCCTCCCAGAGGACGAGGGCTTCGGGGAAGTCGCGGGAGAAGCCGTATTCGAAGCCGAGGCAGGCGGCCTCGGACAGCATGGAGTTGTAGACCTCCCAGCGTGACTGGCCGGGGGCGATGTCCCACAGCGGCGAGTAGCGCACCTCGGTTTCAGTGTCGATCAGCACGGAGTGGCGCTGGTTGAAGGTGCCGCGCTGCGAGTCCTGTCCGCTCAGCCGGACGGGCATGTGTTCCTTTAGCAACTCGGCGAAGGCCAGCAGCTCGGCCATACCGTAGTCGACCGGCTTGCGGCCGTTGCCCATCTCCACGCGCTGTTCCAGCAGCTTGGCGACCTTGGGATGCACGTGGAAGCCCGCGGGTGCAGTGGTCAGTGCCTTGGTCAAAGCGGCGATCTCGCCGGCGTCGATTCCGGTCTTCGGGTTGTCGTCAGCGCGTAGAGGCCCACCATAGTAAGGCTTCCAGTAGTCGGGAAGCTCATGCATCTTCGGCTTGTGATCGGCATGGGTAGCGGTCTTCTGGTCTTCCAGAAACTCGTTCTGGATGGCATCGATCTCGGCGCTGGCGTCCACGCCAATCTGCGCGGCGTAGAGCTTGTACAACGGAGGGTGCTCCTTGATGCGCGCATAACGGCGGGGTTGCGTGACCGTGGGATCGTCGACCTCGCTATGTCCGTGGCGGCGGTAGCCAATGAGATCGATCACGACGTCGGAGTGGAAGGCAGCGCGGTAGTCCGCGGCGATAGCAGCGATGCGAACCACAGCATCAGGGTCCTCGGCGTTGACGTGGAAGATGGGAATGGGCAGACGTTTGGCGAGGTCCGAGGCAAAGCGCGAGCTGTTGGACTCCTCCGGCAGCGCGGTGAAGCCGAGCAGGTTGTTGACGATGACCTGGATGGTTCCGCCGACCTCGTAGCCGGGAAGTGTAGCGAGGTTAAGCGTCTCCGCCCAGATGCCCTGGCCAGCGAAGGCCGCATCGCCGTGGATGATGAGCGGCAGCACCTGCTGCTGGCCGGTCGCGCCGAGGCGCTCCTGGTAGGCGCGCGTGCGTCCCATGATGACCGGATCGGCGGCTTCCAGATGGCTTGGATTCGACGCCAGATGCAGGTGAACAATTTTGCCGGTGGGCGTGGTGAGGTCGCCGGTGGCGCCGGTGTGGTACTTCACGTCGCCGCCGCCCATGGTGCTGCGCGGGTCCACATCCTCAAACTTGGTGAAGATCTCATGCGATCCGCGGCCGATGGTGTTGACCATCACGTTGAGCCGACCGCGATGGCTCATGGCGAAGACCGAGCGGTTGACGCCATTCTCCGCCGCGGTGGAGAAGAGCTGGTCGAGGAAGGGAACCAGAACGGTGAGTCCCTCCAGCGAGAAGCGTTTGGTGCCGAGATAACGCTGCTGGATCACCTGCTCGAAAAGGTCGGCGCGAATCAGGCCGGTGAGGATGCGCGCGCGGCTGAGCGTCGCCGGGCTTTGGGGCGGTTCGGACTCCAGCCGCTGCTCGATCCACGCACGGCGCTCCGGCGAGGGAATGTGCATGAACTCCGCGCCGATGGAGCCGCAGTAGATCTTGCGCGCTGCCTCGGAGTCAGCGCCGTCCGGCGCGGGCGTGGGAAACGGCTCGGGCGGAAGGAACTGTCCGAGCGGATCGAGCGTGGCCTGCAGATATCCCCAGCGGCGGAAGGTGTCGAAGACGCTGTCTCGCGAGCTGCTCTTCGCGTCGATTTTTGTGGTCTTGAGCTTGGTTTGCGGTTGTGTGGGCGTGTTGGTCGGCATAGCTCTTTTATGCTAGACCTTTTGCTTTTGCACCGGCACGCCGCGTTCGATATTCGTTGCAGAAGTGCGTGGCAAGGTTCCTGCCGTACCCCTCCACTCTTTGGCTGAACCCCTCCCCCCTCCCCCCGTTTTTGGGCTAAGAACCGCAGCCGATTGGACGTAGCTGTGGTACCCCCCGTCCATTTTCCATGGACGATGGTCGAAGCTTCCGGTGAGTCCAGCGCCGCCACTGCGGCGCGCGGCGTATCTCCATCGGCAGCCCACTCTGCCTGCCTTCTATTGTATC
>Ga0302320_10018235_pt1 | contig 14170 bp, 17 predicted proteins | sample Bog_T0_3_FD_202130 | JGI IMG/M metagenome (GOLD analysis project Ga0302320, IMG submission 202130) | Peat permafrost microbial communities from Stordalen Mire near Abisko, Sweden - Bog_T0_3 | ecosystem: Environmental > Terrestrial > Soil > Wetlands > Peat | place: Sweden: Abisko, Stordalen Mire... | reverse complement strand
GCGCATCGTGCGCCTGATCGCGAACAAGGAATGAGTCACAAGACTGGGATCGAGCCTGTCCCTTGCTCCGGGGGGCTGCACAGCGTAAACAGGGCAAGATCTGCCTGGTTGGTGGGCCAAATATTGTCCAGTGTCGACTGCATCAGCCGGCTTCCGGATACATATTGAACCGGGCTGGAACTACGCCCAACCCGAAAACGGTTCCTCGGCGCTCTCTGAATTCGCGTCTCGGTCCTTTTGCTTTCCTCCGTTCTCGTGGCCCTGCCGATTGGCCTGTTCCCCACCAGCGTCATCGCGACTCAGTTGCACAACGAAGGCGTCGGTATCGCCAGCCAGTGCCGAAGCGGCGTTCAGCAGCTTTTTTCGCGTTCGCTCGGCCTCGCGCTTTGCTTCAACTTTCCCCGCCGCATAGAGAGCATTCAACTGGAAATTCGTATCGAGTTGGTTGGCATGCACATGCATCGCCTTTTCCCCTTTCGAAGCCTGAGTCCACAAGTTCGCGATACTCTGGTCGGCCAGGTCGGTCCCCTGCTCCTGGTCAGCAATGTGTAGAGCAATCGACGCGCCAAACTCCTTATATGTATTCATACGTTATTAACCTATGTATAACTGACGAGTAGGCGACGATCCAATCCGAACTCGATATCGACCGGCTGGCAAAACTAAAATTGTCGCTAAATATAAGAAGCAGATCAGGCGCCCAACGAGCCAGGGTGGACCGGTTCGTCCCCCCACACCCCATCCGGCGGGCAAGCCGTCAACCACGAACGACTCTCGTTCGCCAAGGAGCCGCAATCATGAGCACGCATCTGATGATCAAATCCAATCTGAACGGCAATGTCATCGATATCGAGCGTAATTCGTCCCAGGCGGCAACCAACCTGGATGCCTTTCCACCAAAGGTCTCCACCCCAACGTTGGGCGGCACTCCGACACCGTTCGCAGGAAATCAAACCTGGGAGGTCCTTCCCGACCCCGCGGGCTCCTCGCATTACATCATCAAGAATCCCGGAACCGGTTACTGCATTGACATCAAGGGTGCCTCACAGAGCCCAGGCACAGCTCTCGATGTTTTCAACGTCCGGTCCAGCGACAATCAGAATCAGCTCTGGGACTTCCTGCCCGACCCGTTCGGATCCGGCTCTTGTTTCGTCCAGAACCCGCAGACCGGCTACGTCATCGAAATAGCCAACGGCTCATCCGCCGCCGGAGCCGCTCTCGTGGTCAATCCAAGGAGGCTGTTCGCCAACAACCATCAGCTTTGGTCTGCCGTTCAGGGGTCCTTTCTCTCCGCCTGGACCTTCCCCTCGCTCACTCTAGCGCCCCAGCCCGCCATTCCTTTCGGAAGCAACAACCAGTACGTCCTCCTTACGCCCAACCAAACCACGAACATCCAGAGCTTCACTGTCACTTTCGACATCGTAGAAGACCTGGTTGCCAGCTCATTCTCGATACAAATCAACGGCAACGCTCCCTCTCCCGGGGGTGTGAATGACAACCAATGGTTCGCCCAATGGTCGCAGTTCGGCCTCATTATGCAGAACAATAGCCTCGTGTTGTTCAATCAGGCCTGGCGCGGGAACGTCCCGGATGCGCCGGGAGATCCCCTGGCGTCAGTCGCGACGGCTTCGCCGCAGATTTTCTCAATCCAGAACAATACAATCCCGGCAGGCACGCAGATCGTCCTCAGTCTCACCTTCGACAGCAGTCATGACAACTTCGCAACCGGTGTGTCCGGGCAGGTCTTCAGCAACGGAGCGCCGGTCGGTACGCCCCAGAACTGGCCTCTGATTGGGCGGCAGACCTTTCACCCTGGAGGCCCCGTTCAAGAGTCGGACCTGTCGCCGCTCGGGGCCTTGAGCGTCGTCGTGGTTGGCCCACCGTCGGGTAACACGATTTTCACCTCAGGTATGGGCACCATCACGGTCAAGTGCAACCCTGCGCTTACGGTTTCCTCCCAGTTGAATGGGCCCAATCCTAAAGGCATTCAGACCGGCGAAGAGTCCAATTGCTACTACGGCCAGGTGCAGCAAGGATCGTTCAATCGGATCGTCCAGCCCTTCGGTGTACCTTCCCCTAAGATCACTAGCGCTTCCGGCAACACGACCGTAACTGGCACCGGCCTTTACCCCAACAGTAGCCTCACTGCGAAAGCAGACTATAGTACCCCGGTACCAGCCCAGGCCTGTCTAGGCAACGTTGAGATTTTTCCGAGCCACGCCGACGGCTCGTTTTCATGCATCGTCACGCCACAGGATCCCAACTTCGTCTACAAACCAGACGCCACACTCACTATCACAGTGACCGACAGCCTGGGCAACTCCGCATGGGCCAATATTATCAACCTGCAAAATCCCCGTGTATTGTCGACCGCTGGAAGCCAGAGCACGTACTTCGGGACCCCATAACCGCAACGGGTACTCGGCCACAGGCTCCAGGCGGGTGGCCAAGGCCAGTCGGTCGACCGGCAACTCGGCAGTTACCAGTTGATTAACGGGGCGGCACGCCGGCGGTGCCGGTGCTTTCTTCGTTGCCTTGAAGCCCCCGTTGGCAGCATTGCGTCGCTCTGTCCGGCCTCTTCGACTCCGACCGGAAACGCGCGTCTCAACCCCAAAAGCCAAGCGCCAATTGCCGCAATCGTTTTGTATTCTGCTGGTTATGGATTCTCGCAGAAATAAGTCCGCGCATGTCGGCATGTGTCTGGCGATCCGCTCCCGACCGGTTGAAGTCGATCTAGAAGCGCGTTTCCAGGATATCTAGGAATCACGCCGCCGTGGGAGGTCGCGAGCCGCAACCTGCCGTCCAATCAAGGCGAATGTGAAGAGAAGAGCTGCTGTCAGCCATGCGCCAGTGCGCATGGGACGTGGGATACAGAGGGCGACAACCAGCCCAGTTCCTATCAACAAACCGCTCAGTGCCCCAAACTGCCACATGCCGTACATCAAGACGAAAGGCAGGTAATGAGCGCCCAATGTAATCATCAGAACTGGGTGAAACCAGTTTGGGCGCGGCGCGGCAATGGCCAGAACGAGGGGCAGTGTTAGAGGCAAAGTGAACGCGACTTGAGTTCCAAGGGCATTCATGGGATGGCCCTTTGGCAGCGTATGCATGACCCATGCCTCTCGGAGCAAGTTGGGTTAGAGAAAACATCAGAACTCCACTGAGGATCAGGATGAGTTCCCAAGGAAAAATGACTTCCAGGTGTAAGCAACCGCCGATATCAACCAAAGTACGGCTGAGATGAGCTGACCGGCGAAATCCCCGAGGAATGTCTCTCGAACCTCTGTCTGCGCCTGTGTGAATTCTATATGGCTGATGATAGAAGCTGTGCAACCGGAGCCCTTATGACAAATGTCACAGCGCTTTCCTGACGCACCCCACTGCAACAGATGCGCGAAACCTTCCATACTTGCCCCTGTAATCAGTCATTCGTGACATAGGAGCGACCCCCATGAACGCAGTCCTCGAGTTCGCTGAAGCAGGTCCTAACGAATACGGCGGAGCGTCCGAGGCGCCAAATGATACCGTCGCCTCGCTCGCGCACATCACCAAGCGCTATGCCAATGGCGTGCTTGCCCTCGACGACCTCTCGCTCACACTCCACCGCGGCGAGATCGTCGCCCTGCTTGGCCCCAATGGTGCGGGGAAATCGACGGCGGTGAAGCTGATGATGGGGCTCAGCACACCCAGCGGAGGCAGCGTCCGCATCTTTGGCGGGGACCCGCGGCGGACGGCGACGCGGCTGCGCACTGGCGTGATGCTACAGGTTGGCCGCGCTCCCGAGATGCTGCGGGTGAGCGAGCACATCAACATCTTTCGTGGCTACTATCCCAATCCCATGGCCTATGCCGACATTGTTCGCGGCGCCGGCCTGGAAGGCGTCGAAGACCGCATGTTCGGGCTCTCACATGCGTTTATCCCTGAACCTCGGCCATCTTTTAATGGGTATACGCCTGCGTCCGCGTGCCAACAACACCATGGCAAGATCAGGGCGAGGTGCTGCTGAGTCTCGACCGTACGGCCAGATGATCTTGACCGTATCCGACGTGTCACGTGGCGACACTCTACGCATACGATGGGAACCGTCTGCGCTTCCGGGTTACTCTATGCGCAGAATCATAGAGTTACGCAGGATCACGACGCGAATCCGGTCCGATAATGGCGCTGTCGCCGAAACACGTGCAGGCGTGGCGACTGATGAACGTGAAACTGGGTATTACGTCGGAATACGCGATGCCCACACGCTTGCACCGAGATGTGCCGCAGATCACATAGGCGCAGGTTCTAGAAGCGTAGGCTTTGACTGTGTAAGCAATGCGTGTGAATCCCGTCTCCGCGTCCCTCAGCTCAAACGGTCGAGATACTCAGCCGAGTGGAGTGACAGATTATGAGTATGGCGACAACATATTGGGGCGTATTGTGCCGGACTTGCGCGGAGCCGATTGCGTTTGATGCCTGTCCCTTCAGTAAGTCTGGGCTTGGGTCTGCGAACAAAAGGCCCGGTGCAATCCGCTGCTCTCTTGGTCACAATCACATCTACTTTCCACGGGACTACCAATTCTTTGCCTCTGTTGCGCTGATCACAGATGCAACCGTGCGAGACAACCAAGCGGCATACGAGGCTACTAACCCATCGTCAAAGCTCACGTATGATTTAGACCCCGCACTGTGGTCTGGTGTGCGGGTGGCTTAGGAGCAGGCACGCCCGGAAAGTCCTCGCCCCATACGCCTGCCATCGTGGCTCCCTTTTGTGTCTAGAACTGGTTGCATAAATGGGTACGGCCTCAAGAGAGTGACTTTTGTGTGAGGCGGGTTGGGTGATGAGCTTCTTCTATGAAGAAGCGGGAATCTTTGTTAAGCGAAGAGCAGTGGGCAGTATTGGTTCCGTTGTTCCCCGAACCGAGGCGACGCAAAGATGGACGGGGTCGGCCATGGGCCTCCAACCGTGCATGTTTACAGGGGATTTTATGGGTTCTGCGCACCGGAGCCCGGTGGCGCGATCTGCCGGAAGAGTATCCCGACGGTTCCACCTGCTGGCGGCGGTTGCGGATGTGGGAAGAGCAGGGCGTCTGGCTGCGGGCTTGGCGGAAGCTGCTGGCGCAGATGGACGAGCGCGGGCTGCTGGACTGGGAGGAGGCATTTCTGGACGCGACCTTCGTCACCGCGAAAAAAGGGGCCTCGGGGTCGGCAAGACACGTCGTGGGAAAGGTACGAAGTGCATGGTGGTGGTCGACGGCCGCGGCGTACCTGTCGGAGCGCAACTTGCGTCCGCGCAAATCTCCGAACACCGGCTTGCGGAAAGCACGCTCGAACAGGTGAAAGTGCCGCGCAGTGGCCGTGGACGCCCGCGCTCCCGCCTGAAACGCGTAATTGCCGATCGCGGCTACGACTCCGACCCGCTGCGCTCGCGGCTGAAACGGCGCGGCACAGAACTGATCGCTCCTTACCGCAGCAACAACCGCCATCGCCGATTTGAAGATAAACGAAAGCTCCGCCGCTACCGCAAGCGCTGGAAAATCGAACGCACCAACGCCTGGCTGCAGAACTTCCGCCGCATCCAGGTCCGCTACGACCGCATCCTCACCGTCTTTCAGGGATTCTTCCACTGCGCCTGTCTCCTCATCACCTTGAGGCATTTATGCAACTAGCTCTAGCTTTGCAGGAGAAATCAGGCGGCCATCCCTTGTCAGAATTGGGTTGAAGCGCGCCGTGGCGGCAGGCCGACGAGCACCTAGAAACATCGGCATTCTATCGACGTGAAAGCCGGATGATGCTGGCGCTGTGGCCAAGACCGTCCAGGCGGATGGGTCCACCGCCGAATCAGATCGTTCTAATGATCTACGCTATGGCTACTTCAGTGTCGATGCCCGGCCAGTCAGGAGAACTGCTTCTACAGACGGCCCAGCGGATGCGTCGCAGCGGCATTGTGGAATGAAGGTGCGACAGGCCCGCTCGCACGCAGCAGCCACCCAGTCCCGGCACGAAGGATCGAGATAGACGAACGAGACGCCCGCTTGCGAACCCCCGCCGTCGAACCACCGGACTGTGCCCTGCGCTTTTAGCCTTTGCCCATCCCTGGCGAACTGGATCGACAAGCCGATAGTGTCTCCCTCGGTAAGCCTACGGTCGCTGGCGAAGCAGCAGCCCCCCTTACCCATCTGGAATTGGCAGGTTGCTTCGGCTCCAGCGACGCTTTCCATCACCAACTCAATCTCTTCGACTGGCTCCGCCAAGGGCATCAGCCAAGATTCCGCCCGCTCCTTCAGGCTATCGCCCAATACCTGCAAAAGATGTTGACGGTTCAGCGGCTTCTCGATCAACTCCTCGACGCCAAGGCTGTACATCTCGCGCAGGTTCATAACTCCAAATCCAGAGACAAAGATAATGCTTGATACTTCCAGCTTCCTCTCAAAGACCTGCCGCACCAGTTCCACCCCGCCCATGACGGGCATGCGAATGTCGGACAGTAGAACGTCGACCTTGCCCGTCTCCAGGATGCTCAGCGCCTCCACGCCATTCGACGCCGTCAGCACGGTGCATCTTTCACGTTCGAGCCACACGGAGAATATCTCCCGCAAGTCCGGCTCATCATCTACTACAAGAATCGTTGCGTCTTCGAGCCTCATGCCGCCACCCCATGCACATGCACGGCAATAACGGGCAGAGTCAATCGAAAGCAGGTGTGTCCATCGCAGTCGTGCAGTTCTAGGGTTCCGCCATGGTCGGTCACGATCGCGCGTGAGACGCTGAGTCCCATCCCGATTCCGCCCCCCAACGGCTTCGTGGTGTAGAAAGGCTCCATCAGGTGTTCCCTGACCTCGCTCGATAGAGCTGGGCCGCTGTCGATCACATCGACCTGTAACTGTTCGACGCCTTTCTCAGAGCGCACTTCGGATACCTCCACTCGCACCCAGCGCTCGCTGGCCATGGACGCTTCGATCGCGTCGAATGAGTTGTTCAACAGGTTCAACAGTACCTGGCCAATCTGCACTTCGCGGCACTCCACCGGAGGAAGCTGATCCGGCACGCTCGACTCGATTTGGATTCCGTGGGTGCGGTATCGCACCTGCACCAGCTCGATCGCCTGTTCGACCATCTCGCCAGGATTGGCTTCCTGCATGGCCTCGTTTGACCCGTCGCGCGCGAGCGCCGCCAGTCCGCGCAGAATCCGCATCGCCCGGTCGGAGGTCTTGACAATGCTCTCGCACGCCTTGGTCACCACTGCGGCGGAGAGAACCTCACCGTCCGCAGCTAACTCCGCGAGGTCGCTCGCACGGGCATGGATGATGGCCATCGGGTTCTTGATCTCGTGCGCAATCCCGGCGGAGAACCTGGCAAGCACTTCAAGACGCTGCTCTCTCATCACCCGCTCCCAATCCAACTCGCGCTGCATCCGCTTCTGTTCACTGATGTCGCTGAAACATACCGTAATTCCTCCGTCTTCCCAGGGATTCACCGATATATGGGTCGAGAGGTCGAGCGGCGGGTAGTAGGAATCGAACCCGGCTGGCGTTCGTGTGGACATTACCTGCCGCATACGCTGGGTAGTCTCGGGGGTCATTCCAGGAAACGACTTCCACATCTCCTTCCCTAGTAAGTCATGGGCTTTCAACAACCTCTTGGCATCCTCGTTGACATACCGAAATATCCAATCGCGATCCACGGCAAAAATCCCGACATTGGTGTTCTCCAACACAGACTCGGCCCTGCGGTTGGCGATCTCCAATTCCTTTTCCAGACGCCTCTGGCTGCTGATGTCGCTGAAGAAGACCGCGACCCCTCCGTCCTCCCAGGGATGCGCCTGCACCGTTGTCGTCAGGTCAAGCGGCGGATAGAAGCTCTCATACCAAGCGGGCTGGCGGGTCTCCATCACTCTGCGCAGAATGGTCCGTTCCTCCGGCAGTTGCGCCGGGAATGCGTCCCATAGGGTCATTCCCTGGATATTTCTGTCCAAGCTCAAAAGTGTTGCGGCGTTTCGGTTCAAGTAGTGGATGGTCCATGCGGAGTCAACCGCCAGGACGCACACGGTCGTGCTCTCCAGCAGGGAATTGAGCTGCACGACGGTGCGTTCGAGTTGCCGCTCGGTGCGCTTCCGCTCTGTAACATCGCGTATGACCGCCGTGACATAGATGCCGTCTTTGGTCTTGACCGGGTTGAGAGCAATCTCCACCGAGACCTCGGACCCGTCCTTCCTGCGGGCGTGCAGGGCGCCCATGCCTTGCCCCATGACTCGCGCCACCCCGAAGCGATCAAAGCCTTGCCGGTGATCCTTGTGCCCGCCCCGGTTTCCGATCGGGACGAGAAGGTCGACATTGCTGCCAAGCAGTTCCTCGCGGCGGTATCCGAACATTGTTTCAGCGGTCCGGTTAGCGAGAATGATTATGCCCTTTGCATCCACCTGGAGGATTGCGTCCGGCGCGTCCTCAATCAACTCGCTGAACCTGTGGTCGACCATCTGGTCAGGGATCGCGAGGATGGACGGACTGACGCGCCCCAGCATGACCAGGGTTACGATCGAGATACCGGCTGTAAGCCCCTCAAGCGTGCCGGTGATCCAGTGGATGGGAAACCAGAGAGTTACCACTTGCATCGCGCGGGTAGCCCCGCAGGCGATGATGAAGGCGGCGACGCAGAAGAAGGCACCGTTGAAAGGAATGTCCTTGCGCTTGCGAACGACGCTGATGAGAGCGGTGGTAATCAGAAAATAGGTGAGTGCGATGGACGAGTCGGAGAGGGCATTCAGCCAGAGTAACTGCGGCTTCCAGAGAAAACTGAGGCCGTGCTGAAATTGCACTGACTGGAACATCTCGACGACCGTCGCTTCCCGGTGGGGCACAGGTTGCATCTCTACCCTATAGGCCCATGGGGGAATGGCGCAACCAAAGTTCGGCCTGCCCGTCCCTTCCGAAGTGAGATAGACCGTGGCCTTTTGGCGGTCCGATCTCCTGTAGCGCCGGACAATTGTGACGCGAAAGTTTCTATGTTTTGGCGTCAACCTTCCTTGAAAACGTGATAAGCAAATTCGACGCGCGGCATCCTGGCGCGATTCACCGCCGCGCACGGCTTGCGGACACACTCCCGAAGTCACAAAACTTCCAGACCACCAACGCCGCGATGCTCACAAACAAAGGAGTGGCCATAAAGGTTTATCTTCCCTCGATGTCAGTCGGTAACATGCACTCCACGCGGAGTTCCTGCGCGGTGATGCACTGCGGTGTGCCAACGGTAGTGATCAAAGAAAAGTAGGAGAGGCGCTGGTTCCCTCGCCGAAACGTAATGGGCAGTACAGGACTCTGGGGCGCCTGCGACGGCTTCAATCCTGCAATCCCGGGATACTCCCGCAACCGCTTTAGCAGTTTTTGGAGTTCCGCATCCAGGATCTGGCCCACCGCTTCCGCCGAACCCTTTGTAGCAGGCCGACCGCTACCTTTTCCCACTCCTTAACGAAGGGCCGCATTCCCGCTGGATCGAACATCAGGTCGAGAAGATTCCGCGGTTTTGGTCTTGCCTCCAAATCGACGAATGAACCGAAGAACCGCAGCGCGGTCTGATTGGTTCGCACGAGGTTCCAGTGCCGGTCTAGCACAAGCGCCGGATGCGGCTCATGCTGCGCGAGCATCCGGTCCATCGCCCGGGTTACGATCGCCACTTGTTCGGCGTCCATGCTTTGCTCGCTGTAATGAGGAGCGTAACCACGAATAGGCAGACCGAGCTCGCTCAGTGCCAGTCATCGAGGAATGAGTGCCGGGGGCTCACCGTATGCCGAGTCACTCACTGAGCGATTTGAGTATGTCAGTATCATTCAATAATGGAACTATATTGACAGCGCGAGCGTCCGGTTGCGCGGGTAGTCAGGAAGACTTCGGCACAGCCGGCAAGGGCTCTCCCGCGAGACCGTTACGCACGAGGCCCGCAACGAAGTCGGCGAAGGGAACAATGTCCTCTCCGACACTCGCACGTTCGAGGGCACTCATATAGGCGTTGCGATCTCCAAACGGTATCACCGTCCAGGGGTATCCGCCCGATGCCAGCATTACGTTCATCAGAAAGCGACCGATGCGGCCGTTTCCGTCCATGTAGGGATGAATGTAGACGAAGAGAAAATGCCCCAGCACGACGCGCACCGCCGGGTGCGCTTCTTCGCGGAGGAGGTCGAAGAATGCTGGCATGGCGTCCCGCACCGCATCACGGTTGAGCGGGACGTGCATGGACTTCCGAATGTAGACCTGGCTGTTGCGATACCCGGCGAGGTCAGCGGGTTTCAAAATGCCAGATGCAACGCTGGGCGCGAAGAGTTCCCGATACCAGTCACTATGCTCTTCCTCCGCAACCTGCCCCGGATTGTCGCCACGCAGAACTCGCCCAACGCCGTCCCTCACGGACTGGAACGCCAGCCAGTAGCCACGCGCCGCCATCGCGTTCCGCTGCTCGCGGTCGCCCTCATTGGCTTCGGGGTTCCATGAGCCAGCGCGCACTCGCTCAATCAAGTCTACCGTGACGCGGTAGCCTTCGATGGACAGGGAGTGGTAAGCGTCGGTGACATAGGTTTCGTTGACGCGCTTCAAGTAGGCCGCGATATTACGCGGCGTCCCCGGCGCTTTGGGGAATCGCTCAATAATTGGCTCCCGCATTTTCTGCCAAAGCAGTCGTATTCGGTTTACATACGGGGATGTTTCACGGGTGCGGAGGGCGAGGTTCGGCCTATCGGTGAATGGGTCGTTTTCCCGAACACCATAACCGGCAGCAGTCATCGTCTTCACAATGTCGTCCGCGATGCGATCGCGCCCGATGTTACGAAAGGCTCCGGCCAGACGCCCCGCAATGATCGTGTGTCCTCCCGCCAGCAGTCGGGCCAGGAGCCCGGACGCATCACGGACCATAAGCAGGACAGCCCGAACGTCCGTTGAGTTATGGGTAAAGAAATTGGCCGAGCATTCGATGAGGGCGGACTCCGGCGAGAAGACTTGCAGACCGTCCACACCCTGCCGATCAGCGGCTACGGGCAGGGCGGAACGAAGATCCAGTAGGGAAGTGCCATGCGGGAGCTTCGTGACGGCATTGCGAGCTTTTAGCGCCCTCACCATCAGTTGACGAGGTACAGTCCAGCTACCTGCAAGGATGGACAGGGATTGCTCCGGGGAGAGGCACCATTGCGCTCCGAAACGCTCTCTGAGGTAGACCGCGCAGAACTGCCAGTAGGAGGCATACCAAGCCGTGCTTTCGCCTCTCGCATCGCCTGGGTGGCTCGGGATGAGCCACCCCTTTAGAACCGTTTGGAGAAAGCCCTGAGCAAGCAGCCGCTCTCTGTGTGTTCGGGATATATCCCTCGCACGGATGGCTACTGCGCCGTCCGCCGTCTGGAGTTTGGCAAGAGCCTCCAAGGACTGCGCGAGTTTCTCTGACGGGGTGGCCATGTTGCTCCCTTAGCTTTTTCTGCTGCACGAAAATTATCTTTTTCTGTTGTACGCTTGTTATCTTATTGTGTCGAGGTCAAATGGGCTGACGGTGCGGAGGGATCAAGTAAAGAGTTGCCTAACCTCTTCATTAGGAATCACTTCCCGTTTGTCCGTGATTCGCCAGCAACGTCGTGCTCCTAAATTCGCAGGCTCAGCAAGGGGGTGGATTTCGGTGAGTGAACCGGCGATTTCGCTTAAACCGAGTAGGCCGAACACTACGAAGTTTCCGAACCAGCGGCAGTCCAACCGAAGCAAACCCAATGAGATAGAGGGTTGGTCACTGCATGCTGAGCCGGTCACTTTGGCCGGCTCACAGATATGTTGGGAAGGTGCTGCCGAACATCGGAGCCTTGCTCTTGGATTGCTCCTCGGTTGCTTCATCTTGAATGACGTCCCAATGCTCCACAAGGATGCCGTCTTCAATGCGAAGAATGTCCGCCGCAATCCAGTTGACCGGCGATCCGAACCCGGAAAACCGGCCATGCACAATGACGAAATTCCCATCTGCAACAATGGTTCCTGCTTCATATCTCAAAGTTGGGGGTATCCCTTTGGTGAGTTTGAAAAGGCCCTCACGCCCAGCCTCAATGTGCGCGCTGTGCTGGATATAGTTGCGCGACCAATAGCGTTCCGCTGCTTCATAGTCGCGCTTGTTGAAGAGCGTTTCGAATGCTTCAAGGACGATTGTCTTGTTCTGTTCGGGCGTAGTCTTGGGCATAACCTTCTCCTTTTTATGTTTGCGCTTAGGCTCCCTTGTCGAGCCGGCGGATCGTGAAATATGTAGACTCCAGCAAGCTGGTTGGGCCCCGATGCTGGTCTCTCAGTTGCAGCCGTTTGCCAGCTGATTGGCTGCATCAATCGTGTTCGATCCCGGTTTCGGATGATCCTTGTCCATCCCGTAAGCGGGAAGCTGGATATAACGCAAAACGAACTTGTATGTGGGCTGTCTGAGAAATGCTGCGAGGCCTTGAGGGCCGTCCGGCTACGATGGCTTTCGCCATGACGTATGCGTTGTTGTAGACCATCCATGGCCGAGGAAGTCGACGGCGTACATCTCGTCGGTAGAAGGAGCATCGGAGGTTCCTCGGAAGGCAATGGGTAGAGACGCGAGTCGACTCAGGCGTTGGTTCCGCCGTCCACTGTCAGATTCGCTCCGGTAATGTATCCGGCCTCAGGACTGGCTACGAACGCAACCAATGCGGCGACTTCGTCCACGGTGCCATAGCGGTTGAGCGATGTCATAGCCTTCTGCGGCACTGCCCAATCGCCCGAGGCGGGATTCAAATCCGTGTCGATTGGACCAGGCTGCACATTGTTGACCGTGATCCCACGGCCACCGACTTCTCGGGACAAACCCTGGGTGAACATCTTGATGGCTCCCTTGGTAGCCGAATACGCCGCCAGGCCAGGTGTCACCATGCGCTCGCCGACGCAGGAGCCGATCATAATGATGCGGCCGCCATTCTTCATATGCTTCAGTGCCGCCTGAGTCGCGATAAATGTACCGCGAACATTGATGTTGAGCACGCGATCGAACTCATCGAGCGTCGCCTCCTCAAAGGCCTTGGGAATGGCCGTTCCGGCGTTGTTCACCAGGATGTCGAGCGAGCCGAAGGTTGCGACCACCTGTGAAACCGCACTCTGGATCGCTGCGGCATCGACCGAGTCGGCCTGGATCGCGATCGCTTTTCCGCCGCCGAGCTCAATTGCGTTAACCACGGCAGAGGCCGAGGTGGCGTCCTTGGCGTACGTGATGGCGACGCTCGCCCCATCGGAGGCCAGGCGCTTTGCGATAGCGGCCCCGATGCCTCGCGAACCACCGGTAACGAGTGCGAATTTCCCTTCAAGCTTCTTTGACATGGAACTTCTCCCTTTTGGCGATTAGCCGGTTGTTGAACGACGGTGGTTGAATCGGACCTGCGCTGCGCCGCCCTCGACGAAGCCGTTGCGAAGCCGGTGTCTCCCAGCCGAGGCGAAGTCGACCTATCCGGTGATCGATAGGCATTACCAGTGGCGGTGAAATACTGTACTGCTATTTTCAAAAGCGTTCTCCGCCGAACTTATCCGGCGGATGCGCCTCTTTATCGATCCAATCCCTGATGTAAGGCGAACAGCGGACGATACGGATTCCTTCGGTTTCGCACACAGCGAGAAAGCGAACCGCCTTGACGTCCACCAAGCTGAGTTGCTCCAGGTCCAATGCAATCTTCGGCCTGCCTTTTTCAATCTGTGCCTTCAATTCGTCCAGGTGCTCCTCTTGCATCCGACCAATCAGTCTGATTGTCGTGTCGCCGCCTTGTGATTGACTCTCTATTTTCAGCGTCATGTTGTTAGGGCCTATGCCAATGAGGAAAGCACGAATAGTGCCATTTCTAACTCCTTGATTAAACGAGGCGTGCAGGAGGACGAGTGAGCCGAAACTTCGGCGTTTGCTGAAACCTCGGCTTGGACTCGTCGAGTTTCGGCGTGCTCCGCGAATCGCGCCGTGCGGCCTTACCTAGCCTGAGCGAACGCCAACTGGCGCCGCTTGAAACACTCAGGGATGAGGATTGGGAGGGGCCGACGATTAGGAAGTCTTGTAGCTATACCGATTGATTCCCAATTTTCTTATCTTTGATTCAAGCGTTTGCCGGGGAATTCCGAGCTTGGAAGCCGCGCCGCTGGGACCGCCGATTACGCCCTTGGAGTCCCGCAGCGCCTTCTCGATCATTTCC
>Ga0302320_10018230_pt1 | contig 14172 bp, 10 predicted proteins | sample Bog_T0_3_FD_202130 | JGI IMG/M metagenome (GOLD analysis project Ga0302320, IMG submission 202130) | Peat permafrost microbial communities from Stordalen Mire near Abisko, Sweden - Bog_T0_3 | ecosystem: Environmental > Terrestrial > Soil > Wetlands > Peat | place: Sweden: Abisko, Stordalen Mire... | reverse complement strand
ACGAGCTGATCCCGAACATGCCCGAGCATCGGCTCCTGCCCCTGATGCAGCGGTTCGCGGAAATGCTGGCACAAAGTGGGCTGTTTTGCGGGTTGGTGCCGCAAGCGGAATGAGGGGATGAGTGAGCGTGGAGACTCGTAATGCAAGAAAATACATTGAAGTATTCGATTTGGCTGCCGGAAAGCGTCAATACATAATGGATGAACTTGCCTTAATGGGAATCACGGCTGGCGCCTTGTTCCCGGGTTTAGATGGAGCGTGCGAAAGCTTGCGAGAACGCAATTTCTAGGGCGGCCTATGTCAGTCATATGTCAGTCAAGCGATTTTTGGTTGAGGCGGACCTCTCCAGATCGTTCTACTATATGTGATAATCTTATATCAAACAATAAGTTGCTCCGCGGTGTGTAGTGTATCTGAACACCACTGGCGCGGCCATTGCAACCGAATGCTTCAGGAGGTGCCAGCCACGCGACGCCGCGTAGGACCGCTCACGCTCGCGTGCCACTGTCCACCCCACAACCGACAAGGCTCGCAAGCCGCCATCCCGCCGCCCCCTCATTTGACCTGCATCAAGGCCCCCGCCGCCCGTCCCACCTAGGCTCCCGCCGCATCTACCAAGGGAAACGTGCATGACCAAGCAACCCGCGGACATGACACGCGCGGTCGATCTGACGGCCGAGCATGGCGCGGGGGCCGTCCGCACCAGCCATCCGCAATGGCTCGATCTGCTGCCGCCCTGCACCAACGCCTGCCCGGCCGGGGAGGACATCCAGGCCTGGCTGGCGCTCGCCCAGGCCGGCAGGTTCCGGCAGGCGTGGGATGTGATCCTGCGCGACAACCCGCTGCCCGCCGTGCATGGCCGGGTCTGCTACCATCCCTGTGAAGGTTCATGCAATCGTAATGAACTGGGTGCCCCGGTCAGCATCCACGCGGTCGAGCGTTTCCTCGGCGACATGGCGAACCGGGAGGGCTGGACGCCGCGCATCGAGGCCGAGCCTTCCGGCCGGCGCGTGCTGGTGGTCGGCGCCGGGCCGTCCGGCCTGTCGGCCGCCTATCACCTGACCCGACTCGGCCACGCGGTGGAAATCCACGAGGCCGGGCCGCTGCCCGGCGGCATGATGCATTTCGGCATTCCCGCCTATCGCCTGCCGCGCGCCGAATTGCTGGCCGACATTGCCCGCATCGAGCGCCTGGGCGTGCGCATCGTGCTGAACCACCGGGTGACCGACCTCGCCGCCGAGAAGGAGGCGGGGCGGTTCGACGCGGTGTTCGTGGCGATCGGCGCGCATGTGTCCAAGCACGCCGAAATCCCCGCCCGCGACGCCGCCCGCGTGCTGGACGCGGTGGGCTATCTGCGCGGCGTGGCCAGCGGCAACCCGCCGTTGCTGGGCAGGCGCGTGGTGATCTATGGCGGCGGCAACACCGCCATGGACGCCGCCCGCACCGCCCGCCGCCTCGGCGCCGATGAGGCGGTGATCGTCTACCGGCGCGACCGCGAACACATGCCGGCGCATGCATTCGAGGCCGACGAGGCGATCGAGGAGGGCGTCAAGATCCGCTGGCTGACCACCATCAAGGATTTCGCCGGCCACACGCTGACCGTCGAGCGCATGGACATCTCGCCCGACGGCCGCCCGGTGCCGACCGGCGAATTTGAAACGCTGGAGGCCGACTCGGTGGTGCTGGCGCTCGGCCAGGAAACCGACAGCCGCTTCCTGCGCAACGTGCCCGGGGTGGAGGTGAAGGGCGACGGCACGGTGGCGGTCGGGCCCGACATGATGACCGGGGCGCCCGGCGTGTTCGCCGGCGGCGACATGGTGCCGAGCGAGCGCACCGTCACCGTCGCGGTCGGCCACGGCAAGCTGGCCGCCCGCCATATCGACGGCTGGCTGCGCCGCATTCCGCACGTGCCAGCGGCCAGGGCGCGGCTGGTGACCTATCCCATGCTCAACCTGCCGGTATTCAGCGACGCCGAACCCACGCCGCAGAAGCGCCTGCTGGGTGATGCCCGCGAGGTGGGTTTCGCCGAAGTCACCGCCGGGCTGTCGGAGCCTGATGCGCAGCGGGAGGCGCAGCGCTGCCTTTCCTGCGGCCGCTGCTTCGAATGCGACAATTGCTTCGCCGCCTGTCCCGAGGGCGCCATCGTCAAGCTCGGGCCGGGAAGCGGCTACCGCCTTCAGCCGGAGCGCTGCACGGGCTGCGCGACATGCTATGAGCAATGCCCGTGCCATGCGATCGACATGCAGGCGGAGACGGTACGATGAGCGGTCAGGGCCGGCGGGCGACGATGGACGGCAACACCGCAGTGGCGCATGTCGCCTACCGCACCACCGAGGTCTGCGCGATCTTCCCGATCACGCCGAGTTCCACCATGGCGGAACTGGCCGACCAGTGGGCCAGCGAGGGGCTGACCAATATCTGGGGCGGCGTGCCGGTGGTGCAGGAGATGCAGAGCGAGGGCGGTGCCGCCGGCGCCGTGCATGGCGCGTTGCAGACCGGCGCCATGACCACGACCTTCACGGCATCGCAGGGGCTCATGCTCATGCTGCCGAACATGTACAAAATCGCCGGCGAACTGACCGCCACGGTGTTCCATGTCGCCGCCCGCGCGCTGGCGACGCAGGCGTTGTCGATCTTCGGCGATCACACCGACGTGATGGCCGCGCGCGGCACCGGCTTCGCGCTGCTGTCGTCGGGATCGGTGCAGGAGGCGCATGATCTGGCGCTGGTGGCGCAGGCCGCCACGCTGGCGTCGCGGGTGCCGTTTCTGCACTTCTTCGACGGGTTCCGCACCAGTCACGAGGTGAACACGCTGGAGCTGATCGAGGATTCGCAAATCCGCGCCATGGTCGATGACGATCTGGTGCGCGCCCATCGCGTCCGCGGGCTGGATCCGGAGCGGCCGTTCGTGCGCGGCACCGCGCACAACCCGGACACGTTCTTCCAGGCGCGCGAAACCTCCAACTCGTACTATGCCGCCGTGCCCGGTCATGTGCAGGCGGCGATGGACCGGCTCGCCGGCATGACCGGCCGGCAATATCATCTGTTCGAGTACGCCGGTGACGCCGACGCCGAGCGGGTGATTGTGCTGATGGGATCGGGCGCGGAGACCGCGCGCGAGACGGCGGCGGAACTGCGCCGGCGCGGCGAGCGGGTGGGCGTGCTGCAGGTGCATCTGTTCCGCCCGTTCGCCGCCGCGGCCTTCCTCGCCGCCTTGCCGGCATCGGTGCGGGCGGTGGCGGTGCTGGAGCAGACCAAGGAGCCGGGCGCCGCCGGCGAGCCGCTGTATCAGGACGTGGTGGCGACGCTGGCGCAGGCGGTGGCGACCGGCGCGCGGGCCACCATGCCGCGCGTGGTGGGCGGGCGGTATGGGCTGTCGTCGAAGGATTTTCCGCCGCCGCTGGTCAAGACGGTGTTCGACGAACTGGCGAAGCAGCAGCCGCGCACCGGCTTTACCCTGGGCATCATCGACGACGTGACCCACACCCATCTGGACCCCGACCTGACCTTCCGGCTGGACAAGCCCTGGCTGGTGGAGGCGGTGTTCTACGGCCTGGGTGCCGACGGCACCGTCGGCGCCAACAAGAACAGCGTGAAGATCATCGCCGAGGATGCCGGGCTGCACGCGCAGGGATATTTCGTTTACGACAGCCACAAATCCGGCGCGCAGACGGTGTCGCATCTGCGCTTCGGGCCGAACCCGATCCATATGCCGTACCTGATCCGCCAGGCCGGCTTTGTTGCCTGCCACCAGTTCAGCTTTGTCGAGCGGGTGGACCTGCTGCGTCTGGCCGCGCCCGGCGCCACCCTGCTGCTGAACAGCCCGTACGGGCTGGAGGAGGTGTGGGACCGGCTGCCGCGCTCCATGCAGCATCGCATCATCGAGCTTGGCCTGCGGGTGTTCGTCATCGACGCCTCGCACGCGGCGCAGTCGGTGGGGTTGCGCGGGCGCACCAACACCATCCTGCAAACCTGCTTCTTCGCCATCTCCGGCGTGCTGCCGAAGGACGAGGCGATCCACGAAATCAAGAAGGCGATCGAAAAGACCTATGCGCGCAAGGGCGCCGAGGTGGTGCGCCGCAATTTCCAGGCGGTGGACGAAACGCTGGCGCTGCTGCACGAACTGCCGGTGCCCAGGCACGCCAGCAGCAGCTGGGAGCGCCCGCCGCTGGTGCCGGACAGCGCCTCGGAATTCGTGCATCGGGTGACCGCGCGCATGATGGAAGGGCTGGGCGACGACATCCCAGTCAGCCTGATGCCGGTGGACGGCACCTTTCCCAGCGGCACCGCGGCCTATGAGAAGCGCAACATCGCCGATTTCGTGCCGGTGTGGGAGCCGGGCATTTGCATCCAGTGCGGCCAGTGCGGCTTTGTCTGCCCGCACGGCGTGATCCGCGCCAAATACTATGACGAGAGCCGGCTGGAAGGGGCGCCGCGCAGTTTCCGTTCGGCCCCGATCAATGTGCGCGGCTTCCCCGACGTGCGGTTTACGTTGCAGATATATATCGAGGACTGCACCGGCTGCGGCCTGTGCACCGAAGCCTGCCCGGCGCACAGCCTGCTGGCGCCGGAGACCAAGGCGATCAACCTGCGCGACAAGCTGCCATTGGTGCAGCCGGAGCGCGACAATCTGGCCTTCTTCGAGGCGCTGCCGATCAACGACCGCGCCCGGGTGAATTTCGCCGAGGTACGCGGCGTGCAGTTCCTGGAGCCGCTGTTCGCCTTCTCCGGCGCCTGCGGCGGCTGCGGCGAGACGCCCTATCTCAAGCTGCTCAGCCAGTTGTTCGGCGACCGCATGCTGGTGGCCAATGCCACCGGGTGCAGCTCCATCTACGGCGGCAACCTGCCGGTGACACCGTGGATGGTGAACGCGGAGGGGCGCGGTCCGGCCTGGTCAAATTCGCTGTTCGAGGATAACGCCGAGTTCGGTCTGGGGTTCCGTCTGGCGGCCGACAAGCATCTGGAGACGGCGAGCCTGCTGGCGCAGCGACTGGCGCCGAAGCTGGGCGAGGAACTGGTGCAGGCGGTGCTGAACGCGCCGCAGATAGGGGAATCGGAAATCCGCGCCCAGCGCGCCTTGGTGGCCGAACTGGTGCGGCGGCTGCGGGCGCTGGATGAGGCCGATGCGCGGCAATTGCTGTCGGTGGTGGACTATTTCGTGCGCCGCAGCGTGTGGATCGTCGGCGGCGACGGCTGGGCCTATGACATCGGCTATGGCGGCCTGGACCATGTGCTCTCCACCGCCCGCGACGTGAACATCCTGGTGCTGGACACCGAGGTTTATTCCAACACCGGCGGCCAGGCGTCGAAGGCGACGCCGCTGGGGGCGGTGGCGAAATTCGCCGCGGCCGGCAAGCGGGTGGCCCGCAAGGACCTCGCCTTGCAGGCGATCGCCTATGGCAACGTGTATGTGGCGCAGGTGGCGATGGGCGGCAATCCGCAGCAGACGCTGCTGGCCTTCCGCGAGGCCGAGGCGTGGCCGGGGCCGTCGCTCATTCTGGCGTATTGCCATTGCATCGCCCACGGCATCGACATGCAGCAGGGGCTGCGCCAGCAGGATCTGGCGGTGGCGACCGGATACTGGCCGCTGTTCCGCTACAACCCCGCCATGCGCGAGGCCGGCGCCAACCCGTTCCGCCTGGACAGCGCGCGGCCAACGCTGAAGTTCCGCGACTACGCCTATAACGAGGTGCGCTACAAGGTGCTGGCGCAGTCGCGTCCCGACGATGCGGCGGCGTTGCTGCGCGCGGCCCAGCAGGCGATCGACGAGAAATACCGCCTGTATGAGGACATGGCCGGCTGGGCGCATACCCGCTTCCACCCCGCCGAGCCGGCATGAGGTCCGCCATGCCCGATATGAGCACGACCCATCTTGGCCTGGCGTTGCGCAACCCGCTGATCGCCTCGGCCTCGCCGCTGACCGCCGACCTTGGCAACATCCGCGCGCTGGAGGATGCGGGGGCCGCGGCGGTGGTGCTGCCGTCGGTGTTCGAGGAGCAGATCGAGCAGGAGACCGCCGAGCACGAGGCGGCCTTGTGGGCGGGGGCGGAGAGCGTGGCGGAGGCGTCCAGCTTCCTGCCGGCGATTTCGTGGCGCAGCGGCCCCGGTCTGGTGCTGGAAACCATCCGGCGCGCGCGCGAGGCGGTGGATATTCCGGTGATCGCCAGCCTGAACGGCACCACCGCGGCGGGCTGGCTGGATTATGCCACCGCGCTTGAACAGGCCGGCGCGAGTGCGATCGAGCTGAACGTGTATTTCGTGCCGGCCGACCCGTCGCTGACCGGCGGGGACGTGGAGGCGCATTACCTCGATGTGCTGCGCGCGGTGAAGCGGGTGGTGCGCGTTCCGGTGGCGATGAAGCTGGGCCCGTATTTCAGCGCGCCGGGCGACATGGTGCGGACGCTGGATGCCGCCGGCGCCGACGGGTTTGTGCTGTTCAACCGCTTCTACCAGCCCGACATCGATCTGGTCACGTTGCGGGTGCAGCGCGATCTGGTGCTGTCCACGCCGGCGGAAATCCGGCTGCCGCTGCTGTGGATCGGGGTGCTGGCCGGCTCGCTGCGCGGATCGCTTGCCGCCAGCACCGGGGTGGAGAGCGTGGACGAGGTGGTGAAATACCTGCTGGTGGGGGCGGATGCGGTCATGACCACCTCGGCGCTGCTGCGGCATGGTGTGGGCCACATGGCCACGCTGGTCGATGGGCTGGCGGCGTGGCTGGACGCGCGGGGGGCAAATCTTGCCGACATCAAGGCCAGCATGAGCCGTGCGAGGCTGCGCGACCCCGGCGCCTACGAGCGCGCCAACTATATCCGCATTCTCCAGGGCTGGCGCCCGGGCTGAGGAACGGGGCCAGGGCTGGGCCGCAATTCAACAAATCGGCCGCCACGGCGCCTGGATGTCGCGGCGACGATACGCTGGCATCAGGCGCTGATCGAGGAGCGTTCGGACCATGGTTCGGCCGGCACGGGCACGGGGGGGGCGGCTTGGGCGCGCAACCCGTCGATCATATCGCGATGCAGATCGATCAGCGGCTGCAACGGCAGCTCTTTGAGGATCGCCCTTGTGGCGTATTGCATGGCCCAGAAACCCAGGCCGATCAGGTTTTTCTTCAGGTCGTCCGGCAGGGCATTGCCCTCCGAGCCGACGTCGGTCACCAGCAGCGACCAGAGTTCCTGCGTCTTGCCCAGCGCCTCGATCCGTTCGCGCGGGGTGGCCGCCCTGGTCAGCCGGTCGTTGCACAGGCCGAAGGCCAGTATCTCGGTCTCCCGCGGGGTCGCGCCGCCGATCTGGGGGGTGCGAAAGTAGCTTGCCGTGCGCTGCATCGGGCTATCCTGTGGGTGGCGTCATTCACTCGGAGAACGGCGGCCGGGCCACGTTTGGCCCGGCCGGATCGTCATCAGCCGAACAGCTTCAGCAGTGCCTGCGGCTGCTGGTTGGCGATCGACAGTGCCTGGATGCCAAGCTGCTGCTTGGTTTGCAGCGAGGTGAGCTTGGCACTTTCGGTTGCCATGTCGGCGTCCGTCAGTGCCCCCACGCCGGCGGTCAGCGCGCTGCTGAGGGTGGAGGTGAAGGATTGCATGCCGGTGATTTCGTTCGACGACGTGCCGAGCTTGGAGCTGATCGTGCCGAGCTTGGTGATGGCCGCCGTGATATTGGAAATCGCCGCCGTGGCGTTGGACTGCTGCACGCCGTAGAGGCTGCCGGTGGCGCTAATCGTATTAGCCGCCGCCTTCCCCCCGGTCCCTGTGACGGACAGGTTAACGCCGGAGGACGAAGATAGCCCGATTTCGTTTACTGAGACGCTGGCTGCGTTGTAGCTGTTCGGGGTGGCAGAACCGGTCGTATTGATATTGTTGCCGGAGATGGTGAGATTGTTGTTAGTATCAATGCTTGCACTGAGGCCTGCCGAGTTCATGGCGCTAACCATGGTGGCCAAAGCCTGCTGCCGGGTTGCCATGTTGGCGGCGGTGTTGCCGGTTGTGCCTAGGAGGGCTGCTGTCAGGGTGGTGCCGCTTGCAACTGTCACGTTCGGGTTCGTGACGCCGTTCGCTGTCCCGACGTTCGCGGCGATGACGCTTACGGTCTGGGTAGGATTGCCGTTGGCGTCGCTCGCAATGGCCATGGTGTATTGTGAAGTGCCGTTGCCAAGGTCGGTGATCGAGCCGCCTTTCTGCCCGGCCGTCAAAGAGATGTTGCCATTGTTATTCAAAGTGAAGTTAGTGCCGTTACCGGCACTGCTGTCCGCGGTACCAACGGTAGCGGCAACGCCGCCATTAGCAACGGTCGCGGCGTTTACCAGGTAATTCAGCTCGTTCATTACGTCTTTGGTGCCATTCGTAGAGCCGTCGGTCAGCATGACGACAGTCTGCGAGCCAGGGTTCTGCGACGTCTGGGTGCCGTTCGTTGTGCCGAAGTTGCTTGTCTGAAGCACAACATTGGTGTTGACGGTCTGCGAACCGATGGCCCCACCCGCAACAGCGCCGGCAGCGTTGAGCACCATCCCACTGGTTGCTGTCGCCGCCGAATCTGACCCGAGCGCAATCTGCACATCGTTGGAGGTCACCGACAACCCGCTCAGGCCAAGCCCGGTCGAGGTGGCGTTCAGCGCCTGGGCGCCGTTGCCGCCCACGGTAAAGGAACTACCGGAGGCGCCGGTCAGCACCTGAAGCTGGGTGCCGGTCACGCCGTTGCCGGTTGCCCCGGCGAGCAGGTTCACGCCGTTGAACGTCGCGGCATTCGCGAACGTATCGACCTGCTGCATCGCCGCGGTGATGCTGTTGTTCATCTGCGTCTGGCTGAGGCCCTGCGTCTGCCCGAGGGTCAGCGTGTTCTGCAACGCGTTCAGCGTCGAGGAGATGCTGGCCGCCGAACTCGACGCCGTGCCGACCACCTGGGCGCCGAACGACAGGTTGCTCTGCACCGCCGCCAGGCCGGAGATCTGCCCGTTCATGGCCTGGGTAATGGCATAGATCGCCGGATTGTCGGCGGCGCTGCCTACCGCCAGGCCGGACGAAATCTGGTTCTGCGTGCTGGTCAGCGCGTTCTGAGTCTGGTTGAGCGATTGCAGCGCCGCCATGGCGCCGAGATTGGTGTTTACCGAGAAGAGTGACATGGGAAGCTCCTTTTTGACGGCCCCGTCTGGTTGCGCGTCGGTCTGTCATGTGCCGCAGCCAGGCTTTTGCCACTGCGCACGCCACGAAGATCGCCCGAAATGCTTAACCAGCCGTTTAGCCGTGCGGCGCATTCTTCCCTGGCCGGAAAACCGCCGGCACGCAGCGCGGAGCGTCCCGATGTCCATCTTCTCCATGACCAGCAATCCCGGCAGCGCCATTGCCAGCTACCTCACCGATACCAAGAACGAGCAGACGCAGGCCAACAAATGGGCGCAAGGCAGCGCGCAGGTGCAGTCGGACGTCGCCTATTTCCAGGCGCAGGCGCCCAAGCTCACCACCGTGGACGCGCTGTTGAAGGACTACCGCTCGTTGCAGGTCGTGCTCGGCGCCTTCAACGTCTCGGACCTGATCACCTCGCCGGCGCTGACCAGGCAGTTGCTCACCCAGGACCCGGCTTCCACCAGTTCCACGGTGCAGAAAATCGGCAACCCGGGCTATCAAATCTTCGCCAACGCCTTCAACCAGTTCAAGGACAATCCGCTCAGCAACAGCCAGGGCGTCACCAGCGTCGTCAATTCCTATGTGCAGAACAGCTTCGAGGCGGCGCAGAACACCCAGACTCCCGGCATGCAGAATGCGCTGGCGTTCACCCGCACCGCGTCGCAGTTCAAAACCATCGCCGCGCTGATGAGCAGTTCGCAGGCGCTGCCGGTGGTGGTGGCGCAGACCGGCATCAACTTCACCACCTATGGCAACATGAGCTACGACCAGCAGGTCACGTTCCTGACCAGCAAGGTCAAGCTGGCGGACTTCCAGACCCCGGCGAAGGTGACGAAGATGGCGGAGAATTACCTGATCCAGGCGGTCCAGGACCCGACCAACTGGAATGCCTCGACCGCCACGCCCTTCGACACGCTGTCGCTGTTCGGCGGCAGCAGCAGCAGCACCTCGATATTGTCGCTGTTCGGCGCCAGCAGCAGCACCAGCAGCAGCACCAGCAACCCGATGTTGTCGCTGTTTGCCTGACCCGCGGGGTTAAGGCCAGGCGCGCGACGCAAGCGGGGCAGGAGACAAGGAACCCCGGCCTGCCTGCCCCCGGCTGCCCCGCAAGTTGACGCGCCCCGGGCCGATCCCGTATCGGACCCCGCACGTGCGGGAGTAACCCCGATGACCGAGGCTTGGCGGCGTCTGCGCCTCTGGTTCGGCGAGCGGTCGGACCGGGTCTGGCACGCGCTGGATGCCGCGATGTTCGGCCCCGGCGACAGCGCGGCGCGCGAGGCCGCGGCGCAGGCCGCCGCCGCCGAGGCGCCCGTGGTCTGGCTGCTCGGCAAGGCGCAGGCCGGCAAAAGCAGCATCGCCGCCGTCCTCACCGGCGCGCCGATCGCCATCGGCCAGGGTTTCCGGCCGGTGACCCGCACCGCGTCGGTGTACGACTTCCCCGCCGAGGCGCCGCGAATCCGATTTCTCGACACGCGCGGACTGGCCGAGGCCGGCTACGACCCGGCCGAGGACATCGCCTGGTGCCGGGCGCGCGCGCATGTCGTGCTCGCGGTGGTACGGGTGCAGGATCAGGCGCCGGCGCCGCTGCCCGAGCTGCTGGGCCGCATCCGCCGCGCCGATCCGGCCACCCCGGTGGTGATCGCGCAGACGGCGCTGCACGATGCCTACGACCCCGGCGAAACCCACGCGCTGCCCTATGCCTGGACCGGCACCGGGGCGGACGACGCCAACCCGGCGCTGCCGGAAAAGCTGCGGCGGATGCTGGCCAGCCAGCGCGCCGGGTTCGCCAGGATGCCGGGCGCCCCGCCCCGATTCGTGCCGATCGATTTCACCCGCCCCGGGGACGGGCTGGCGCCGCCGGATTATGGTTTCGACGCGCTGGCCGGTGCGCTTGCCGCGGTGGCGGATGCGCGCCTCGCCGCCCTGCTGGCCGCGGTGCGCGCCACCGCCGAGGGGTCGCTCGACCGGATCATCCTGTGGCACGCCGGCGCCGCAGCGGCGGCGGACGCCGTGCCGGTGGCCGGGCTGGCCGCCGCCGCCACGGTGCAGGCGCGGCTGTTGCAGGCGCTCGCGCAGCGCTTCGGCGTGACCTGGACGCGCGAACGCCTGCTCGCCTTTGCCGGCGCGGTCGGCACGGTGATGCTGCTGCGCCAGGGGCTGCTGATGGGCCTGCGCGAGGCGGTCAAGCTGCTGCCGCCGGCGGCGCCGTTCGTCATCCCGGTGGCCAGCCTGGCCACCTTCGCGGTGACGTTCGCGCTCGGCCGCGCCGCCTGCGTTTATCTCAAGGACCTGGCCGCCGGCCGGCCGATCGCCGAGGACGCGGTGCGCGCGGCCTTCCAGGACGCATTGCGCGAGGCCTGGGCGCGGCGGGCCGGGGGGGCAGCATGAGGGTGCTGCGCCATTGGCGGGAGGTGGCGCTGGCGCTGTGCCTGCTCGGCCCGCTGGCGGCCCTGCTGGGCTTCGGCATGCTGTGGCTGATCGAGCACCGGGCGCTGCTGACCTGGCTCGGCGTGGCCGCAATCGCAGCCCTCGGCGCGGCGCTGCTGCTGCGCTGGCTGCGCGCCCGCGAAGCCGTGGTGGCGCTGCCCGCCCCCGCCCCCGATGCCGCCTGGGGAAGGCGCGAGCGGGCGGCCTGGGAGATCGCCGAGGCCCGCATCGCCGCCACGCCGCCGTTTTCGTTCGAGTCGCTGGACGAGCCGCAGGCGGCGCTGACCGCGCTGCTGGAGGACGTGTCCCGCCATTACGGGCCGGAATCGGTCGAGCCGCTGGCCCGCTTCACCGTGCCGGAGGCGCTGCTGCTGGCCGAACGCACCAGCCGCCGTCTGCGCGCCGATCTGCTGGCCGCGGTGCCATTCGTGCACGCGGTGCCGCTGAGCACCTGCCTGTGGTGGTATCGCCGCCGCGGCCTGCTCGATGCCGCCACCCGCGCCTATGACGTCTACCGGGTGTTCCGCCCGATCATGAACCCGGTTTCCGCCCTGCTCGGCGAGGTGCGCGGGCATGTGACGCAGGACGCGCTGGCCTTCGGCGCCGACCGCCTGCGCCGCACGCTGACGCGGCTGCTGCTGGAGGAGGCCGGCCGCGCCGCCATCGACCTTTACAGCGGCCGGCTGCGCATCGACGAGCGACGGCTGGAGGAGGCGCTGGCCCGGCCCGAAACCGCGCCGCCGCCCGGCCCGCCGCGCCTGCTGCTGGTCGGGCAGGTGAACGCCGGCAAGTCGAGCCTCGCCAACGCGCTGGCCGGCGAGGTCCGCGCCGCCGCCACCCCGGTGCCCGGCCCGGACGCCGAGACCGTGCTGGAGATCGCCGTCGCCGGCCGCCCGACGTTTATTCTCGCCGATGCTCCCGGGCTGCGCGGCGGCGAAGGGGAGGGGGCCTCGCTGGCGGCCCGGGCGGCGCGCGCCGATCTGGTGCTGTGGGTTTGCGCCGCCAATGCCGCCGCCCGCGAGCCGGACCGGCAGGCTTTGGCCGCGCTGCGCGCCGCCCAGGCAGCCCACCCGACCGCCGATCCGCCGCCGGTGCTGCTGGTGGTGGCGCATATCGACCGGCTGTCGCCCTTCGCCGAGTGGTCGCCGCCCTATGATCTGGCTCGTCCGAAGGCGACGAAGGCGGTGAACATCCGCGACGCGGTCGATACGATCTGCGCCGATCTGGGCATCCCGCGCGACGACGCGGTGCCGGTTTGCCTCGATCCGCGCCGGGCCTTCTACAATGTCGATCTGGTATGGGCGCTCATCGCCGCCCGGCTGCCGCAGGCCAAGACGCGCCAGATTCAGCGGGCGTTCGCCGAGGCCCGGCAGGGGATCGACCTTGCCGCCGTGCTGCGCCAGGCCACCGCCGCGGGGCGCGCGCTGTTCGGCGCGCTCCGCTGAGGGGCGGCTCGGTCAGTGGCTGTGCGCCCAGCTGTGGTCATGGACCAGACCGTCGTCGTAGCCGTCGGCCGCGTCCTCGGCGTGGGTTGTGGGCTCGTAGCGGGTCACGGCCGCTTCCTGCCGCAGTTGCTGGCCGGTGGAGGATTCGGATGCCCAGAAATGCGCATGCACCAGGCCGTCGTCATATTCGTGTTCGCTCATTTTTTCCCTCGGTGGCGGCAGTGCCGCGCCGTTGTTGTTGCTGTGCAGCTGAATATGGCGCGTTGCGGCGCGATCGGGTGGACCAAAGCGGGGGCGGGGGGATAAAGCTGTGTGGCGAGTAACTGAGTCCGGCAGTCAATTAGTAAACTCTGTAAAGCGCGACGCCGATGGGCCGCGAAGGAGGCGGCGGTGACCGATGTCCGTATTGGGCTGCTGCTGTTCCCGGACCTGACGCAACTCGACCTGACCGGGCCGTATGAGGTGTTCCGCCGCGCGCCGGGGGCCACGACGCTGCTGCTGGCCAAAACGCTCGACCCGGTGCGGGCCGATTCCGGCCTGCGCCTGCTGCCCGACACCATCCTGGCCGGTTGCCCGCAACTGGACGTGCTGTGCGTGCCGGGCGGGCCGGGGGTGAACGCGGCCATGGAGGACGCGGTGGTTCTGGACTTTCTGCGCGCCCAGGCGGCGGGGGCGCGCTATGTCACCTCGGTGTGCACGGGCGCCCTGGTGCTGGGGGCGGCCGGGCTGCTGCGGGGCCGGCGGGCGACCACGCACTGGTCGGTGCATGATCTGCTGGCGGCGTTCGGCGCCATTCCCACCCAGGGGCGGGTGGTGCGCGACGGCAATCTGTTCACCGGCGGCGGGGTGACGGCGGGAATCGACTTCGCGCTGACGCTGGTGGGCGAAATGTTCGGCGAGCTTGTGGCGCAGGAAGTGCAACTGGGGATTGAATACGCGCCGGCGCCGCCTTTCGATGCGGGATCGCCGGACACGGCGCCGGCCGAGGTTGTGGCGGCGCTGCGCGCCCGCGGGGCGGCGATGCGGGCGCGGCGGGAGGAGATTGTTGCGCGGGCGGCGGGGCCAGCAATTCTAAATTCGCTTTCGGTGCTGTTTTTTCGCGTTGTGGCTCCGTCGGTGGCGTGAGTTGAGCAGCGGGACGGTGACGTCGCTGGTCAGGGTGGTCGAATGGCCGAGGCGGCGATGGA
>Ga0302320_10018229_pt1 | contig 14173 bp, 15 predicted proteins | sample Bog_T0_3_FD_202130 | JGI IMG/M metagenome (GOLD analysis project Ga0302320, IMG submission 202130) | Peat permafrost microbial communities from Stordalen Mire near Abisko, Sweden - Bog_T0_3 | ecosystem: Environmental > Terrestrial > Soil > Wetlands > Peat | place: Sweden: Abisko, Stordalen Mire... | reverse complement strand
GGCTTGTGCTGGGGCATGGAAGGGCTCGGGGCGGGGGTCAAAACAACGTCGCCAGCCGCACTGCCAAGGCAGGCGCGGCTGGCGACGTCTTTGTCTGGGAGGGTCCTATTGCTTCGCCGGAGCCGGGGCGACCGGAGCCATCTTGACCGGGGCGGGCGCCGGAGCCGGAGCCGCCTTCAAGGGCGCGGCCGCGCTGAGCGGCTGGCCCGCAGGCATGCCCGCAGGCGCCGAACCGGCCAACGGCGCAGCCGGTGCCGCGGGGGCGGTGGCCCCCGCCAAGGCGCCGTGGTACTGGCCGGCGGTGGCGGTGGCCATCTTGGCCAGGATGATGCAGATGACCACGAAAGCCAGGGCCAGGCCGGCGGTGAGCTTGATGAAGAACTCACGCCCGCCTGAGCCGCCGAACATGGCCTGGCTGGCGCCGCCCATGCTGAAGCCGACGCCGGCGCCCTTGCCCTGCTGGATCAGGATCAAGCCGATCAGCAGCGCGCAAACCAGCGCGAAAACGATGTAGAGCAGGGTCTCCATGGCCTATCCTCGATCTAAGATAAGGTGGTTAGAACTTGATGAGGGCTTCAAAGCTGTCCGGCTTCAGGCTGGCCCCGCCCACCAGGGCGCCGTCGATGTCCGGCTGGCTGAGCAGCTCCTTCACGTTGTCGGGCTTCACCGACCCGCCGTATTGGATGCGGGTGGCCTCGGCCGTGGGGGCGCCGAACTTGTCCTTCAGCACGCCGCGGATGAAGGCGTGCACTTCCTGGGCCTGGGCCGACGTCGCGGTCTTGCCCGTGCCGATGGCCCACACCGGCTCATAGGCGATGACCACGGCCTTCATGTCATCGGCCGTCAAGCCGTCCAGGCTGCCGGTCACGTGGTCCTTCACCACGTCGAAGGTCTTGCCGCCTTCGCGCTCAGCCAGCGTCTCGCCGGCGCACAGGATCACGCCCAGGCCCGCCGCCAGGGCCGCTTTCACCTTCTTGTTGGCGGTGGCGTTGGTCTCGCCGAAGTACTGGCGGCGCTCGCTGTGGGCGATGATCACATGCTGGCAGCCCAGCTCCTTGAGCATGCCCACGCTGATCTCGCCGGTGAATGCGCCTTCCTTCTCCCAATGGCAGTTCTGGGCGGCCAGCTCGATGTTGCTGCCCTGGAACGCCGCGGCCAGGTCGTGCAGGTCGGTGAACGGGGCGCCGATGGCGATCTGGACGTTGCTGACGCCGGCCAGGCGGGCCTTGGCGTCCTTGGCGAAGGCCAGGGCCTCGGACACGGTCTTGTACATCTTCCAGTTACCGGCGATGAATTTTTTGCGGGCCATCATGGGCCTCTGAAAAGGGGTCAGGGCGGGCGGGGGGCCCGGCGGCTGCCGGGCCCCCCGGCGCGCCTACTTGTCGGTCAGGGCCAGCACGCCCGGCAAGGGCTTGCCTTCCAGGAACTCCAGGCTGGCGCCGCCGCCGGTGGACACGTGGGTCACCTTCTTGGCCAGGCCGGCCTTCTTGATGGCCGAAGCGCTGTCGCCGCCGCCGACCACCGTGATCGCGCCCGCCGCCGTGGCATCGGCCAAGGCCTGGGCCACCGCGAAGGTGCCCTTGGACGAGGCTTCCACCTCGAAGACGCCCATGGGCCCGTTCCACAGCACCGTCTTGGCCCCGCGCACGATGGCGCAGAAGCTGGCGATGGTCTCAGGGCCGATGTCGATGCCCTCCCAATCCGCGGGGATCCCGCTGATCTTGACCACCTTGGTGGCCCCGATGGTGCGGGCGCCGAAATCGAACTTGTCGGTGACCAGGGTGTCCGTGGGCAGCGCCAGCTTGTCGCCGTACTTGTCCATCAGCTCCTTGGCCAGCGGCACGCGGTCCATCTCCACCAGGCTGTGGCCGATCTCGTAACCCTTGGCCTTGGCGAACGTGTAGGCCATGCCGCCGCCGATGATCAGCTTGTCCACCTTGGGCAGCATGGCATTGATCACGTCGATCTTGCCGCTGACCTTGGCTCCGCCGATGATGGCCACGAAGGGATGCTGGGGGTGCTCCATGGCGGCGCCCAGGAAATCCAGCTCCTTCTTCATCAGGTAGCCGGCGGCGCGCAGGGGCAGGGTGATGCCGGCCACGCTGCTGTGGTCGCGGTGGGCCGTGCCGAAGGCGTCGTTGACGTAGACGTCGCCCAGCCGGCTCAAGGACGCGCGGAACTCGGCCACCTTGGCCTTGTCGGCCGCCAGCTTGGTGCCGTCCTCCAGCTTGACCTTGCCCTCCTCCTCGATATGGAAGCGCAGGTTCTCCAGCAGGATGACCCCGCCCGGCTTCAGGGCGGCGCAGGCCTTCTCAACGTCGGGGCCCACGCAATCGTCCAGGAACTGCACGGGCTTGCCCAGCAGCTCCTGCAGCTTGGCGGCCACCGGCTTCAGCGAGAATTCCATCTTGCGCTGGCCGTCGGGGCGGCCCAGGTGGCTCATCACCACCAGGCTGGCGCCCTTTTCCAACAGGTATTTCAGCGTCGGCAGCGCGGCCTGGATGCGCTTGTCGTCCTCCACCACGCCGTTCTTGACCGGCACATTGAAGTCCACGCGCACGAGCACGCGCTTGCCGGTGACGTTCAAGTCTTCGATGAATAGCTTAGCCATGGCATTCCACCGTGAAAGGAAGGGGTCCCCTGAAAACGGAGACCGCCCGGGCCCCCCGAACTGCGTCGGGGAGTGCCGGGCGGGGCCGTTGAGCGGCAAAGGGCTAGATGCCCTTGGAGATCACCAGCTTGGTCAGGTCGATCACGCGGTTGCTGTAGCCCCACTCGTTGTCATACCAGCTGATCAGCTTGAAGAAGTTCTTGTTCAGCTCGATCGAGCTGCCGGCGTCGAAGATGCTGGAGCGCTGGTCGTGGATGAAGTCGCTGGAGACGACCTCGTCCTCGGTGTAGCCCAGGATGCCCTTCAGGTAGGTCTCGCTGGCCTTCTTCATGGCCGCCTTGATCTCGGCCAGGCTGGTGTCCTTGACCGTCTTGAAGGTCAGGTCCACCACGCTGACGGTGGGCGTCGGCACGCGGAAGGACATGCCGGTGAGCTTGCCCTTCACTTCGGGCAGGACCAGGGCCACGGCCTTGGCCGCGCCGGTGCTGCTGGGGATGATGTTGATGGCCGCGCTGCGCCCGCCCTTCCAATCCTTCCGGCTGGGCCCGTCGACGGTCTTCTGGGTGGCCGTGTAGCTGTGCACCGTGGTCATGATGCCCTCGGCCAGGCCGAACCCTTCCTGGATGACCACGTGGACCACGGGGGCCAGGCAGTTGGTGGTGCAGCTGGCGTTGGAGATGATCACGTGCTCCTTGGTCAGCTTGCCGTCGTTGACGCCCATCACCACGGTGATGTCCTCACCCTTGGCGGGCGCGGAGATGATCACCTTCTTGGCGCCGGCGGCGATGTGCCCCTTGGCCTTCTCGGCGTCGGTGAACAGGCCGGTGCTCTCGATCACCAACTGCACGCCCAACGCGGCCCAGGGCAGCTCGGCCGGGGTCTTGGCGGACACGACCTTGATCTCGCGGCCGTCGACGACCAGCACGTCATGGTCGGCCTTGTCGGCGGCCGACTTCTTGCTGCTGACGGTGCCCTTGAAGGCGCCCTGGATGGAGTCGTACTTCAGCAGATAGGCCAGGTTGTCGGCGGGCACGATGTCGCCCACAGCCACCACGTCCAGATCCTTGCCGAACAAGCCCTGCTCGTGCAGCGCCCGGAACACCAGTCGGCCGATCCGGCCGAAACCATTGATAGCTACCTTGATCGCCATGAAAGCCTCCAACATTGACGGATATGAAAAACGTTTTGGAGCAGGGATTATGGGGCGTGGACCCGCTTGAAGTCAAGGACCCAGGACAGTATGCTGGGGGCTTCCCGGGCCCCGCCCATGGGCCCCTGACCCGAGGTCTTCATGTACAAGCTAGTGTTGCTGCGCCACGGCGAGAGCCAATGGAACCAGGAGAACCGATTCACCGGCTGGACCGACGTCCCCTTGGCCGAGAAAGGCGTGCAGGAGGCCCGCGAAGCCGGCCAGACCTTCAAGAAGGAGGGCCTCAGCTTCGACCTGGCCTACACCAGCGTGCTGATGCGGGCCAACCAGACCCTGCACCACGCCCTCGACGAGCTGGGCGAGCTGTGGATCCCCACGGTGAAGGATTGGCGCCTGAACGAGCGCCACTATGGCGCCTTGCAGGGCCTCAACAAGAGCGAGACCGCCGCCAAGCACGGCGAAGCCCAGGTGAAGATCTGGCGCCGCAGCTACGACGTGCCGCCCCCGGCCTTGGAGCTGACCGACGAGCGCCACCCCAACAAGGACCGCCGCTACAACGGCCTGCCGGCGCGCGAGCTGCCCGCCACCGAGAGCCTGAAGGAGACTGTGGCCCGCGTGGTGCCCTACTGGATCGGCGAGATCGCGCCCCAGGTGAAGGCCGGCAAGCGGGTGATCATCGCCGCCCACGGCAACAGCCTGCGGGCCCTGGTGAAGTACCTGGACAACGTCAGCGAGAAGGACATCCTGGAGCTGAACATCCCCACGGGCCTGCCGCTGGTCTACACCCTGGACGCCGGCCTCAACCCGGTGGATCGCAAGTACCTGGGCGACCCCGCCAAGGTGGCGGCGGCCATGGCGGCGGTGGCGGCGCAGGGCAGCGTCAAGAAATAGGCGCGGCGCCTCGGAAATGAAAAGGACCGGCCTGCGGGCCGGTCCTTTTCATTTCGTAGCCAGGCCCTGGGACGAGCCTAGTCTTCGGTGGGCGGCGCGGAAGGCGCGGCGGGACGGCGGCCCATGACGGCCCCCTTCTCCTCGGCCTGCTGGCAGGACACGCAGAGCTTGGCGAAAGGCAGCACCTTCAGGCGGGCCAGCGGGATGGGCTTGACGCAATCCTCGCACAAGCCGTAGGTGCCCTCGTTGACGCGCTGCAAGGCCTTTTCAACGGCCTTCAGGCGGGCCCGTTCGGTCTCGCTGAGGCTGTTGGCCAGGTCCTTGTCGTAGCTATCCGAAGCCTGGTCAGCCAGGTCCAGCACGTCGCCATTGCTGCCTTCGTTGCTGGCTTCCTGGTTCAACATGACTTCTTTGATCAGCTTGTGCTTCAGCTCGACCAGCAGCTGCCGGTAGGGCTCCATCTCCTTCTTGCCAAACGGGCTCTTGGCCGGCTTGGCTGGCTTCACGGGCGCCGGCGAGGCGGCCGCTTTGGGCGCCGCGGCCTTGGCCAGGGCGGCCTTGGGCTTGGCAACGGGCTTCGGCGCGCTAGTCTTCGTCGTCACCTTCTTCGTCGTCCCAGTCTTCTTCTTCGTCGTCAAGCTCGTCCTCCTCCCAGTCCTCTTCTTCGTCTTCCTCGGCCTCGTCTTCGTCGTCCTCTTCGTCTTCCTCTTCCTCGGCGTGGTCTTCAAACTCATCCAACAGGCCCGTCCCGACCTTTTTCTTGGTCCGGGCGCGGCGCGAAGGGCCCTTTACATACTCCTCGTCCTCGTCCAAATCAAGGCCTTTTTCTGCGGCCTCCTCGTCCTCCTCCGGCTCGTCCTCGTCATCCTCGGACGCCACGTGGAAACCGGCCTCGTCCAGCTCGTCATCGTCGCCGGCCTCGGCCTCGGGCTCCAGCTCGTTCTCCTCATCGTCCAGGTCGTCCTTACGCTTTTTCGGGCTCATGGCCGCCTCCTTCCAGGGCCCGCACCTTCGCGGCCCCACGGCCACGCGTGCGGACCACCTGTAACGTCTCCAAGCTCGCGTCGGCAGGCCCTTGAATGCGGCAGCCGGCGGCCTGCAATGAACGGATGGCCCGGACGGCTTCCTTGTCCAGGCGCTCGCCGGGCACCACCAGGGGGATGCCGGGCGGGTAGGGCGAGATGGTCTCGGCGCTGACCCGGCCCACCGCCTTCTCAAGCGGCACCGTCTCCTTGGGGGCGAAGAAGGCGTAGCGCGGGTTCACGGCCGGCCGGGCGCTGAAGCCGGGCAGCTCCCAGCGCACGATCTTGCGGCGCTTGGCCTTGCTGCGGCGGGCCCGGGCCCACACCGCGATGGACTTCAAGGCCCGCCCCAGCCGGTGGATCTCATGCTCGGTGTTGCCGAAGCCCACGATCAAGAACACGCTGAAAAGGTCGGCGTACTCGACCTGGATGCCGCTGAGCTTGTTGAGCCGGTTGGCCACCTCGTATCCGGTCACGTTGAGCCCGCCCACGGCGATGGTCAGCTTGGTCTCATCCAGGTCGTAGATGCCGCCCTGGCCCATGGCCTCGCGGCCGAAGCACTGCAGCCCCTCGATCTTGTTGACGTCCTCGCGGGCCCTGCGGGCCAGCTTCAGGGCCCGGCCCAGCAGCTTCTTCCCCTCCAGCGCCATCTGGCGCCGGGCCATGTCGATGGACGACATCAGGATGTAGCTGGGGCTGGTGGTGGTGAGCAGCTTCAGCACCTTGCGCACCCGGCCGAGGTCGATGCGCCGGGCGTTGGCGTGCAGCAGGCTGCTCTGGGTCATCCCCGCCAGGATCTTATGGGTGCTCTGCACGCACATGTCGGCCCCGGCCTCCATGGCCGAGAGCGGCAGCTCGTCGTGGAACTTGAGGTGAGGCCCGTGGGCCTCATCGATCAAAAGCGGCAAGCCGCGCTCGTGCACCAGCTCGGCGATGCGGGCGGTGTCGGCCGCGATGCCGTGGTAGGTGGGGCTGGTGACCAGCACCGCCTTGACCTGGGGCCAGCGCTTCAGCGCCGCCTCCACCGTGCCGGTGGTCACATTGGTGTAGAGGCCCAGCTCCTTGTTGGTCTCCGGCCGCATGAACACCGGCTCGCAGCCCGCCAGCAGCACGCCCGCCAGCACGCTCTGATGGGCGTTGCGGGGGATCAGCACCAGGTCGCCGGGCTGGCAGGTGCTCAGGATCATGGCCTGGTTGCCCACGGTGGAGCCGTTGACCAGGAAGAAGCTGGCATCGGCGCCGTAGGCCTCGGCCGCCAGGATCTGGGCGTCGCGGATCACGGTGGTCGGCTCATGCAGGCTGTCGACTTCGGCCAGCAGCGTCAGGTCCATGTCGAAGACGGTCTCGCCCACGAAGTGGCGGAAGGCCGCCGGGATGGCCTGGCCATGCTTGTGCCCGGGCGTGTGGAAGCTGACCTTGTGCTTGCGCACATAATTGACCACCGCCTCGTAAAGCGGCGCGCGGTCCTGCTTGAGGCGGCGGCGGGAAGGCTTCTCAGGCGTCATGGTCCGTAGCAAGGGCGGGTCATACGGGGCGGGGTTCAAGCCTTGGCCTTGCCGGCCCGCTTCCGCGGGGCGGCGTGGAGGGCCTGCAGCGTCTGGGGGTCGCCTTTGCTGGTGTGGCCCAGCGTGCCGGCGGCTGGCAGGGCCACCCGGGTCTCCTCGGCGCCCTTCACCGGGATGGCCTTATGGCGCATGCCCTCCAGCTTCAGGACCCCGCGCTTGAACTCGTGGTATTCGCTGTGGCTGCTCTTCAGCGCCTTGGCCAGGTAGCGCTGGCACACCCTTGGGTCCACCACGGGGCCGCAAGTGAAGACGTCGATGCTGCAAAAGCCGTACTCGGGCCAGGTGTGGATGGCCAGATGGCTCTCGGCGATCACCACCACCCCGCTGACCCCGAAAGGGTTGAAGTGGTGGAACAGGCACTTGACCACGGTGGCCTTGCTGGCCTTGGCAGCCGCCACCATCATGGCCTCCACCCGCTTGACGTCGTTCAACAACGCCTTGTTGCAGTCAAAGAAGTCCACCGTCACCTGGCGGCCCAGGTAATCCACGGGGCCGTCGAAAGGATGCGTCTCAGTCGCCAATTTCTGCCTGTTCTCCTGTGAACGTGCGGGGGGTCTCCCCCCATAAGACAGGGCGAAATATACCCCCCCGCCCCGGCCAGGGTCAATCCATTCCGTTCCAGCCTCTGCCCGCCGTCAGCCTCGGCCCCAAAGCAGCCATTCCCGGTTGCCCTTGGCGCCCGCCACGGGGCTCTCCAAATGCCCTTGGGGGGCCAGTCCCGCCGCGTGCGCCGCCTGTCGGGCGCCCTCCAGCGCGCGCTGCCGCACGCCCAAGTCCCGCACCACGCCGCCCGCCCCCACCTCGCCCGCCGAGGCCTCGAACTGGGGCTTCACCAGCACCATCCACGCCCCGCCCGGGGCCAGCAGCCGCCGGATCACCGGGAAAAAGGGCTTGCAGCTGGTGAAGCTGAGGTCGGCGCAGATGAGGCCGGGCGCCGCGGCCAGGTCCTCGGGCCGCAGCTCCAGCGCGTCGCAGCGCTCGCGGCTGTCAACGCGCGGGTCCCGGCTCAGGGCCCAGGCCAGTTGGCCATGCCCCTTCTCCACCGCCATGACGCTGGCGGCGCCGCGCCGCAGCAGGCAGTCGGTGAAGCCGCCGGTGCTGGCGCCCAGGTCCAGGCAGGCCAAGCCCGCGACGTCCAAGCCCGCCGCCATCAGCCCTGCCTCCAGTTTGGCGCCGGCCCGGCTGGCGAAGGCCTTGCGCCCGCGCACGCGCAGGGGCGCGGCCGGATCCACCTTGTCCCCCGGCTTCTGCAGCAGGGTGTCCCCGCTGAGCACCTGGCCTGCCAGCACCAGGGCCGCGGCCTGCTTCAGGTCCTCGGCCAGGCCGCGCTCCACCAGCAGCGCGTCCAGGCGCCCGGGTCTGCGGTCCAATGCTCCCTCCAACGAAGGAGGGACAGCCTTCCGGCCGTCCCTCAGCGACGCGTCCATGCTGCCCCCCGCCGCGCGCCTCAGGCCACCTTGAACTTGGCTTTCCCCACCAGGGCCCTGACCTTGGCGGCGATGCCGGCGGCGTCATAGCCGCACTTGGCGCGCAGCTGCTCGGGCGTGCCGTGCTCCACCCATTCGTCGGGCACGCCCAAGCGGGCGAAATGCGCCGGCACCAGCCCCGCATCGGCCAGGCGCTCCAGCACCCCGGCGCCGAAGCCGCCCGTCACCACCCCATCCTCGGCCGTCAGCATGACGTCGAAGCGGCGGGCGCAATCCTCCAACAAGGCGCCGTCCAACGGCTTGGCGAAGCGGGCGTCGACCACGTGCAGGCTGATCCCGTCGGCCTGCAGGGCCTCCGCCGCCCGCAGGGCCTCGCTGACGCACAGGCCATAAGCCACCACGCAGGCGTCCCGGCCCTCGCGCAGCACCCGGCCCTTGCCCAGCGGCAGGGCTTCATCGGGCGACAGGCCGTCCCCGGCGATGGCCACGCCGCGGGGCACCCGGATGGCGCAGGGGCCTTTCAGGCTCAGGCCGGTGGCCAGCATGCGGCTCATCTCGGTGGCGTCGCTGGGGGCCATCAGCACGAAGTGGGGGACCGGCCTCAGGATGGCGATGTCCAGCACGCCGTGGTGGGTGGGGCCGTCGTCGCCCACCAAGCCCGAGCGGTCCAGGGCGAAGACCACCGGCAGCTTCTGCAGGGCCACGTCGTGCACGGCCTGGTCGAAGCCGCGCTGGAAGAAGGTGCTGTAAATGGCCACCACCGGGCGGATGCCGCGGGTGGCCATGCCGGCCGCCAGGGTGACCGCGTGCTCCTCGGCGATGCCGACGTCGAAGAGCCGGGCCGGGATCTGGCGCTCGAAGGCCTGCAGGCTGCTGCCCTCGATCATGGCGGGGGTGATCACGGCCACCCGCGGGTCCTGCTGGGCGGTCCTGAGCAGCATGGCGCTGAACGCGCCGCTCCAGCTGGGAGGGGCGCCGGGCTTGGCCGCCGGCAGCGCGCCGGTGGCCACGTCGAAGCCCTTGGCCCCGTGGTAGCAGATCGGGTCCTTCTCGGCGGGGGCGAAGCCCTTGCCCTTGCGGGTCACGGCGTGAAGCAGCACGGGGCCCTTCAGGGTGGTCTTGATGCGCTTCAGGATCTGGATGGTGGCTTCGCAATCGTGGCCATCCACCGGGCCCACATAGGTGAAGCCCAGCTCCTCGAAGAACACGCCCGGGCTGATCATGCTCTTGGCGAATTCCTCGGCCAGGTGGGACAGCTTGGCCACCTGCGCCCCGATATGCGGCAGGCCCTTGGCGAAGGCCTCCCAGCGCTCGCGCATGCCGTTGTAGGTGCGGCCGGTGATGATGCGCGAGAAGTACTTGCTCAGGGCCCCCACCGGGCGGCTGATGGACATCTCGTTGTCGTTGAGCACCACCAGGATGTCGGTCTTGCGCTGGCCCAGGTCGTTGAGGGCCTCAAAGGCCATGCCATTGGGGATGCTGCTGTCGCCGATGACGCAGACCACGTGCTCGCGGGTCTTGAGCAGGTCGCGGGCCACGGCCATGCCGGCGGCGGCCGAGATGCTGGTGGCGGCATGGCCGGCCCCGAAGGCGTCGTGCTCGCTCTCGTCGCGCTTCAAGAAGCCGGAGAGGCCGCCCATCTGGCGCAGGGTGCCGAAACGGGCCGCCCGCCCGGTCACCAGCTTGTGGGTGTAGCCCTGGTGGCCCGTGTCCAGGACGATCTTGTCCGTGGGCGAGTCGTAGACCGTGTGCAGGGCCAGGCTCAGCTCCACCGAGCCCAGGTTGGTGGCCAGATGGCCGCCGTTGGCCGACACCGTCTTCAGGATCACCTGGCGGATCTCAGCGGCCAGCAGCTTGCGCTGCTCCGCGTTCAGCGGCTTCAGGTCGGCCGGCGATTGGATGGAATCTAGGAGGGGCATAAGGTCAGGGCTTGGGGACAAGGGGCTGGGTCTTGGCGGACCGATATCTTTTCACAGCCTTCCCCGAATCCCTACAAAAAAAAACAGGGGGCCCATGGCCCCCTGTCAGACGGTCTTCCGGTCAATGCTGGGCGGGATACAGCAGCAGCGCCACGCCCACGCCCACGGCCACCCCCCCCAGGACCTCGGGCAGGGTGTGCCCCAGCGCCTCCTTGACCCGCGGCGGCTTGACGTCGCGGCCCTTGTACAGGTCCTCGACGATCTGGTTGAGCACCTCCGCCTGCAAGCCGGCGCTGCGGCGCAAGCCCGCCGCGTCCACGGCGGTGAGGATGACAAGGCCCAGGGCCAGGCCGAATAGCGGGCTCTGCAGCCCCTCGCTCAGGGCGATGCAGGTGGCCAAGCCGGTGATGAAGGCGGTGTGGCTGCTGGGCATGCCGCCGGTGCCGAAGAAGCGGCGCCAATCGGTGACCCCATGGCGGTAGCGCAGCAGCAGCACCTTCAGCAGGTCCGCGCTGAGCCAGGCGCAGCCCGTGACCCAGGTGGTGGGATGCGTGATCCAGCCGAACAGGATGGCCGGCAGGTTGAGGATGGCGTTCAGCATCAGCGCCCCGCTCCTTGGGCGCGCCCATCCGTCCCAGCCGGGGCGGGCCCCGCGCCGCCGGCCTTCCCCGCCGCCGCGGTGGCGGTGGTCATGGCGGGCATGGCCGCCGCGCTGACGGCCTGCGGCGCGCTTGGGCGCCCTTCCAATTGCTCGGCCAGGGCCTCCACCTTGGCGTCGGGCCGCCGTTCCAAGCTCTCCTGATAGGCCCACAGGGCCTTGGGCGCATTGCCGACCTGGTAATAGGCCGTGCCCAGCGCCTTGTAGTTGTCGGCGCCGGGCGCCAGGCGCACCGAGTCCAGCAGCGCCTGCACCGCCTGCCGCAGGGCGTTCTTCTTCAACAGGTCCAAGCCGGCCCGCAGGTATTTGTCCGACAGGCCCTGCTCGGCGGCGCTGGGCGTGGCCCGCAGGCTGGGCGCGGCCAGGGCGGTCACCGCCAGGGGGGCGTCGGCCTCGTCGGCGCGCACGGGCGCGGGGCGGGCCCCCGCCAGGCCGACGGCGGCGCAGATGGCGATCATGGCGATAGGCTTCATGCTCATCCCGGCCTTGCGGCCTGCAGAAAGGTCTGGGGCGGGGCTCAGCGGTCCCTCTCGATGACAAAACGCGCCAGCGCCGCCAGAGGTTCCCCCGGGGCCCCCAGGGGGCGCAGCGCTTTCAGCGCCGCCGCCAGCTCATCGTGCGCTATTTTCTTGGCCTTTTGAAGGCCCAGCAGGCCCGGGTAGGTGGACTTCCCCTTTTGGGCGTCGCTGCCGGTGGCCTTGCCCAGCTTCTTGGCGTCGCCTTCCACGTTCAGGATGTCATCGGCCACCTGGAAGGCCAGGCCCACATGGGCCCCATAGGCCGCCAGGGCCGCCCGCTGCGCCGGCTTCGCGCCCGCCAGCACCGCCCCCGCCTCCAGCGCGCCCGTGATCAGGGCCCCGGTCTTGCCGGCGTGGATGGCCTTGAGGCCGGCCACGCTCAGCTTCCTGCCTTCGCCCAACAGGTCGGCCATCTGCCCGCCGACCATGCCCTCGCCGCCGGCGGCGCGCGCCAGGATCAGGCTGGCCTGCACCACCGCCTCCGGCTTCACGCCCTTCACGCCGGCATTGTCGGCCACCAGCTCGAAGGCCAGCGTCAGCAGGCCGTCGCCGGCCAGGATGGCCGTGGCCTCGTCAAAGGCCTTGTGGCAGGTGGGGCGGCCGCGGCGCAGGTCGTCATCGTCCATGGCCGGCAGGTCGTCGTGGATCAGCGAATAGGTGTGCAGGCACTCGAAGGCGCAGGCGGTGGGCAGCACCTGCACGGCCTGGCCGCCCACGGCCTCGGCCGCCGCCATCACCAGGACCGGGCGCAGGCGCTTGCCGCCGGCCAGCAGGCTGTAATCCATGGCCTGCTTCAGGCGGGCCGGCTTCTGGGGGGGCACCGCGCCGCGCAGGGCCCGCTCCACCCAGTCCTGGCGCTGGGCGTAGTATCGCTTGAAGTCGAAGGGGGGCATGGCGGGCCTAGAAAAGGGACGGGTCTTCGCCCTTGCCCTTGCGGGCGGGCTTCTTGGCGGGGCTGGGCGCCTCGGCGGCCTCCTCGTCAAAGGGGGCCAGCTTGCCGGCGGCCAGCTGCTCGACCTTGCGCTGGCTCTCCTCCAAGCCCTGCTGCAGCTTGGCCGCCAGCTTGACGCCCTTCTCGAAGCGCTGCAGCGCCTCATCCAGGCCCAGCTCGCCGCCTTCCAGCTCGGCGACCAGCTTCTCCAGGTCGGCCAGGCCGTCCTCGAACTTGGGGGCTTCAGCCATGGCGGCGCTCCTTGTGCACGGCGGTGATGGTGGCGTCGAGCCCGCCCTGGCCCAGCCACAGGCGCAAGGCCCCGCCCACCTGGGCCTGGTCGGCGGACCGCAGCAGGCGTTCCTGGCCGTCAAAGGCGGCGGCGTAGCCCCGGCCCAGGATGGCCAGGGGGGAGAGCGAATTCAAATGGGCGGCCGCCTGGGCCAGGCCGGCCCTGGCGTCGGCCAGGCTCCGGCGCACGGCCGCGTCCAAGCGGCCCTTCAGCTCGTCCAGGCGCTGGGCGCCCATCTCGAGGCGGAAGCGCGGGCTGCCCCGCTCCAGGCGGTGGCGCAGGGCCTCGACCTGCTGCAGGGCCAGGCGCAGGTGGGCGTCCAGCTCGGCATGCATCTGCTCGCGCAGGCCCGCGATGCGGGCGGCCAGGTCGTCGCCGCTGGGGCTGAGGATCTCGGCCGCGGCGCTGGGCGTGGGGGCCCTGCGGTCGGCCACGAAATCGGCGATGGTGGTGTCCACCTGGTGGCCCACGGCGCTGAGGGTGGGCAGCGGGCAGGCGGCGATGGCGCGCGCCACCAGCTCCTCGTTGAAGGCCCACAGGTCCTCCAGCGAGCCGCCGCCCCGCGCCAGCACCAGCAGGTCCAGCGGCCCGGCTTCCCCCGCGCCGGCGGCCTCGATGGCGGCGGCGATGTCCTCCTTGGCGCCCTCGCCCTGCACCCGCACCGGCAGCACCACGATATCCACCCAGGGGCAGCGGCGGCCCGTCACCGTCAGGATGTCGCGGATCACGGCGCCCGTGGGGGAGGTGATGACGCCCACGCGCTTGGGGAAGGCCGGCAGGGGCTTCTTGCGGGCCTCGTCGAAGAGGCCTTCGGCCTCCAGCTGCCGCTTGAGCTGCTCGAAGCGCTTCTGCAGCGCGCCCACGCCCTTCAGCTCCAGGCGGTCCACCATCAACTGGTAGTTGCCCCGGGGCTCGTAGACGCTCAGGCGCCCGTGGGCCAGCACCTGCTGGCCGTCCTCCAGCTCGAAGGCCAGCCCCTTGGCCGCGCCGAACTTGAACAGCACGGCGCCCAGCTGGGCGCCCTCGTCCTTCAGGCTGAAGTAGCGGTGGCCGGAGGCGTTGATGCCCCGGAAGTTGGTCACCTGCCCCTCGACCCAGACGTCGCGGAAATCGCCCTCCAGGCGGGCCTTGACCCCCCGGGTGAGCTCGCTGACGGTGAGGACCTTCTCGTCCACGCTGCCCCTTGAAA